>Ga0209477_1000515_pt1 | contig 24057 bp, 17 predicted proteins | sample KloWWTupernatant_FD_187180 | JGI IMG/M metagenome (GOLD analysis project Ga0209477, IMG submission 187180) | Active sludge microbial communities from Klosterneuburg, Austria, studying microevolution and ecology of nitrifiers - Klosterneuburg... | ecosystem: Engineered > WWTP > Aerobic digester >... | reverse complement strand
GAGATCGATGACTTTGATAAAATAAGAATCAATATAATATTCAGTATAAATTTTTACAAAAAGAAGACGCTAAAACAGGCGTCTTTTTTTTGTAAAAAAAGCCCCTTTATCCGGGGCTTATAATTTAATATGAGATTTCTTTAGAGTCAAAATGAAAATTTAAGGTGAGACACGCGTTACAAAGTTGCCTGCATTATTATCTACAATACTGCCATCGGCTAAGTCAGTAAGATCATCACCATTGACATCTGATGGAATATATCCTGATGCAAAATTGAAAGAATCATTATCCACTATACTTCCGTCGGTAACATCAACTATATAATCCTGATTTACATCACCGCTGTAGATACAATAACTACCCAATTTTAAAACCTGATTATCGCCGTATGCCTGTGTGGCTGCTGAAGTAAAATCATAATATTCAAAATTTCCATTCATAAATGCTAATGGATTCTTACTCCAGGTCTCTATAGAATTTCTGTGATTGACTACAATGTAATATGTCCCGTCAGCTGCATTAAAACAATTTAAAACACCGCCTAACTCATCGGACATTTTGGTTTTCGAATCTACAATGTTATAAGGAGAAACATTACTTCTTAAAGAAACTTTTAGAGAATCCCGAATCATATTAACTCCATCTAAAAATCCTTCAATAAGTGATACAGAATACAGCGGAATTGCATTAACTTCATAAGTAACAGTAAGAACAGGTCTGAAATTAACAGAATCATTTTCTCTTGAGTCAAATCGTTTCGCAGTTCCAAGATCTCTTTCATTACCTATAAGTACCCAGCCAAAATTTGATTCCGGATTATCAATCCAGTTCTGAACATCCTGAATCATTGCAGTTGAATCCCAATAATAAAATCCATTTCCTCCAACAGGTTCTACAGCACTTGGGTCACTTGAAAAATCACCTCCATCATTTGCCCAAAATTCTGTATCGTAAAAATTATGCTGCCATGTTGCATCGTAATCTTCAGCCTGTGCACCATATCCTTCTTCGCCGGGAGCATAAGAATTTCCTGCACCCCAGTCCTTTTCTACTCTTCTGAGTTCTGCATCTTCAAAACCAGAAATAGTTTTTGACATATGAAGTTTCAGAGATACATTAGTTATAGTAGCACAAGACGGTATGTCCTTTACTAATAGAAATTTTATTAAACCTCTTCTTGTCAGATCAGCTGCCGTTTGACCTGTAAAAAAATATTGTCCTGAACCATTACTTGTTTCACCGTTTGGATCTTCATAGAGAGTATTATCAGTAGCATATGTAATATTTACAGTAGTCTGAGCAATTGAATCAGAATAAATAGAAATAACTATTAACATTATTAAAAATGTTAATGAAAGAAATTTTAGATGGAATTGTATTTTTTTCATGATTTTGATTTAGTTAGTTTAGGGTTTGCAAATATACTTACCTAATATTTTTATTGTAGTACAAATTTTTATCTACCTTACTAAAAGCATTTTCTTTGTTTCCGAAATATTTCCGTCAAAACTCAGGCTGTAAAAATATATACCGCTTGATACTGCAGAACCGTTATTATCCATTGCGTTCCAGACTGAAGTATAACTGCCTGTATTCTGTATAGTGGAAACAAGATTTCTCACAAGCCTACCTGTGATGTCAAAAATATTGAGACTGACATTTCCTGATCCTGAAATATTATAATTTATCGTAGTGAGAGGATTGAAAGGATTAGGATAATTTTGTTCGAGGTTAAAATTATCAGGAATATTTTGACTTAAAGAACTTATTCCAACCACTTGTGTAAGATCGATCTTATACATTGACCTGCCGTGAGTTCCGGCTACAAGATAATAAGCAGTTGGATGAATTTTAAAATCATAGACTGAAACCATCGGCATTCCTGTACCGAGATACTGCCATTCCTGACCGGTATTAAAACTTACAAAAGCTCCTACATCGGATCCAACGAATAATACATTTGGTCTAAGCGGATCTACTGCAAAAGCATTTACCGGAGCATCCGGCAAATTACTGCTTATGTCCTGCCAGGTCGCACCCCGGTCTGATGTCCTGAATACATGCGGCTGTGGATCTACCCACTTCAATCCGTTATAAGTTACATAAGCGATATTGTCATTCTGAGGATCGAATGCAACTCTCGTCACCCATCTGTAAGGAAGTGTCTGTGATACCTTTGTCCAGTTAGTACCGTTGTTTGTTGTAATCCAGACGTTTGCATCATCTGTTCCTGCGATTATAATATTTGAATTTGTTGGTGCTACATCAATAGAAGTTACAGTTCCAAGTCTTGCCTGATTTCCGTTAGTTAAGTCGGGACTTGCTGCTGTCCATGAAGATGCAGAATTAGTGGTCCTGTAAACTTTATTTGTCCCGTAATACAAAACAGTATTTACATTCGGATCCATCACAACAGGCGTTGACCAGTTCCTTTTTTCACCGGAAGGAATTCCTGATGTCGCAGATGAAAAAGTATTTCCCCCATTGGTTGATTTTCCAAGACCGCCGTTTTGAGATTCGGCATAAATAATATTTGGATTGGTGTGATCTACAATCACATAAAATCCGTCACCACCGTAAATGCTGGACCAGTCAGAAGTACTGCCCGTAGTAGTTCGGTTTGTGCCGTTATCCTGTGTACCGCCGTAAAGTCTCTGAGGGTTTGTCTTATCAAGACCGATCTCATAGAATTGTGTGACGGGCTGAGATGCAACTTTTGTAAATGAATTTCCGCCGTTTGATGAATTATATAAACCTCCGTCATTCCCGAAAATTATTCTGTTCGGATCGCCCGGTTTGAAAGCAAGGGCATGCTGATCGACGTGAATATTATTTGACTGCAGTTCACTCCAGGAGTTTCCCGAGTTAGTTGTTTTGTTTATAGAAAAATCCAGTACATAAACTGTGTTCGGATCTGTCGGATGAACTCTTACATTTCCAAAATACCAGCTAAATGTAGAGAAGCCGTTTTGCAGAGTTCCGTTTGGATTTGCGTTTGTCCAGTTTAGTCCGGCATTTGTAGTCTTAAAAAATCCTGAATAAGTAGTTCCGTTTGTGAAAAGTGAATAAGAAATATTTGGTGAAGAAGCTGAAGTGCTTAGTCCAATCCGCCCTACATTGGATGTAGATGAATTCGGAAGTCCGTTTGCCGGTCCTAATACTGTCCAGGTATTTCCGCCATCGACTGATTTATGAACTCCGCTCGAAGGTCCGTAAAGCTGTCCGCCGTTTGGATATCTTGTCCTTTGCCACATTGCAGCAAGTAAGTTGTTCGGATTTACGGGATCAATTGAAATATCTATAGCACCTGTTGAATCATTTATATATAATACTTTACTCCATGTACTTCCGCCGTTATCACTTCTGTAAACTCCTCTTTCGATATTCGGAGCAAAGTATGAACCGGCTGCTGCTGCATAAACTCTCAGCGGATTCAATGGATTGATAACTATCCTTCCGATTGAGACTGTATTTTCCAAGCCCATAAGCTGCCATGAATCTCCGCCGTTAGTGGATTTATAAATTCCGCCTCCGGCAAAATTATTATGACCGCCGTTTGCCTCGCCTGTTCCTGCATAGACTATATTAGAATTTACAGGATCGACAGCAAGATCTCCGATCGGGAGAACTGCCTGATCGTCAAACACAGGATTCCATGTAACTCCGCCGTCCATAGTTTTAAAAATTCCGCCGGTCGCAGCACCTGCATAAGCTATGTCTGTATTGTTTGGATCATATTCGATATCGGAAAACCTTCCTCCGATATTTACCGGTCCGGCAAATTCCCATGCAGGAATAAGATTATCGGATTGAGACTTTAACTGAGTTTCCGATCTCATCTCCTGTGCCTGCTTTAATGCAACAAGATGTGCATCTGGATCGGCTTTATAGAATGGAAAAGTTCTTTTAACATATTCATTTTCGTTTGGATATTTTGGGTCTTCTTCAGTGGTTGCATTTTTATTTTCAGAAGTATCAGGTGATTTTAATGGGAAATCTATTTTGAGACAAATAGCTGCAAATATAAAAATAGATATAAAGATTGTTAATGATAGTTTCATTAGTTCAATAAATAGGGTTGATAAAAAAGATTATGTATTTTAGCTCTTATGGTTTAAAGATTCAATGAATTAGATAAATAATTATGGATTTACTTTACATCAGCCTAAAACATTTAAGTATTTGACAACATCCACTTGACAGTTTCGAAAGTTATTTGACACACACACACTCTTTTCGACGCTCCAATTCAGTCCAGCACTTTTGAAAAGAAGTAGTAAAGAAATTAAAATTAGAATCCCGCAGAGAAATCATCATTCTCTGCGGGAAAAAATTCACTTCAAAAATTATTAATTCCTAATTCCTGATTATTTTATGAGAAGCATTTTCTTTACATCCGTAAATTCACTCGTCACAATTTTATAATAATAAATTCCGCTTGCAAATCCTGCACCGTCAAAGTCCACTTTATAAGTACCAGGACTCAGATTCTCGTTCAGAAGTACATTCACCTCTTTACCCAAAGCATTATAAACAATAACTTTCACACCGCCGCTTTTTATAATATCAAATTTTATATTGGTCGTTGGGTTAAAAGGATTTGGATAATTCTGGTACAGACTGAATTTATCAGGGACAAGTGAACTAAGCTGATTTATTCCAACTGTAGTAGTCCATCTTGCAGTCTCAACGATTGGTACTGTTATATTATTAATGGTGATCACGCTGTCCAGTCCGGTACTGTCAGGACTTGTATATGAGCCTGCTCCAATCCCTGTCCATCCTCTGAAATAATAATTCGTACCTCCGCTGTTGATCACTCTTGACAATACACCGATCTGAGGACTTGATGCAGAGTCATAATATACTCCACCGCCAAATGTATTTCCTACAGATGAAGTAATTAAAAGTCTGTACTGAGTTTTGTAAAATGCTGTCAGATTAGTATTGCTGTTGATCACAATTGTCTGACTTGTATCACCTGAATTTGACCAGTTTGTAAATACATACTGTGTAGCTCCGACTACTCTTGGACTGATCGCTGTTACGTTTACGCTTGCTCCGTTTGTGAATACAAGCTGCTGTGTCTGATTATAAACAATTCCGTTTACGCTGAATTCTGCAGTACCAGGTCTGTTCGTTCCAACAGTTAAAAATGAAGAGTTAACTAAAACACTTACATACCTGCTGTGGATCGGAGTTCCGTTTGGACCTTTGCCGATCACTTTGATACTGTATCTTCCGGGTGTTACACTTCCGACTGCAGCAACATTAATGCTGACAGAATCAGGAAATGAATTTACTGAATCTTTTCCGACAAAAGAAATATTTAGTGAACCTGCAGCGGGAAGTGTATCCATAGTTGCTGTGAATTTTACTACTCTGCCGTAATCTTTTACAGCAGGGACTATTGCTCTGAAGGTTACATTCTGTCCGCTGTTCACTGATATTGACTGTGAACTTGTCTTTAAAGCAAAGTCAGGATAATATCCTACATAACTTCCGAAATTATTATTTCTGAAATCTGTCCAGGTAAGCATTGCAGTCACTGAGTTTGAAGTGATCGAACTGTAATCTCCAAGATAGGCAGGTGTACCGCCGCCGCCGCAAGTAGTACAGTTGATTCTGAATTTCTTATTTGAGATCATTTTATTCTGAACAAAAGTTGCACCGCCGTCAGTTGAATAAGAAGCATAAACAAGCGCACTGTCACTTGTCGGTGTATCTCTGGTGTCATTCCACTGAACATACAGTCTGCCGGTTTCTTTATCGCACCAAGTTGAAGGATGCCATTGGTTATGTAATACTGTATTTGGATCATCATTAATTCTGACTTCTGATGACCATGTAGTTCCATGATTAGTAGAATATCTGCAGAAAATATCCGGTTTATTTCCGTCACCTGCAGGAGTATTGGATGAATATACCAGATAAAGTCTTCCTCTGTTAGGACCGAAACTGTTATCTGCAGTAATAAAAGGATAAGGTCTTGTTCTGAAATTTTGAACAGAATTTCTGCCGTTTACTGCTGTGCCGACATAGTTTGCAAAATTCTGCGATGACATAAAATCAAAAGACTGCCCTCCGTTTGTTGATCTGAAAAATGAATATGTAGCAGCAAATGAATTACCGGTATTTGTAACTACATAAACGCATCCGCCGGAAACATTTCCTCCGACTGTGTTTGCGCCGACAGCTACCATCATACCCGGAAGATTGTTACTTGCTGAGAAAACAAGATTATAACTTGCACCTCCGTCTGTACTTCTCACTACATTTCCCGGGGTCATCACACCATAAATATAATTGGAATAAGGTCCGTTAGTCTGATCTGCAGCGATCCAGTTTTTGTCATTTCCGATATTTGCAGAGACAGGTGAAAGCCAGCTAACTCCTCCGTTTGTTGACTTTATATTCCATGTACCTGTGATAGGACTTTTCATATTGTCATAATACAGATTACCAAGACTGTCATAAGCAGTCACAGGATCTCCTGCCTGGTTTGGGAAGAATGGATTGTTCCTCTGCCAGTCAAGTCCGTTAAGTGTATAATAAGTAGCATTTGTATTATAAGCTACAAAATACCAGTTTGGATTTTTCGGACTGGAAGAAATATGACTTTCAGAAAAATCAACTCCGAGATCGAAATTATCAAAACCTGAATTATCGGTTATGACTGTTACTTCACCTGGCATTGATCCGGATACATGATCCCAGTACTGCTTAGGCGGCTGATCCAGATTTGGATCGTCGTTATTGCCGAGTATATTAAATCCACTGAGATAAATACTTATTACAAACAGCGGAATAATATAAAAAAGAGTTATCTTTTTCATTAGTTGAGTCCCTTTCGTTTATATTTTTTAGATTTGTTTTTTACTGATGAAATTTCAATAAGTTATGCATTTATATTTAATCTAACAATTATATTATTTTTTTTAATGAAAGTGTTCAGTGGGGAATTAAATTTTACCTCGAAGTCTCAGAGTTTAATATTCATTATTCAAAGAAATAAATGTAATTGATTTTGCGGGAAGTGGAGCGACGAATCAAAAGTAAAAATCCGTCATGCCCTAGTGAATCTTTCGGCATCTGATAATTTTATATTTGAATCAGTGTTCTTATAAATTAGCTTCACCCGAATGAATCCGGATTCTTAAAGACATAAAAAAAATCCCGCAAAGAAATTTTCATCTCTGCGGGAAAATGTAAATCTTAAAAATTCTTAATTCCTGATTTTTAATTCTTAATTATTTTATCAACGCCATTCGCTTTGTCTCAGAAAATCCTGCCGTTTCAAGTCTGTAAAAATACATTCCGCTCGAAAGCGAAGCTGCATTGAAATCAACGTTATAGCTTCCGGGTGAAAGATTCTGATCAATTAAAGTATTAATTTTTTCACCAAGCATATTATAAATGCTGAGCACAACCCGCTCATTTTTTACAATATCAAATTTTATATTAGTACTTGGATTGAACGGATTAGGATAATTATTATATAAATTAAATTTCTCAGGTAATACACTCGAGATCTGATTTATACCGACAGGCATTCTCCTTACTGTAATTATAAAAGGATTGGATGTTACCGAATCAGCTCCGTTGAATGCAGTTGCTCTCCATGTCATGATCACTGAATCTCCTGTTGTACCATAAGATGCTGCCAGCGAATCAAGGAAACTGTTTCTCAAACTCATCACAGTATCCAGTCCGTTATTATCACTTGCGAAAATATCTTCAGTAGGTGTAGCGACCTTTTTGAGCTTGAATCTGTAAACCACAGTATTTGAAGGACTTGAAGATGTCCATTTAAATTGTGTGATATTAGGATCATTCGGACTCACTACTATTCTTGACAAATTAACCGGTGACTGTAAAGTAATCGGACTTATAGGTACTCCCTGTACTTTAATATAAGCTACGATAGTTTTCATGTTAGCTCCGAAAGCATTTGATGTCGTCAGAGATACTGTATAATTTCCTGTAGTTGGGAAATTTATATTACCCGGATTTTGAGCAGTGGATGTAGATGGTGTAGCACCGGGGAAACTCCAGTCCCATGTCGTCGGTCCGTTAGTTGACAGATCAAAGAAATTTACTGTGCCGCCTGTTATTGGCAGAGTCTGTATATTAGAAGTAAAATTTGAAACAGGAGCTACTCCAGTAACAGCATCAATTCCGTCAATTGTCATCACACCAGAATTGTTTGGATCAAGCCACTCTTTAAGCTGTGTGGCAGGTGTACCGCCATGTGCCCATGATTCTGAAAGCTTTCCAAAATATTTTTGTACACTTTGAGGATTTGCACAATTTGCAGGAGTACCGCCAAGATTTTGACCGATCACTCTTTTATTCTGATCATAAATCGGGCATCCAGAAGATCCGCCTTCTGTCATTCCTTCGTCCCAAACTACAAGCCAGAAACCGTTTGTAAGTCTGCCGCCAAAACCGGTTACAGTATTTGCAGGCTGATTATCAACAGAGATCTTCTTTACTGCTCCGTCAGGATGATGAATTGCAGTCTCATTCAGAGGCTGGGTGTTTGATCTGTCCCATCCATTGTAATATGCATTAAATGAAGCAGGTACAGATTGATTTAATAATACTAATCTGAAATCAGTATCAAAATTCGCTGCCTTTAATGTCGCACCGGTCATTGTATTTGCAAGACTTCCAAGTGTACCTATACATGTAGGTGTTTCATAATTATAATAAAAAACTATAGTAGAAAAATTATCCGTTGCACAATGTTCAGCATATAAATAATATGGCTGTCTGTCCTGTAATGTATTATTCATAAGTGCACCTGAACATAAGAATGAACCGCCGCCTTGTGAGAATGTGATCCTCGTTACTGATCGTTTTTGCTCTACCCAGGGAGATCCTATCGGGCAATTTATATTAATGTTGCATGGCTCTTCAAGAACACTGTTATATCCGAAGATATCTTTATATGCATGTGTGACTTTATGCAAAGTGATCCTGCCTTTGTTTTTTGAATATACAGGTTCATAATATTCAAGGATTGTTGTGCTTCCGTAAGTAGGAGTTGTCGCGAAGTATCCGTCTTCAGAATTATTCTGTTCAGTGAATGCTCCGTAGATTGTGTTTTTTCCAACGTTGTAAACAAAAAAAGTAGCACCTTTTGGCATGTGAAATTCTTTGAATGCAAGGTTAATTGATACTGCATCTTCTGACCTGACTGCAAGTCTCCATACTCTGCTTCCGTCAGAAAGTGTTTCCCATGTTCCTGAGTTATTCAGATTATAATTTACATCGAAGTTATATCCATATCTGAAAGGCATGCCCGGTTCTTTTTCTGTGATCTGATCTTCTTCGATCAGTCTCTGAACGTCAACATCCGGCATTGTTACCGAACTGAATACGTCGCTAAGCTCAGTCATTGAGCTCATCGGCTGACCACCGACGTTTATCTGCGCATGTAAATTATTTGAAAACATTGCGCATACTATAAGAAGGCAAGTTACAAATAACACTTTTGCAAATCTGAAATAATTTTTCATGATTTTTAATTTATTTTGAAATTTATTGCTAAATTTTGTTCAGGTTAATTGTAAGAATTTTTAAATTATAAATTATTTACTTAACATTCAAATAAAATTTCTCACAATAGTCTTTTACCATCCTGTTGGTATTGAAAGTACCTGCCAGCTCTCTGATCGAATTCTTTATCATCTTTACCCACTCTGCGGGTATTCCTTTGCTGTTTCTTTTGTAGAATGTCGGGATGATCTGCTTTTCAAGTGTATCATAAAGACTCATGGATTCAAAGAGATCCCTTTGCTCAAGCGGAATATTCTCATCAGCAAGACTTTCTATTTTCCAACCGTTGCCCTGATTGTATGCTTCATCCCACCAGCCGTCTAATATACTGAAATTCAATCCGCCGTTTGCAATCACCTTCATTCCGCTTGTACCCGAAGCTTCCTTTGGTCTCCTAGGATTATTCAGCCAAAGATCGCATCCCTCTACAAGATGTCTCGCAATATTTATATCATAGTTATCAAGGAATAAGACCTTATTCTTTAGATCTTCATCTTTTGTAAATGCGACTATCTGCGAAATTAGATTTTTACCTCCTTCATCTTTTGGATGAGCTTTTCCGGAGAATACAAACTGTACAGGTTTTTTACTATTGTTAACAATTTTTTCCAATCTTTCGAGATCGCTGAATATTAAATTGCCTCTCTTATAAGTAGCAAACCTTCTTGCAAATCCAATTGTAAGAGCATCTCTGTTTAATATGAGTTCGGCGTCTTTGAGCTTTTCCTTATCTGCTCCCATACTTATCCACTTCTCTGTTATTCTCTCTCTGCAGAAATTTATTAACTGATATTTATTCAATAGTCTCAAAGCCCAGATCTCCTCGTCAGGAATTTCATCTATCCTGCTCCAGATATTTTCATCATACTTCCAGTCTTTAGTGAAATATCCGGTAAAGAGTTTATTTGTATGAATGGAAACATAACTGGCTATATGAACTCCGTTTGTAATATGATCGATCTGTGATCTCGTCTTTGGCAGCTTCCACATATCTCTTGACACTTCACCGTGAAGTTTGCTCACGCCGTTTAATAAGTTAGAATTATTTATTGCTAGAAATGCCATATTGAATTTGTCATTATCAGCCTGACCTTTATTAAGATCACCTTCGCTGAAAAGTTTTTCCGGACTGACTCCAACTTCCTTTTCAGCATATTCCGTAAAGTATTTCATAAAAAGATCCTTTGTGAAAATATCTATTCCCGCGGGGACAGGTGTATGTGTTGTGAAAATATTCGAGCCGTAACATTTGGCTTTTGCTTCATCATATGAAATATTTTCCGATTTCATTTTATCTCTTATTCTTTCAAAACAGAGAAAAGCCGAATGCCCTTCATTCAAATGATATGCCTTTATGTCAAAGCCGAGTTTTTTTAATAATCTGAAACCCCCGATTCCAAGAAGAATCTCCTGTTGGATCCTGCTTTCATTGTCTCCGCCATAAAGTATGTCTGTGACCCTTCTGTCCTTTACAGAATTTTCCGGAATAAATGTGTCAAGCAGATAAAGTTTTACCCGCCCGATCTTTGCAACCCACACCTGAAAATAGATCGCCCTTCCGGGGAAATTAACTGCAACTTTCAGGGGAATGTAATTTTCATCTCTGAGAAGATATATTGGGAGATTTTTAAAGTCATTCAGTTCATAATTTTCCGTCTGCCATCCGTTCTGATTTATAAGCTGTGTAAAATATCCGTAATTATAAGCCAGTCCGATTCCTGCAAGAGGAATTCCGAGATCAGAAGATGATTTCATATGATCACCCGAAAGTACACCGAGTCCGCCCGAATAAGTCTTCAGACATTCCGTAATTCCAAACTCTGCTGAAAAATATGCAATGATCGGATCTTCAGTTTTAAAATACTTTTCATCGAAATAAGTGCTCTTCGACATATAGTTCTTGTAATCAGCATAAATATCATTTATCCTGCTGCCGAGATTTTTCTTCTCTAAGATAAATTCAAGATAACTTGGATTGATCTCATTCAGCACCATGACGGGATTATGCTGTGACCAGTTCCAGAAATCCGGATTAATGTCGTTAAATAATTCTACTGTGTCCTTGCTCCATGACCACGAGAGATTGTAAGCTATTTCCTTTAACTTTAGTATAAGGTTTTCCATCAAAAGATTTTGTTAATAATCTTTCAATATAAAATTTGTAATACTTTATTACTATAAATTTTTTTTTGCAAAAATCAGAAAATATTGAGTGGTAAAAGTGATAATACTCTGAGATTCGAAGGCTTGAATGTATTAAATAGGGATATTTTTATTTAATTAACAGCATTTGTTTTTGATCAATATAACTTCCTGCTAATAATTTATAAAAATGGTCAATTGCAATAGCTTCATCTCTGTTATTGCCTGTTCCGTTATATCTGATTACCCGGTTTTCATAAATCTGAGCGAAGGAAAGATTTGTAATGAATAGTAAGAAAAATAAGATTTGACTTCCCATGATAAATAACCTTAATTTTTTTGGAAAATAGAAACACTTTTTTTATTGATGAAATCTAAAACTGATAATTTCTATAATCAATTTACCTTTTAATCTTATAGGCAAAGACTATTCTGCTAAGATTTCTAAATTGAGAAAGTTTAAAAAAAATGGATGCCTCAATAGAGCGTGAAAGATCATTGAGCATTCAGGATTTCGGGGCATTCACTATTCTACTTCATTTCTAAATTGTAATTATTCACAATATAAAATAAGTTTATGCACATTATTTAAAATTTTAAATTCTGAAAAAAAGAGAATCTTCTAAAAAGTCCGTCAGTCCTCCAAAAAAAGGTACTGTAATTCATATTCCTGCTGAAATTTCATTAAAAGAAATCGTCAGATCAGTATGGCTGCCGTCACTTATATCAGTTTTCCTTCTGATAATTTTATTTTCTTTGAGAAAGATCGCGAACTATGATCTTGGATTTCACCTCGCAGGCGGTAGGTGGATCATCGAGAATATGGCTTTCCCTGTGAAGGACATGTTCACATATACTGTATCAGCAAATGATTATCTCGACATCCAATGGCTGTATCAGGTAGTTATGTTTTCTGTACAGAGCTTTACAGGAGATCACGGGCTTACAATTTTTAATGCTGCTGCCATCACATTTGTATTCTTTCTGATGCTGAAAAGAAATAATGTCAACGATGTTTACATTCCCGTTTCGCTGATAATGATCCTTGTCACTCTGATCTGCATTCAGGTTAGATTCAGCTACCGACCGGAAATTTTCACATGGATATTTATGCTGCTGATGCTGATAGTGCTTGACAGAAATTTCCTTTATAAAGATAAAATTAAAAAAACCGGGCTTTATTTTCTTCCCCTGATAATGCTCTTCTGGGTAAATATGCACGGACTTTTTATAATCGGATTTGTGATAATGATCTCCTACATTATTTCAGGTTTTGTGCGTGATAAAAAGTTTGACAAAGATCTTTTAATATGGACTGGAATTTCTTTCGCTGCAGTTTTTATAAATCCATATTTTTCTGAAGGAGTTTTATTTCCTTTCTATCTCTTTACCCGCCTTCAAAAGGGAAATATTTTTCAGTTAAATATTCTCGAGCTTCAGTCTCCCTGGGGCATGACAGATATTCTTCAGACTGAGCTTTATATTTATTATTCAGTTTCTGTATTAGCATTTCTACTGCTTTTCATAACTCTCAATCACAGGAAGTTCCATGAATTTGCACTAATGTCAGCATTCTTTTATCTTTCATTCTCAGCATTCAGAAACATACCTCTTTTTATGATCTATGCATTTTTTGTAATTTCGATTTCAATATCTGATCTTATTCGTGAAAAAAATATTTTCAGCAAAGGAAACTCCGTGACAAAATTTTCCAAAGCTTTATCTATAATAATTATAACTGTAAGTATTCTCACCGGCTTAAGAGTAATAACGGACGCATATTATATTCCATACGGCTCTGAGATAAAATTCGGAACCGGTGTTGATAAACTTGCACTGCCCGATAAAGCTTCAGATTTTATAAATGAAAATACACCTGACGGAAAGATCTTCAACAACCTGGAATCAGGCGGGTGGCTTGAATGGAAAACCGGACGGAAAGTATATATTGACGGAAGACTTGAAGTGATTCGTGAAGATTTTTATAAAGAATATTTATCGACAATAAATAATGCAGCCTTAAATTCTGAATTAAAAAAATATACACCGGAGCTGATTGTAAACAGTATTTTAAATTTCAACTGGACAAATCAGCTGAGTCAGATCAGGGAATATTCACTTTCGTACTGGGATGGTATTTCCGCTGTATATAAATTACAAGAACCTTCGGATACGCTCTCTGCATTTAGTTTCAAATCAGGTCTGATAAATGCAGGAATTGATACAGTGGGTTTTTCCGAAACCGAAAAGGACAGACTGCTGAGGACAGTCAGAATTAAAAATCTGGAAAATTGGATCAGCGGTTTTTACAGCTTTAGAAAAAATCCTTACTATTTAATTCCAATGGGAAATTTTGCATTTGAAAGCGGGGAGTTTCAGACGGCAGAACTTCTTTATCTGAATTATATAAAAGAAGGTGAAGGGTTCATAAATGAAAATTTATTTAAAGATATTTTTCTGAATCTTGGTTCATATTATTACAACTCAAATGATATGGCGAGAGCTCAGTACTGTCTCGAAAGATACCTTGAAGAAAATCCGGGAGAAAGAGAGATCATAAATAAGCTGAATGAAATTAAAAAGAGTAGGAAAAATTAATTTGAAGCTGTCTGTAATTATTCCGTATTTTAATGAAGAAAAAACAATTGAGATTTTAATAAGAAAAGTTATCGCTGGAGATCTTGCTCATGAGATCATCTGCTCTGATGACGGATCCACTGATTCTTCAAACATGTTGGTCTTTAATTTGAAAAATGAATTTCCTGATCTGATAAAAATTTCAGGCAGCAGTATTAACAAAGGCAAAGGTTCAGCAGTGAGAAAAGGTCTCGCTATTTCTACAGGAGACATAATCCTGATTCAGGACGCTGATCTCGAGTATGATCCGTCACAGTATTCTGAATTGCTCAGACCATTTGAAGATGATAATGTAAAGATAGTTTACGGCTCGAGAAATCTTAACGGAAATCCTCATTCTTCTTTTTCATTCTACTTGGGAGGAGTAATTTTGAGTAAGATTGTGAATATTCTTTATGATTCAAAAATAACTGACGAGTCCACATGTTTTAAATTATTCAGAAGTGAGGTGATCAAAAGTTTTGATCTGGAATGTGACGGATTTGAATTTTGTCCTGAAGTCACTTCTAAAGCTTTGAAAAGAAATTTTAAGATCACTGAAGTTCCGATAGTTTACACGCCCCGCTCAAAAAGTGAAGGTAAAAAAATAAAATGGATTGACGGTGTAATTGCAGTATATACCTTACTAAAATTCAGATTAAGAAAATAATTTCATCAGTCGATCTTTTGCCATACAGCTAAAACTTTATCTCCACTTTTAAGATATAATTTCATATTCTCAATTTCAAAATTATCACTTTCCTTTAATGCGCTGAATATTCTGCTGTCATAACCGCCCGGACACATCATTCTTGTAGATGCGATTTTACTGAAAAAAATAAGAGAACCAATATTCTTCATACTCCCGTTCATTTTATTACATCCGGTATTCCCCATAAAACTATTCTCCTTAATATTTATTTCGATCATCGGCATACCTGTTTTAAAATCGGATTTATTAAGTTCTTCGTCACCAAGTTTTTCCAATACCCAGATATCATTTATCCTGTATGTTCCTGAAGAATCCCTTTCTGTAGTGAAATCTCCGCACCCTACATATAACATATCATCAAAATTTAATTTTATTTCATACGGAAATTTCTTTCCGCTCATTAGATCTGTACATTCCCTTTTTAAAATTCTGACTATAATATCATCACCGTCACCTTCAGCAAGTATAGTAATGCTGTCGTCTCTAAGGTCATTGATTGTTTCTATGACTTTAAAATTTATGACTTCAATTCCGGTATTGAAATTAAACAGCAATGATTCGGCACCTGTAAACTCCACTGTCCAAGGAGGCTCATGACCGGATGCATAAAATCCAATTCCTTTATCAAACATGATCTGTTTCACACTGTCTCTGATAATACTGCCGGCTCCCTCAATTTTTTGAAAGACAGCTCTCACAGCTTCATCAGATTTCAAAGACAAAATTCCATTATCTATAAAATAATTATTACAATTCTGAAGTGCATCAAAAAATTCTCCATCCCTCTGATACTGACATGCAATTTCTGTAGCTAGTATATTTTCGAATTTGATCTTCTCTCCTTCTGATGTGACTTTCCCTGAAAAAGTATTGCAGCCTGTATTTCCGTTCACCATCCTCTCCTTAATATTTATCTCAATGAATGGTAAACCATAGGTAAAGGAACTAGCAGTGACCGCTTCATTATCTATCATAGTCAATTCCCATTTGCCATTGAGAAAAGTTTCCGTGCCTTCAGTCGGCTGGGAAGTTTCCATTTCCTGTGAGAATGAAACTCCTGATTTTAAAAATAAAATAAATAAATAAATAAATATAAAAGTTGTATGTGCTGAAAATTTCATGTGTGAATTGATTTTAAAATTCAAAAGAAATTACTGAAATTATACCTTTTAAAAATGTCCATATATTGAAATTCAAAATTACTTTTTCTAATTTGTATAAATTCAGATCTTATAAAAAGTTTTATTCAAATTCCCTAAAATAATCTATTAAGTAAATGAAAAACCTGATTTTAATTTTAACAATTATATTAATTTCCATGAATGCATTTTCACAAAATATTTATTCCGATAAACTTGCTCATACTTATTCCATAGTCGCGCGTGATTCTGTAACAGGGGAGATGGGAGTCGCTGTTCAGTCACACTGGTTTTCGGTCGGATCCATTGTTAGCTGGGGTGAAGCAGGCGTGGGAGTGGTCGCGACTCAGTCTTTTGTTAATCCTTCGTTCGGGATAAAAGGTCTCGAACTTTTAAAATCCGGAAAGTCACCGCAGGAAGCTGTCGATGAACTGATCGCAGCAGACGATGGAAGAGATGTCAGACAGCTTGCAATCCTTGATGTAAAAGGAAGATCAGCTTCATATACAGGAAAGTACTGTATCTCTGAAGCAGGGAGCATCGCAAAAGATAATTATTCCGTGCAGGCAAATATGATGCTGACCGATAAAGTCTGGGGAGCAATGTCCGAAGCTTTTGAGAATTCAGCCGGTCCGCTTGCAGAAAGAATGATAGCCGCACTTGAAGCTGCACAAAATGCCGGTGGAGATATTCGTGGACAACAGTCTGCATGTTTACTTATCGTAAAAGGTAAAGCTACCGGAAATCCGTGGGAAGACAAATTTATAGATCTCCGGGTAGATGATAACACGGAGGCAGTGAAGGAGATAAAACGTCTGCTGAAAGTTTACAGGGCTTATGAACATATGAATAAAGGCGATCTTGCAATCGAAAAAAATGATATGGATCTTGCGATGAACGAATATTCGACAGCAGAAGAAATGTTTCCCGAAAATCTTGAAATGAAATTCTGGCATGCTGTCACTCTTGCTAATACAGGTAAAGTCAATGAATCCCTGCCGATGTTTACCGAAGTTTTTTTGAAAGATAATAACTGGAGAATTTTGTTTGGCAGATTAAAACCTTCAGGACTTTTGAAAATAAGTGACAGTGATGTGCAGACTATTTTGGATCTGAAATAAATTCAATTGTTTCCGCAGAGTCACGTGCTCTTAGGACTTGCGGATACTGAGATACTGAGGTTACTAAATTAAATAAATTATATTTTTCTTTTATGAGTGAATTACTTATTCTTACAGGAGCATGCGGAGTTGGAAAGTCAACGATTGCAAAAGAATGGGCTCGTCGCAAAAATGGTGCAATAATCGAATGTGATTATTTTACGGAATGGATCTATGATAAAAATTTTATCAGGTTTTCATATGAAGAGGAACTTCTGACTGCGCGGCTGTCAATAAATACTGCAAAGGAATATCTTAAACTCTCAATGCCTGTAGCCATAGAAAATGTCTGGACTCCGGTTGGATTAGAATTTCTGAAAGAAGAATTATCCGATTTAGAATATATAACCAAGCAGAAATTTATCTGGCTGAAATGCGAAAGTACAGAAAACCACCGTCGGGATGAACTTCGTGTACCCGGGGATGTAATGGGTGAGAGAGTAGACATTGTTAATGACCAGCTTAACGGTTATGTCTGGCCTGCTTATTTGCATATTATTGATACTACTTTTCTGACTGTAAAAGAAACTCTTGAACAAATTGCAAAATTATAAAAATTTAATGTTAACTTATTTCGTAACTAAACTTCATTTTAAAAGTATATTTTTTTTGTTCGTATAAAATTTTAATTTACTAAACCTTTTTATTAACCAAACCAAACCAAAATTAAAATGAAATTGATAGATGCATTACTTGCTGAATTTCAGTATGAATCTCAGCTTACAAGAAACATGCTCGACCGCCTGCCTGACGGGAAATTTGATTACAAACCTCATGAGAAATCCATGACACTCGGTCAGCTTGCCAATCACATTGGAGATATTCCAAACTATGTGGGTGGTACTTTAGATGTCGATGAACTGGATTTTAGTAATTCAGATTATAAGATTCCGACCAATGCTACTAAAGACGAACTGGTAAAAGCTTTTGATGAAAGTGTTGCAAAAGCAATCGAAAGTTTTAAGAGACATGATGATGATGAATTAATGAAAGAGTGGACTATGAAAGACGGAGATAAAGTATATATGAAAATGCCGAAAGCTCAGGTGATCCGTGGGTTTGTATTAAATCATAATGTACATCACAGAGGACAGCTTCAGGTATATCTGAGAATGAATGATATTCCACTTCCATCTGTGTATGGTCCTACTGCAGATGAGCAGGCAATGTAATTATAATATCAGATTTATTACAGCGGTGAAAAATAATTTACCGCTGTTTTTTTATTACAAGTTTTGCTGTAAAAGATGAGAGTGCGATTCCCATTCCGTTACATGAAACAATACATTTCACCCTGTCGGAAATTTCTTCAATGACCGGTAGTTTATTTTCAGTAAATCCCATTATCCCGCTCCATGAATAATCAACTTCAAAATCCTGTTCAAATAAAATTGTATTCTTAAGCTTCTTTTTCAGATCTGAAATTATTTTTTCACTGACATCAAACTCCGTAGTTTCTTCTTTTTCAAAATCAAGATTTCTCCCACCTCCGAATATAACTCTGTCACCAAAATTTCTGAAATAATAAAATCCTTCATCGAAATGGAATACACCATTAAATTTAAGGTCCTTTACAGGCTTGGTTACAACAACCTGTCCTCGGCCGGGTCTGATCTTCAGTGAGGGTAAAAATTTTTGTGTGAATGCATTTGCGCATACAGTTAAGGATTTGCAATTGAAAACTATATTATCTTTCACGTCACCGCTGTTTACAAAAAGTTTTACATAATTTTCTTTCTCGCTGTAAGAGTCTGCATTGCATCCGTTAATAATTTCTACGCCAAGCGAAACAGAATATCTTATCAGGGACTTCATCATTTTTCCCGTATCTATCTGTGATTCGAAAGGACTGTAAATAAGTGAAGAAACTTTAGATGGATTAAATCCGAATTCTTTTATCCGTTCATTTTTTATAAAATAAACATCGTCATTAAAAATGTCTTTAAGCTTTAAATTTACAAAGGGAATTTTATTTAAATTCTCAGAATGCTTTTCATCTATAATTTCATACCCGCCATAATTCAGAAAACCAATGTTTTCATCACCAAGTCTCTTTCTTAAAATACCGATTCCTTCCCATCTGTTGGAAATAAGTTCCACAGTTTTATCAACACCTGTATATTCAAAATCAGACAGTATTTCCGTAAAGCTACCAAAGCATGCAAACCCAGCATTCTTAGTACTTGCGCCCTCAGGAAAAATTCCTTTCTCTATAATCAGCACTGACCTTTCAGGAAAATTCTCCTTGATCTCACAGGCAACAGACAAGCCCAGTATTCCACTGCCAATTATTATATGATCGTAATTTGTAAATGAATTTTTTTCCCAGAAAGAAAGCAAAGAAATTAAATTAATTATTTATATGAAGTTGTAACTATTTAAATACTAACTATAACTATTAACTATTATTATTAACTATAACTATAACTATTAACTATTAACTATTAACTATTAACTGTTAACTATTAACTAATTTTTATACACACATTTTTTGTCTCAGTAAAAAATCTCAACGCTTCTAATCCGCCTTCTCTTCCTACTCCTGAATTTTTCACACCACCGAATGGTGTTCTCAAATCCCTTACCATCCAGCAGTTTATCCAGACAATACCTGATTGTATCTTTGCGGAAATTCTGTGTGCCCTTGACAGATCACTTGTCCATACTACCGTTGCAAGACCGTACTCAGTCGAATTTGCCATATTCAAAACTTCATCCTCACTTTCAAAAGGCATTATAGTAACAACCGGACCGAATATTTCTTCCTGATTAGGACTGCATTTATAATCAAGACCTTCTATCACAGTCGGAGCTATGAACCAGCCATTATTACATCTGCCTTTCAATTCTACCGACTCTCCGCCGCACAGTATATTTCCGCCTTCTTTTTTTGCTAGGTCAATGTAATAAAGAATTTTATTGTAATGCTGTTCGGATACTATTGCACCTACATTTGTATCTTCTAAAAGCGGATCACCCACATTCAGTTCACGAACTTTTTTTACAAAGTCAGTTTTAAACTTTTCATAAATTTCCTTTTCAATAAATATCCTCGACCCGCAGAGACAGATCTCGCCCTGATTTGTAAAAGAAGATCTCACTGTAGTTTCAAGCATCTCATCATAGTTGCAGTCTTTAAAAATCAGCACAGGATTTTTACCGCCGAGCTCGAGAGATAATTTTTTCAGCATCGGCGCAGCTATTCTTGATATTTCCATACCGGTCTTTGTTCCGCCGGTGAATGTAATGGCTTTGATCCCTGGATTTGAAACAATTGCTGAACCGGCTTTATGTCCGTATCCGTGTATGATATTCAAAACCCCCTGAGGAAGTCCGGCTTCAATGCAAATCTCGGAAAGCATGAATGCAGTCAGAGGAGTTACTTCAGATGGTTTGGCAATTACACAATTTCCCGCTGCTAGAGCAGGAGCTATTTTCCAGGTAAATAAATACAGAGGAAGATTCCACGGCGAGATTGCTCCGGCAATTCCGAATGGCTGTCTTAAAGTATAATTCAAAATTTCAGAATTTGTATGATGTGACTCTGATGAAAATTGTGTAATAGCCGATGCAAAAAATTCAAAATTCTTAATTGCTCTCGGAATGTCCACGCTCAAAGCGAGCTGCAGCGGCTTTCCATTATCTTTGCTTTCTGCATATGCAAATTTTTCAAGATCCCTTTCTATAAGAGCAGCTATTTTATAAAGATGATCAGCTCTCCTGTCTGCAGATAATGCAGACCATTTTGGAAAAGCATTTTCGGCAGACTGAACTGCAAGTTCCACATCTTCAGCATCCGAATCGGGAAGCATTGTATAGACTTCTCCGGTAGACGGATCATAATTATTTATATAATTATTGGAATAAGGAGTAGTGAGAATTCCGTCGATATAATTTTTTAGTTTATCCATATACTTTTACTTTTATTCTACTTGTTCCAGTATCGTGCGGAATGTTGTGAATTTATCTTTGTATTTATTTTGAAAATCAGCCTGCAGCGCAGGTGCAAATTTATCACGATACTTTTCATAATCTTCCATCGATCTCAGAAAATATTGAATCGAATAAGTTTTTTCTTCAGGGGAATCCGTTAATATTCTGTAAATTTTATATTCAGTAAAAAGACCTGTCTCCATCACATCAGGAATATGCTTATCCATCATCCATGACAGCCATTCATCATGAACAGAATCTTCAGTACAAACTGTAACATTATATAATATCATAATAGTATTTATTTACATTCAAAAAATGAAAAATCATTAAATAAACTCTTAACTCTGATCAATCTCTAATTCATACACTGGTATTGCCAGAACCAAAAAGAATTATTAAACAGTTATTGCTCCTCCCTTTTGTCCAAAGGGGAGGCTGGTAGGGGTTTGTAGAATTGAGTTTGATTTGACTCCACTGTTTACAGTGCTGAGTTTTTATATTTGGTTTTGCTTTTTTTTCGGCAACAAGCCCCTTCGCTCCCCCTTTTTTTTGTGGGAAATCACTAATTAATTATTCTGAATTGTTCTATTAAAGATTTATATAAACTTATCTAAATAATTCATTGTGAACTTTCTTGCAATTTTCCTGTAAATCAAAGTAATTAATTTAACTATTAACTATTAACTATTAACTATTAACTATTTGAAATTCTTAATTCCTAAATTTTAATTCGTAATGGTTCTATAAACATCCCGTTCTTCCGCCATCAACCGGTAAATTAATTCCATTAATACTTCCTGCGAGTGATGAAGCTAGAAACGTAACTGCATAAGCCAATTCCTCAGGTTCAGCAAATTTTCCAACAGGAATTTCTTTCAGCATTTCTTTTGTGACTTCTTCAATCGTCTTACCTGATATCTTAGATTTATTTTCAATAATAGATTTTAATCGTACCGTTTTTGTAGCACCGGGTAATACGTTATTTACTGTAATTCCAAATGGACCGAGCTCGCCTGCAAGTGTCTTTGCCCAGCTTGCAACTGCACCGCGTATGGTATTTGAAACTCCCAGATTTTTCAAAGGCTGCTTTACAGATGTAGAAATAATATTTACTATTCTTCCATATCCTTCCTTCTTCATTCCCTCAACTACTGCCTGCACAAGAATCTGATTACAGATAAGATGATTTGAAAATGCCTGTAAATATTCTGAAGTGTCAGCAGCAATTGCCTCGCCTCCTTTAGGACCGCCTGTATTATTTACTAAAATGTGTACAGGTGAAGATTCTGAAATAAAGTTATGCATTTTTTCTTTCAATGAATCGGGATCAGAAAAATCTGCTACTATAAAATTATGATTCTGATCTTTTGCTGCAGGTAGTTCTCGTAATACTTCTCTAAGAGAATCTTCATTCCTCGAAATTAAAATCACACTTGCTCCTGATGAAGCCAGTTCTATCGCAATTGCTTTGCCAATTCCCTGAGTACTTCCGCAGACAATTGCTTTTTTATTTTTAAGATCTATGTTCAATTTTTTTAAATTTTTATTTATTTAAAGTAGCTGTATAATAAAAGCCAAGTTTTGTTTTCAGATCTTCCGGTAATTCAGGTAGATCTGATCTTGGTATCATATATGTAGGCAGATCAAAAAGGTCTTTGAATACCTTATGTTTTTCTGCAGTCTGCAGAAGATACTGATGTCCTGAAGATCCACCTGTGCCTACCTTTGCGCCGATTATTCTGTGAACCATAAGGGCATGTTTGTATCTCCAGGTTGTAAAATGTTCGTCAATGTCCACAAGATATGTCAGCAATCTGTATGGCAGATGAAGTATGGGTTCGTCTCTGTAAAGATTTATGAAAAGTGCTGCATGCATTGATCTGTATGAAAGTCTTCTATGCCCCTGTGATCTTAACTCTTCATATTTTTTTTCATCAAGAAGCGCTTCAAAATTTTCTTTTGTAGATTCAAACATTTCAAGCTGTTTTACTTTTCTCTCTTCAGTAAGACTCGGGTTATTTAAAATTATATTTTTTTCATTCTCAAGAGTCACACCAACTGCATCCTTATAATATTTCCAAAAATCAAAATCATCAATATTAAGAAATGGAATTCTTGAAAGCCATTTGTCAACGGATTCATATATCGAATCTTTACTTTGAGAATCTATCAACATTTTTTGATGCTCGTCAGACACCATAGTATAATAATTCTTGTCATTGAATTTTACTCTGTTGTCAATATTCAATCCAAGTGTGTTCTCAATTAACCTAAACTGAAAACTCTGAAATCCCGAAGCCGGTATCAGATAATCTCTGAACTCTAAAAAATCTAATGGTGTAATTGTCTCGACCACTCCAAGCTGATCGATCAGAATTTTCTGAATGACAGTAACCCTGCGTAATCTTGATACTGCAACTCCGATATTTCTTTCATCAATATCATCCTTGCGAAACATTTCGGAAATTGAATTCAGCTCATGCAGGATCTGCTTGAACCAAAGCTCATATGCCTGATGAACAATTATAAACAACATTTCTTCATGTGCAGGATTTCCGTATTCATCGCTCTTTGGTTTTTGACTGGTAAGAAGTGAATCAAGTTTTAAATAGTCTGCATAATAAACAGGTGGAAATGGTTTTTTCATTGTGAGAATTTTTTGTTTAATCAAAATAGAATTATTGAATGATTATATAAAGTAAGTTTTATATATTTAAACTTCTTAAAACAGACATTCAAAACTTTATAATATAATGAGAACTTTTATCTCACTAAATATAGACATTA
>Ga0209477_1000513_pt1 | contig 24115 bp, 20 predicted proteins | sample KloWWTupernatant_FD_187180 | JGI IMG/M metagenome (GOLD analysis project Ga0209477, IMG submission 187180) | Active sludge microbial communities from Klosterneuburg, Austria, studying microevolution and ecology of nitrifiers - Klosterneuburg... | ecosystem: Engineered > WWTP > Aerobic digester >... | reverse complement strand
GACGTCGAGCAGGCTGGCACCGTCCGGCGTCGCCGGCCGTTCGACCCACCGGTTGAGCATCGAGTACGACGGTTGGTGCACGGCCAGGGGCAGCCCGATCCGTGCCGCGACCGCCACGGCCTCCCGCGTGCGCTGGGCCGAGTACGAGCTGATCCCGGCGTACCTGGCCTTGCCCGTGGCCACCGCCGTCGCCAGGGCGCCGAGGGTCTCGGCCAGCGGCGTGCCCGGGTCGAAGCGGTGGCTGTAGAAGATGTCCACGTGGTCGAGCCCGAGCCGCGTCAGGGACTGGTCGAGCGAGGCGAGCAGGTACTTCCGGGAGCCGAACTCGCCGTACGGCCCCGGCCACTGGCGGTACCCCGCCTTGGTCGTCACGACGAGCTGGTCGCGCATCGAGCGCAGGTCGGTCGCGAGGATGCGGCCGAGGTTGGCCTCGGCCGACCCGGGCGGCGGGCCATAGTTGTTGGCCAGGTCAAGGTGCGTGATCCCGCGGTCCACGGCGCCGAGGACGATGGCGCGCTGGGTGGCGAACGGGTCCGCGTCGCCGTAGTTCTGCCACAGGCCGAGGGAGACGACGGGCAGGTCCAGACCGGTACGGCCGGCCCGACGCAGGGGCATGTCCATGGCACGACGCTAGCGGCGTGCCGAGGCGGGACGACACCCCGCCGGCGCCCGCGAGCGCGTACCGTCAGGCGCAGGAGGCACCCACCGGTGCTGTTCGCGTCACGAGAGGCACCACGATGGCCGAGACCGACCTGACCCCGGACGCGGAGCCGAGCGGCGAGCCGCAGGACGCCAAGGCCAAGTTCCGCGAGGCGCTGGCCCGCAAGCAGGACACCGCGCACCGCACGGCCGAGGGCCGGCAGAACACCGGGATCGTCCACGGGTCCGAGGTCACCAGCAGCGGCAAGCGCACCTTCCGGCGCAAGACCGGCTGACGCGCCGGCCGGCCGCGCCGCGGCCCGACGCCGGGGCGCGGACGGCCCGCTCGCGCCGCGTGATCAGGACAGGACGCGCAGGCGGATCGTCTGCGGCATGGCCGCGAGCACGTCGCACACGTCGGGGCCGAGGTCGGCTGCGACGTCCGTCACGACGTACCCCAGCTCGCCGCGGGTGGCCAGGAGCTGACCCTCGATGTTGACGTCGTGCTCCGCCAGCGTGCGGTTGATCCCGGCCAGCACGCCGGGGGTGTTGCGGTGCAGGTGGGCCAGCCGGTGCGAGCCGGTGCGGGCGTCGAGCGCCAGGTTGGGCAGGTTGACGCTGAGCATCGTCGAGCCGTGCGTGCGGTAGTCGCGCAGCTTGTTGGAGACGAACTGGCCGATCGCCTCCTGCGCCTCCTCGGTGGAGCCGCCGATGTGCGGGGTGAGGATGACGTTGGGCAGCCCGCGCAGGTCCGACTCGAACGCGTCGCCGCGCGACTTCGGCTCGTGCGGGAAGACGTCCACCGCCGCGCCTCCGACCTGGCCCGACAGGATCCCCTCGCGCAGCGCCGCGTAGTCCACGACGAACCCGCGCGACAGGTTGAGGAAGATCGCGCCCGGACGCATGCGGGCGAACTGCGCCGGGCCGAACAGCCCGGCATTGCCGTCCCTGCCGTCGACGTGGAGGGTGACGACGTCGGCGATCTCGAGCAGCTCGTCGAGCGAGTCGAGGCGCCGGGCGTTGCCGAGCGACAGCCGCTCGGCCGAGTCGTAGAAGACCACCGACATGCCGAGCGACTCGGCGAGCACCGAGAGCTGGGTGCCGATGTTGCCGTAGCCGACGATGCCCAGGGTGCGCCCGCGCACCTCGTGCGCTCCGTCGGCCGACTTGTCCCAGACACCGGCGTGCAGGGCGCGGTCGCGCTCCGTCAACCGCCGGGTCAGCGCGATGATCTCGGCCAGCGCCAGCTCGACGACGGAGCGGGTGTTGGAGAACGGGGCGTTGAAGACCGCGATGCCGCGCTCGGCCGCTGCCCTCAGGTCCACCTGGTTGGTGCCGATGCAGTAGGCGCCGACGGCCACGAGGTCGGGACAGGCCGCGAGCACCCGCTCGGTCACCTGGGTCTTGGAGCGGATGCCCAGCATCTGCACCCCGGCCAGGGCCGCGACGAGCTCGTCCTCGTCCAGGGCTCCGGACCGGGTGGTCACCTCGACCCCGTCGTTCCGCAGGATCGTGGTGGCCAGGGGGTGGAGGTTCTCCAGCAGAAGGGCTCGCAGCACGTGCCTATCGTGGACCGTCGCAGGGGTGGCGCGCACACCGGACCGACAGGCGGGATGCCCGCCTGCCAGACTGACGTGGTGAGCGGCGTCGACGAGCAGGGCCCCGGGGACCCCGGCCCTGCGGTCCCGTCCGCCCGGCCGCGCCGGCGCGCCCGTCGTCGGACGCCCGGGACGCTCGTCCTGCTGGTGCTCGCCGCGGGTCTCCTCGTCGTGGGGCGGCTCGACGGCTGGTCGGTGGACCCGTCAGCCCTGCTGGGTCAGGTGCGCCCCGAGGTCTACGTGACCATCGACGGGCGCGCGGTCGCGGTGCCGGAGCCCGCACTGTCGACGGGTCGCCCGCTCGCCCCCGTCGAGGTCACGACGCAGGGGTCGCACGCCTTCCTGCACCTCACCGACGCCGGGCACCCGGTCGGCTACGACCCCTGCCGCCCGGTGACCTACGTCGTGCGCGCGGACGGCGCCCCGCCGCAGGGCGACGTCATCGTCGCGGACGCGGTGGCGATCATCTCGGCGGCCACCGGGCTCGCGTTCGTGCCGGCTGGCGCGACAGACGAGGCCCCGGCGCTCGACCGCCTGCTCATCCAGCCCGAGCGCTACGGCGACGGCTGGGTGCCGGTGCTCGTCGCGTGGTCGGACGCGTCCGAGGTCCCGGAGCTCGCGGGGCAGGTGGCCGGGGTCGGCGGTTCCGCGGCCGTGCCCGGCGCGGACGGCGCGGGGACGTGGCTGGCCGCAGGGCGGCTGGTCCTCGACGGGCCGGACCTCACGGAGATCCTCGCCGGGCCCGGTGGCTTCGAGGAGGCGCGGGCCATCGTCGTCCACGAGCTCGCCCACGTCGTCGGGCTGGACCACGTGGCGGACCCGGGCGAGCTGATGAACCCCACGACCTCCGCACGGACCGACCTCGGCCCGGGCGACCTGCAGGGCCTGGCGCTCGTCGGCCGGGCCGCCTGCCAGTAGGGCCGTGCGGCGTCGTCGAGCGGCCTGGGCCTCGCGGGACGACGCGCGGTGCTCAGCCCGCGGGGTCCACGGCGAGGTCGGGGAAGCCGGGCGGCAGCGCGCCGGTGGTGACCACGCGCAGTGCCTGGGTCGGCCGGGTCATCGCCACGTAGAGGTCCGCCCCGGTGATCTCTGCCGGCGCGACGAGGACGACGACGTCGAACTCCAGACCCTTGGCGTCGCGGGGTTCGAGCACGACCAGCCTGGCCTCCAGCGCCGCGCGGCTGCCCGGCGCCCCCAGGCGGTCGCCCACCGGTGAGGCGCGCAGCGCGGCCTCCAGCTCGACCCGCCGCGCGTGCGGGGCGATGACGGCGACGCGGCCGGCGCCCTCCTGCGCCGGCAGGCCGGCCAGGGCGGCGGTGGCGGCTGCGACCGTCCCGGTGGCCAGGTCATCGACCGTGCTGACGGCGAGGGACCCGGGGACGTCGCGCGCCGAGGTCAGCGGGCCGACCGGCAGGCCGGCTGCCCTCGCCACCACGCCCGCGGCGTCGGCCACGCCGGCGGGGGTCCGGTAGTTCACGGTGAGCTCGGCGAGCCGCCACGACCCGCGCAGCACGCGGTCCAGCGAGGTCGCCCAGTGGTGCACCCCGCCCGGTGCGGACGTCTGGGCCACATCCCCGACGACGGTCAGTGAGCGCGTCGGGCACCGGCGCAGCACCATCCGCCAGGCCATCGCCGAGAGCTCCTGCGCCTCGTCGACGACCACGTGGCCGTACGTCCACGAGCGGTCTGCGGCCGCCCGCTCCGCCGTGGTCAGCGAGGATCCTGAGCCCGCGAACCGCTCGGCCAGCACCTCGGCGCTGACCAGCCCGCCGCCGGCTCCCGAGGAGGTGAGGACGGTGCGGGCGTAGTCGAGCTCGTCGGCGCGGCGCTGCGCGTCCTGGGCGGCCTGGACCCGCTCGGCCTGGTCGTCCTCGCCGAGCAGCTCGGCAGCCTCGTCGAGCAGCGGGACGTCCGCGGGGGTCCACGGGTCGCCGGGGGAGCGCTGGAGCAGCGCGCGGTCGCGCGCGGACAGCTGCGGCGCCGCCGCGGCGAGCCTGGCGGGACGGGTGAGGAGGTCCTCGACGAGGCGCTGCGGGGTGAGCGGCATCCACGCGAGGTTGAGCGCGATGCGCACCTCGCGCGTGGTCCGCAGCTCCTCGACGATGTCCGCCCGCTCGTCCGCCGGCACCGGGTAGCCGAGCCCCGCGACGTACTGCGCCGCGAGCCGGGCGAGCATGTCGCGCACGAAGACCACGCGCGCCTGGTTGTGCGGCTTGGCGCTGCGCCGGGCCTTGGCCATCGCCTCGCTCACGTCGTGCGGCAGCACCGTGACCAGGCGCCCGTCGATCCGGATCTCGCGCGGCTCCGCGGGCACGCGCTGCCGCTGCCGCACCGCGCGCGCGACGATGTCGGCCATCATCGCGCGGCCCTTGACCTCGGCGACGGCGTCCGGCTCGGTGCCCTCGGCCGCGATACCCGGCACGAGCTCGGCGATCGTCGCGGTCACCACGCCGGTCTCGCCGAGCGACGGCAGCACCTGGTCGATGTAGCGCAGGAAGGTACGGCTGGGGCCGAGCAGCAGCACCCCCGAGCGCTCGAGCATCCGTCGGTGCGCGTAGAGCAGGTACGCGGCGCGGTGCAGCGCCACGGCCGTCTTGCCCGTGCCCGGCCCGCCCTGGACCACCAGGGCGCCGGCGAGCGGCGAGCGGATGATCGCGTCCTGCTCGGCCTGGATGGTCGCCACGATGTCGCCCATCCGGCCGGTGCGACCGGCCGCGAGGGCGGCCAGCAGCGCGCCCTCGCCGGACAGCGTCGTGGCGTCCGTCGCCTCGTCGAGGGACGTCAGGTCGAGGACCTCGTCCTCCAGCCCGGTGACCGTGCGGCCGCGGGTCACGAGGTGGCGCCGTCGCACGACGCCGTCGGGCTGGGCGGCCGTCGCGCGGTAGAAGGCCTGGGCGGCCGGAGCGCGCCAGTCGGTGAGGAGCGAGGTGTGCTCGTCGTCGGTCAGCCCGATGCGCCCGACGTAGCGCGTCGCGCCGTCGACGAGATCGAGCCGGCCGAACGTCAGCCGCTGCTCGACGGCGTCGAGCTGGGCGAGGCGGTCCTCGTAGAGCGTCGCGAAGGCGTCGCGCTCCGACCTGTTCTGCGGCGAGCCGGACGGGCCCACCCTGCGCACCTGCGCGAGCCGCGCAGCGGTCTGCGCCCGCAGCGCGTCGAGCCGCGCGTAGCGCAGGTCAACGGCAGCCTGCTCCTCGAGCCGCTGGTCCTGCCTGCCGGTCACTGGGCTCCCCTCGGACGTCGCGCGCGATCGACCGTCCATTATCCGCTCCCCGGGGCACCTCCGGTGACCATGACCGGCGCCGGGGTCACGGCGGGCCTAGGATCGGGGCCGCGGAGCCTGTCGTACGCAGGCCCGGCGAAAGGTGACAGGTGCCGTTCCACGAGACCGATCCGCGACCGATCAGCGTCCTGCTCGTCGAGGACGACGACGGCGACGCGGTGCTGGTCGGCGAGCTGTTCGCGGAGGCTGACGCCCCGGTCGAGGTCCGCCGCGCCCGCACCGTGGACGAGGCGCTCACCCAGCTGGACGTCGACTGCGTGCTGCTCGACCTCGAGCTCCCGGACGCCGCCGGGACGACAGCGCTCGAGCGCGTGCTCCGGCAGGCCGCGGCCCCCGCCGTCGTGGTGCTCACCGGTCTGGCCGGGACGGGGATGGGCCTGCGGGCCGTGGCGGCCGGCGCCCAGGACTACCTCGTCAAGGGCGAGGTGGACGCACCGTTGCTGCTGCGCGCCGTGCGGTACGCGGTGCAGCGGCGCAAGGCCGAGGTCCAGGAGCGCGAGCTCTACCGGGCCCAGGTGCGCGACTACGAGACCAACCGACTCGAACGCGCGCTGCTGCCCACCCCCCTGGTCGGGGACGGCGCGCTCGAGGTGCTCGTCGGCTACCGCGCGGGCCGCGACGGGCTGCTCGGCGGCGACTTCTACGACGTCGTCGAGCGGGCGGACGGCTCGGTCGCCGCCGTGGTCGGCGACGTCGCCGGGCACGGCCCGGACGAGGCGGCGCTCGGGGCCACCCTGCGGACGGCCTGGCGCACGTCGGTGCTCGCCGACCTGCCGCCGGCGAGGGTGCTCGACGTCGTCGAGCAGATCCTGTCGGCCGAGCGCGGCCGCCCGGAGATCTTCGCGACGCTCGTCATGGTCGTCGTCGCCCCGGACCGACGTTCGCTCGACCTGTTCCTCTGCGGGCACCCCGCGCCGTTCCTCCTCGGGGTGCCGACCGTCCCGCTGCCGTCGGACCACGCCGGTCGGGCGCTGGGCATCCCGGTGCTCGGGGGCTGGCAGCCGCTGCGGGTCGAGCTCGGCGACGCCTGGCGCGTCATCCTCTTCACCGACGGCATGCTCGAGACCACCGTGCTGGACAGCGACGAGCGGCTGGGTGAGGAGGGTCTCGCCCGGCTCATGGCCGAGCAGATCGTGCTGGAGGCCGGGGGTCGGCACCGCGCAGGGGGCGCCGGGCCGAACATCGTCGACCGGCTCATGGAGGCCGTCACGCTGCGGCACGGCGGCAACCTCGTGGACGACACAGCCCTCGTGGTCCTCGGCTGGGGCGGCGGCGCGGGATGACCGGGGCCGCGGCCCCGTCCCTGCGCAGCAGGCTCGTGGTCGTCGTCGTGGCGACGGCGCTCATGGTGCTGGCGGTCGTCGTCGCGCTCGTCGCCGTCGAGCGGTCGCACCGCCACCAGGCCGACGCGCTGCGGACCGCCGCGGGCACGGCAGAGGTCGAGCGGGCGGTCGCCGACGTCACCGGCACGGGCGGAGCCCTGCTGGTCGTCGCGCTGGTCCTCGCCGCGGGTGTCCTGGCAGCCGGCGTCGCGCTCGCGCTCGTGGTCCGGGGGGCGGTCGTCCACCCGCTCGCCGCGCTCGCGGCCGACGCCCGCGCCGCCGCGACCGAGCCGTCCCGGCCCGTGCGGACCGACGGGCCGCGCGAGGTCGCCGACGTCGCGCGGGACGTCGAGGCGCTGCGCGCGGAGCTCGCCCGCCGCCTCGACGAGGCCGATGTCGCCCACGCCGAGCTCGCGGCAGCCCACGAGGACCTGGCGCGCCGGGCCGCGGAGCTCGCGCGGTCCAACGCCGACCTCGAGCAGTTCGCGTACGTCGCGTCGCACGACCTGCAGGAGCCGCTGCGCAAGGTGGCGAGCTTCACCCAGCTGCTCGCGCGGCGCTACGAGGGCCAGCTCGACGAGCGTGCGGACGAGTACATCGGCTACGCGGTCGACGGTGCCCGGCGCATGCAGCGCCTCGTCGACGGCCTGCTCGGCTTCGCGCGCGTCGGGCGCCAGGTGGGCCGGCCGACGGAGGTCGACCTCGCGGCAACGCTCGACCAGGTGGTCGAGGACCTGCGCGGTCCGATCGAGGCGGCCGGTGCCAGGGTCGAGGGGGAGGGCCTGCCCGTGGTGCGCGGCGACGCGGCCCTGCTCGGCCAGCTGCTGGCCAACCTCGTGCGCAACGCCGTCGCCTACCGGTCGACGGACGCCCCGGAGGTCCGGATCGAGGCCGTGCGGCACGGCGACCGCTGGGAGCTGGCCTGCCGGGACAACGGTGTGGGGATCGACGCGGCCGACGCCGAGCGCGTGTTCGTGCTGTTCGAGCGCGTGGGCGCGCGCAGCAGCGGGTCCGGGACGGGGATCGGCCTGGCCCTGTGCCGACGGATCGTCGAGCATCACGGTGGCGAGATCTGGGTGGACCCCACCGCGCCGTCGGGTGCGACGATCCGCTGGACGCTGCCCGCCTGACCCCGCCTGCGCCCCGCCTGCGCCCCCCTGAGCCCGCCTGAGCCCCGCGGAATGCCGCGGCGCGCGCCGACGTTGCGCTGAGCACGCCGGGCGACGAGCCCCTGGGCACGGACGGAGGGACGCGATGTACACGGTCGACGAGCAGGTCGCGGCGAGCCTGCGGTCCGCCGAGCCCACGCTGCTGCACGCGGTCCGCGGGTTCGTGGACGCCGGCAACGCCGGCCAGGTCGCCGCCGAGCACCTCACCGAGCGGTTCGACACCCGGCGCCTCGTGACGTTCGACGTCGACGAGCTGCTCGACTACCGCTCACGGCGCCCGCTCATGACGTTCGACGCCGCGCGCTGGAGCGACTACGACCAGCCGGAGCTCGTGGTGGACGTGGTCCGCGACGCCGAGAACGTGCCGTTCCTGCTCCTGCACGGCATGGAGCCCGACGTGCGCTGGGAGGCCTGGACCCGCGCGATGCGCGAGATCGTCGAGCGCTTCGCCGTGCCGCTGACCGTCGGGGTGCACGGCATCCCCATGGGCGTGCCGCACACCCGCCCGCTCGGGGTGACGGCGCACGGCACACGCACCGAGCTGGTCGCCGACCACCTGTCCTGGTTCGGGACCGTCCAGGTGCCGGCCAGCGCCAGCGCGCTGCTCGAGTACCGGCTCGGCCGATGGGGGCACGACGCGATGGGCTTCGCCGTGCACGTGCCGCACTACCTCGCCCAGGCCTCCTACCCGCGCGCCGCGCTCGTGGCCCTCGAGCAGGTGCAACGGACCACGGGCCTGGACCTCCAGGCCGACGCGCTCGAGGCCGCGGCCGTGGAGGCGACCGAGCAGGTGGAGCAGCAGGTCGCCGACTCCCCGGAGATCGCCGCCGTGGTGCGCGCCCTGGAGCAGCAGCACGACAACCTGGCCAGGGTGCTGCCCCGGCCCGACGCGCTGGTCGGGCAGGCCGGCCTGCCGACGGCCGAGGAGCTCGGCGCCCAGTTCGAGGAGTACCTCGCCCAGCAGCCGGACGAGCATCCCGACGAGTGAGACGCCGCCGGCCGTAGGCTCGACGGCGTGACCGCACCCTCCCGCCGCGCTGCCGCGCTCGTGTGGGGCGCTGCCGTCACCGCCTACGTCGTGGCCGTGCTCCACCGCACCTCGCTGGGCGTCGCCGGGGTGGAGGCGGTCGACCGCTTCGGGATCGGCGCGGCGGTGCTCGCGACGTTCGTCATGGTCCAGCTCGCGGTGTACGCGGGCCTGCAGATCCCCGTCGGTGTGCTCCTGGACCGGTTCGGCGCGCGCACCCTCATCGCCGGCGGCGCCCTGCTCATGGCCACCGGGCAGGCCCTCCTCGGCACGGTGCACACGCTGCCGCTCGTGTACGTGGCCCGGGTGCTCATCGGTGCTGGAGATGCCGCGACCTTCATCTCCGTGCTCAGCCTCGTGGCGGTGTGGTTCCCTGCGCGCCAGGTGCCCCTCATCACCCAGGTCACCGGGCTCGTCGGCCAGCTGGGCCAGCTCGCCGCGGCGATCCCGCTGGTCGCCGTGCTGCACCGGTCCGGCTGGACCACGGCGTTCGTCGGGATGGCGGCGCTCGGCGTGCTGGCCGCGCTGCTCGTCGTCATGGTCGTCCGGGACTCACCGGACGGCCACGGCGTGGCCCGGACGGGCGCGGGGATCCTCGCCCCGCTGCGCGCCGTGGCCGGTGAGCCGGGCACGTGGCTCGGCTTCTGGAGCCACACGGTCACGCAGTTCCCGATGACGGTCTTCCTGCTGCTGTGGGGCTTCCCGTTCCTCACGGTGGCCCAGGGGCTGACGCCCGGCGAGGCCAGCGGCCTGCTCACCGCGGCCGTGCTGTCGGCGATGGCCATGGGCCCGGTGATGGGCCTGCTCACCGCGCGGCACCCGCTGCGCCGGTCGTGGATGGTGCTGAGCGTCGCGGTGGCGACCGCCGCGGCCTGGGCCGCCGTGCTGCTCCAGCCCGGACCGAGCCCGCGCTGGCTGCTCGTCGTGCTCGTCCTGGTGCTCGGGACGGGTGGCCCGGCATCGGTCATCGGCTTCGACTTCGCGCGGACGTCCAACGACCGGGTCCGGATCGGCACCGCGACGGGCCTGGTCAACGTCGGCGGGTTCGGGGCATCGGTGCTGTCGGTGCTCGCGGTCGGGATCGTGCTGGACCTGCGGGCCGGCGTCGACGGCCCGCTGTCGCTCGCCGCGTTCCGGGCGGCGTTCGCGGTCATGGCCGTGCCGTGGACGGTCGCGGTGGTCGGCGTGCTCGTCAGCCGCCGGCGGACCCGGGCGGCGATGGCGGCCGACGGGACCGTGGTGCCGCCGATCCGCGAGGCGATCGCGCGGCGCCGCGCGGCGCGTCGCTGAGCGCGGTGCGCTGACCTGCGGCTGGACCCTGGCGCCCGCCACGCGCCTCGTGCCAGACTCTGCGCTGTCGCGACAGCGCAGCTGGCGTGGCACGTGACCCGGGCGCTCGGCCCGGACAGCATCGTCCCCGGTTGGACAGAAGGACAGGAACAGCATGGCGCAGGGATCTGTGAAGTGGTTCAACGCTGAGAAGGGCTTCGGGTTCATCGCCCAGGACGGCGGCGGCGCCGACGTCTTCGTCCACTACTCGGCGATCGAGACGCAGGGCTACCGCAGCCTCGAGGAGGCCCAGCGGGTCGAGTTCGAGATCACCCAGGGTCCCAAGGGCCCCCAGGCCGAGAAGGTCCGCCCGCTCTGAGCGCACGGTCCTGATCGAGGCCGCGTCCCCGTCACGGGGGCGCGGCCTCGTTCGTCACGGGGTCGACGAGCGGCGCTGCCCGGCCGACGAAGGCGTCGAGGTCCGTCCCGTGCAGCAGCCTGACCGGGACCGGCAGGGACCGCAGGGTGCGGGCCAGCGCCGCGCCGTCGAGCCCGCCGTCTGCCGCCGTAGAGCCTACGAGGACGAGGTTGCCGTACCGCCGCCCGCGCAGCATCCCCGGCTCCACGACGAGGGCCACGTCGCCCAGCACGGCCCGCGCCGTGGCGACCTCGGCGCGGGCGAGCGACAACGGGGGCCGGTCGGCGCAGTTGGCCAGGTACAGCCCCCCGGGTCGCAGGACGCGGGCCACGTGCCCGGTGAAGCCGGTGGTCGTCAGCGCCTCGGGGGTGCGGTCGCCGGCGAAGACGTCCCGCACGACGACGTCGGCGCTCGCGGTCGGCAGGGCGGCGAGCACGTCGCGCGCGTCGCCGGCCCGCAGTCGCAGGCGCGGTGCCCGCGGCAGGTCGAACCAGCCGCGCACCAGCGTGAGCAGGGCGGCGTCGATGTCGACCGCGATCTGACGCGACCCGGGCCGGGTGGCCTCGAGCCATCGGGGCAGCGCGCAGCCGCCAGCGCCGAGGTGCACGGCGTCGAGCGGCCCGCCGGCGGCCCCGGGCGCCAGTGCGTCGACGAGCGCCGCCATCTGCTGCAGGTACTCGAAGTCGAGCCGGGCCGGGTCGTCGAGGTGCACGGGGGAGCTGGGCACGCCGTTGACGAGCACCGTGATCGAGCGTGGGTCGCCGCGGTCGGGCACCAGCTCGACGGTGCCGCTGTCGATCGCGACGGGGCGCGTGGGCAGGGGCTGGTCGGCGCCGGCCCGGCGCCGACCGGAGGGTCGGTGGGCCGCGCGCGACGGCCCGGCGAGGTCCGCGGCGCGGCGGCGCGCGGGGCGACGGTCGGGCACGGCCCCACGGTAGGCCTTGACGGCATCGAACGTGTGTTCGATACTGGTGGCAGGAGGTGGGTGCGATGACGAAGACGACGACGGCACGGCCCGCGGGTGCGGGCGCGCCGGCAGGTTCGGGTCCCGGTGAGGGTGCGGTGGCGGACGCGCGTGGTGGCACGGCGTCGGGGCGCGCCGCGTCCGTGCGCAGGGTGTCGACGGCGCGTGCGTGGACCCCGGTCCCGGGCGTCCCGCTGCCCGCCTCGGCGGTCGACCTGCTCGCCCGCAGCGATGCGGAGCTTGTTGCGGCCCGTCTGGCCGGTGCGTCCGACGGGTTCGTGCACGCCCACCTCGCCGCGCTGCGCGCGGGTGCCGCGGTGCTCGCGGTGACGGGCCGTCCGGCGGGTCGGCCCGCGCTGCGCACGGTCTGGCAGATGGTGGCGGCCGTCGCGCCGGAGCTCGAGGGCTGGACCGCATGGTTCGCGGACGGTGCCGCTCTGCGCGCGGCCGTCGAGTCCGGCCGCGCCGAGGTCGACGATGCGCGGGCCGAGCGGACGCTGGCCGTCGCGGAGGACTTCCAGGACGCGGTGCGGCGGCTGCTCGACGTCGACGGCGCGGGTCAGGGCGTGCTCGCCCTGCGGGCGTCCTGATCGACGTCGCCGGCGGCCGAGGGGCGGGGGAGGTCGGGTGATCGGTCGATGAGTCGCGGCCCTGTGCCCTCCGGCGAGCGGCGCGGCTGGGGCGAGGACGACGAGGGCTGCTCGATCCTGCACCTCGACATGGACGCGTTCTTCGCGTCCGTGGAGGTCGCCCGGCGCCCCGAGCTGCGCGGGCGACCCGTCATCGTCGGGGGTGAGAACCGCTCGGTGGTGCTCGCGGCGACGTATCCGGCGCGGGCGTACGGCGTGCACTCCGCGATGCCGATGAGCCAGGCGCGGCGGTTGTGCCCCCAGGCCGTCGTCGTACCGCCCGACCACGCCGCTTACCGGACGGCGTCCCGCGCGGTGATGGGCGTCCTCGGGGAGGTGACGGCGCTCGTCGAGCAGGTCAGTGTCGACGAGGCCTTCCTTGACGTCTCGGGGGCGCGGCGCCGCCTCGGCCGGCCCACGCGGATCGCGGCGCTCCTGCGGGAGCGGGTGCAGGCGGAGGTCGGCCTGACCTGCTCGGTCGGCATCGCGGCGACCAAGCACGTCGCCAAGCTCGCCTCCGGGCTGGCCAAGCCGGACGGGGTGCTCCTGGTGCCACGCGCGGCGACCGTCGAGCTGCTGCACTCGCTGCCGGTCGGGGCGCTGTGGGGCGTGGGGGCGCGCACGCAGGAGGCGCTCGCCCGGTGGGGGATCACCACGGTCGCCGAGCTCGCCGAGCAGGATCTCGCCGTCGTCCAGCGCGCCGTGGGGACGGTGGCCGGAGCCCACCTGCACGACCTGGCGTGGGGGCGCGACCCGAGGCCCGTGGTCCCCGACCGGACCGAGAAGAGCGTCGGTGCCGAGACGACGTTCGACGTCGACACGGCGGACCTCGCCTGGGTGGCGGCGCAGGTGCTGCCGCTCGCCGACCGCTGCGCCGAGCACCTGCGCCGCCGCGGGATGGTTGCCCGGACGGTCTGCCTCAAGGTCCGCACCGCCGATCTGCGCACCCTGACCCGCTCGCGCACGCTGTCGGTCCCCACCGACGTCGCGCGGACGGTCTACCTGGCGGCCCGCGAGCTGCTCGCCGCGGCCGAGCTCGACGGGCAGGCCGTCCGGCTGGTGGGCGTCCGGGTGGAGGGCCTCGCGCCGGCGGGCAGCCGGCAGCTGACCCTGGAGGAGGCGGTGGACGGTGACGGCACCGCGCGGCGGCGTGCCGAGGAGGCGATGGACGAGGTGCGTCGGCGGTTCGGACCCCGCTCGGTGGGGGCCGCGACGGGACTGCCTGCGCCGATCGTGCCGTCAACTACCGCACACGGCGTCGGCGATCTATCCTGAGGCTGTCCCGTCCCGTCGTCGCCACCGCGGAGGTAGTGATGCCTCTGTCCGAGTACGAGCAGCGCGTACTGGAGCAGATGGAGCGTCAGCTCACGTCTGACGACCCGAAGCTCGTCCACGCGCTGCAGGGTCGGGCCGGTTCGCCCGTGCGTCGCTGGGTCATCTCAGGTGTCGGGGCGGTCGTCGGCCTCGGGCTCCTCGTCACCGGCGCCGCGACCAGCCTGCCCTGGATCGGGGTGCTCGGCTTCGTCGCGATGTTCCTGTCGGTGCTCTACGCGCTGACGCCGCGACGCACGCAGGGGCCCACCGGGGTCGTCAACGCCCAGGGCGGCGTCAAGCCGCGCCCTGCCGCCGCGAAGACGTCGTTCCTCACGCGCCTCGAGGCGCGCTGGGAGCGCCGCCGCGACGGTCGCTGATCGACGCCCACGGTGCGGTGACCGCGGTCACCCACCGGTCGAGCTCGTCGGCTGACCACGATCCCGGAGTCGGGGCGTAGCGGTCCTGCTCCACGGCCCGCACCAGTCCGTCCAGCGCCGCTTCCGCGTCAGAGGCGATCTCGGCCTCCTGCGCACGCAGGTCACGGGACTCCCCGCCACCGTCCGGGCCGTCCGTGCCGCCCGCTCGTCCCGCCGGCCACGCCGCCCGGATGAGGGCCGCCGCCTGGCGCGGGGTCGTCGCGTCCGTCCACGCGACGCCGTGCCGCCCGACCGCCGCCCGCACCTCGGCCCAGGACTCCTCGGGACCCTCGCTGCGCACGCCGGATCGCCGACGCCGTGCGAGCACGGTCGCTCCGCCGGTGAGCAGGGCGGCCCCGAGGGCCGCGAGGAGGGGCCACCGCGGCCGCGCGTCGTCTGTGGTCCCGGCGGCGTCGCCGGGGGCGGCCGCGCCGGGGGCGGCCGATGTCGGCACGCCGGCGGTGGCCGACGGGGTCGGGGTCGGTGTGGCGGTCGGTGCGGCGAGGAACGGGTCGGCGTAGGGCGGCGGCGGGCCGGTCTGCACCGCGGGGGTGGGTTCGAAGCGCACCCAGCCCGCCTCGGCGAACCACAGCTCCGGCCACGCGTGCGCCTGGCGGGCGGTCACGACGAAGGTGTCGGGATCGCTGCCGCTGGGCTGCCCCGGCAGGAACCCGATGGCCACCCGCGCCGGGATGCCGAGCGACCGGGCCATGACGGTCATCGCCGTCGCGTACTGCACGCAGTACCCCGAGCGCCGCACGAGGAAGTCCCAGACGGCGTCGTCGGTCTCGCCCGGCGGGATCTGGGTCTCGTAGGCGAACTCCCCGGCGTTGCGGAACCACGACTGCAGGGCCATCGCCTGGTCGTAGGCGGTCGCGGCGCCCGCGGTCACCTCGAGCGCGAGGTCGGCGATGTCCCGCGCGTGGCTGGTGGGTGGCACGCCCAGCTCGGGGGAGCCCGCGGCGAGCCGGGGTGGGGCGTCGGCGGCCAGCGTCGCGGCCGCGAGGTCGCGCGGGTAGACGCGCACGCCGTAGGTCAGGCCGAGCGTGCTCGCGCCGAGCCCGACGACCTCGTCGTGCGCGGCGTCGTACCACCAGTTGGCGCCCACGTCGACGGACCGCGGGGCGGTGGGCAGGGGCAGTCGGTCCTCGTCGAGGTCCTCGACCCGGATCCGCACCCGGCCGGACGGCTCGGCGTCCTCGCGCCCCGTGGGCCACAGCGGCCCGTCGGCGAGGCCCAGCTCGCCGGTCGGCCCCGTGTCCCAGCGCGTCCCGTCGAAGTCGACCATGGTCCGGGTGCGCAGCGGACCGAGGTCGCGCAGCGTCGTGGTGTAGACCAGCACGATCCGGTCCGAGCGGGCGGACAGGCTGTCGAGCAGGTCGAGGTCGGTGCTCAGGGTGAGCGGCCCGGTGGCGCCCCCGCCCCACGACGCGGGCAGCCGCACGGTGCCCGAGAGCGGCGTGGCCGTGCTGAGCGGGCCGCCGAGCAGCGCGAGCGCGGCCAGCGCCGCGGCGAGGACTACCGCGCCGGCCTCGCGCGGGCCCATGCGGGTCGCGGCCCTGCCGGCGACGGACACCGGCGGCCGTGCGGTGACCCACAGCAGCAGCAGGTAGCCGGCGCCGCCGACCACCACGGTGGGCGCCGACGGGGGGTGCCCGAAGCTCACCGGCACGGACCAGAGCGCGAGGAGCGGGATCCCGGCCAGCCCGGCCCGTCCGAGCCCGAGCGCGAGCAGGTCGACGACGAGCAGGGTCGCCGCGGCGCCGACGACGACGAGCAGCTCCAGGCCCGGGGTCTGGCCCACGGGGATCACTCCGGCCCGCACCGACTCGACCCCCTGGAGCACGAGGGCACCGAGCCCTCGCGGCCAGGCGGCATCGCCCGGCCCGCCGGCGGCGAGCAGCAGCACGACCGCCGCGGTGGCGGCCAGCCCCGCCGCCGTGGCCGCCGCAGCCCCGCGGCCCGTGCGGCGCACCGTGGCGGTGACGACCGTCAGCACGAGCACCGTCGCGGCGCTCACGGGCCACCAGCGGCCCGGCGCGAGCAGCGCGCCGAGGGCCGACACAGCGAGGAGCACCGACCCCGCGGCCAGCACGCTGCCGATCGCCCCGTGGGGGTCCGCCGTGCCGGGCCGGGTCACCGCGCGCCGCCCAGTCCCTGGCTGAGCCGGTGCCACGCGGTGGCCACGTCCTGACCGACGTCCACCGTGACGGCCGTCCAGCCGGCCCTGACCAGCGCGGTCGCGGTGCGACCCGCGGCATCGGGGTCCCGCTCGGACCCGGTGACAAGTGCCCAGCCGGGCGTCGTCCCCAGCCGCAGCAGGGACTCGGCGGGCTGGGGACCGAGCACCGCGACCACGAGGCCGGCGCCCGTGGGCCCGGCGCCGTCGGCCATGGAGGTGAGGTCGCCGACCGCCTCGGCCAACCATCGTGCGGCTGCGGCGTCGTCCACCGGGCGCACGAGGTCGACGGCGTGGTCGAGCAGCGCGTCGGTGTCGCCGACGGCGTGCCCCCCGCCCCCCAGCAGGCGGACGGAGTGGCCGGCCTCGGCCAGGGCGACGACGATCGACGCCCCGGCGCTGATGATCCACTCGGTGACCTCGTCCCGCGGGGACAGCTCGAGCAGCACGCTCACCGGGCGCCGGGCGGCGCGCTCGTCCTGCCGCACGACGAGGGAGCCCCGCCGTGCGGAGGACGCCCAGTGCACGCGGCGCAGGTCGTCGCCCGGCAGGTACTCGCGCAGCGCGGCGTCGTCGGTCGCGGGGCGACGCGATCCGGCGGCCGCCTGGTCCGCCTCGGCCGAGGCCGACCACGACGCGCGGTCGAGCGCCGCGACCACCGGCCGCACCGCGACGAGCGCCGGTGCACCGAGGGGCCCGCGCCACCGCACCACCCCGAAGGGGTCCTGCCGGCGCACCTCGAGCGGGCCGAGCGGCCAGCGTCCGCGTCGGCGGGGGCGGATCTGGTAGGTGAGCTCGAGGCGGCCCGGCGAGCGGGTGACCCTGGCACGCAGGGCCGCGCCGCCGCTCAGCTCCGCCGAGGCCCGCTCGGAGACGGCCAGCCGCTCGACCCGTCGCGACCGGGCCGCCGTGACCTCGACCCGGACGGTCGCGGCCACCCCGGCCTGCACCCAGGCGGGCACGCGCCGGACCGCACGCAGCCGTCCGTGGTGCTCGGCGTCCACCTCGACCACCAGCCACACCACCGCCGCGACCACGGTCAGCACCAGGAGCAGGCCCACCTGGGCCAGCACCGGGACGCCGAGCAGCGTGCCGCCCACGACGCCCACCGTCCCGGTCGCCGCCAGCCCGGCGCCGCGCGCGGTCAGGCGGCTACGGCGCAGCGTCCCCATCAGCCGGTGGCGCGCCGGTCCGGCGCGGTCCGGCTCACGGGCGGCAGCGCGGTGGCCTTGACCACGGCGGTCAGGGTCTCCTCGATCGTCCGGCCCGACAGCCGGGCGTCCGGGCTCGCGAGGAGGCGGTGGGCGAGCACCGGGACCACGAGTCCCTGGACGTCGTCGGGCAGCACGTGCGAGCGGCCGGCCATGGCCGCGACCGCCTTGGCGGCGCGCAGCAGCTGGATCGCGGCGCGGGGCGAGGCGCCGAGGCGCAGCAGGGGGTCCACGCGCGTGGCCGCGACGAGGTCGACGACGTACTGCTTGATCGCCGGCGCGGCGTACAGGCGGCGCGCGACGTCGATCATCCCGGCGAGATGGTCGACCCCCGTGACGGGCACGAGGTGGGCCAACGGATCGGCAGCCTCCTGCCGGTCGAGCATCTCGACCTCGGCGTCCCGCGCTGGGTACCCGACGCTGAGCCGCGCCATGAAGCGGTCCCGCTGGGCCTCGGGCAGGGCGTAGGTGCCCTCCATCTCCACGGGGTTCTGGGTGGCGAGCACGAGGAAGGGTCGCGGCAGGTGGTACGTCGTCCCGTCGATGGTCGTCTGCGCCTCCTGCATGCACTCCAGGAGCGCGGACTGCGTCTTCGGGGAGGCGCGGTTGATCTCGTCGCCGATGACGACGTTGGCGAACACGGGGCCAGGGCGGAACTCGAAGTCGTGCAGCGCCGGGCGGTAGATCGTCACGCCCGTGAGGTCGCTGGGCAGCAGGTCCGGGGTGAACTGGATGCGGCCGACGGTGCAGTCGACGGAGCGGGCCAGCGCCTTGGCCAGGGTGGTCTTGCCGACGCCCGGCACGTCCTCGAGCAGGAGGTGCCCCTCGGCGAGCAGCACGGCGACCGTGAGGCGGACCAGGTCGGGCCGCCCGGAGATCACGGACTCCATCGACGCGCGGATGGCCTCGGCCGTGTCCGCGAGGTCGTCGAGCTCGAGGCTCGTGGGCAGTGCGTGCACCATCGCCGTTCCCCTTCGCCGGTGACCAGAGCCTAGGTGACGGCGCGCCCCGTGGCGCTCCACGACGCTCCACCCGGGTGCCGAGCCACGGGCCGGTGCCCCCGCCGCGTCGCGACCCGTGGACCGGCCGTGCGGGGCTGGCCACCTCGGGCCCCGGCGACCAACGCCGCGAGGGGGCCGGCGGCGCACCGGGCGCGAGAATCCCTCCACCGCGCTCCACCCGCTCTGACCTGCGGCGACGGCGACATTCACCCGCTCGGAGTCGTCGTTGCCCCTTGAAGGTGGAGTGATGTGGAGTAAGGTGGGGCCACTGGGATCGGGGTGGACCGATCGAGGGCGACTCAGGCCGGCACGGGAACGGGGGAGGCATGAGCTACAGCCCCTTCCTGGGCACCTACACCCCGCGCCTGGACGACAAGGGCCGGCTGATCCTGCCCGCGAAGTTCCGCCCCCAGCTCGCCGGTGGTCTGGTCATGACCCGCGGCCAGGAGCGGTGCCTCTTCGTCTTCCCGGTCGACGAGTTCCAGACGATGCACGAGCAGATCCGCCAGGCGCCCGTGACCAGCAAGCAGGCGCGCGACTACCTGCGCGTGTTCCTGTCCGGCGCGCACGACGACGCGCCGGACCGGCAGGGCCGGCTGTCCATCCCCGCGACGCTGCGCGCGTACGCGGGGCTCGACCGTGAGGTCGCCGTCATCGGCGCAGGCACGCGCGTCGAGATCTGGGACGCGGCGGCATGGGAGACCTACCTGGCCGAGCAGGTCGGCCAGTACGCCGACACCGCGGAGGAGGTGTTCCCCGGTGTCTTCTGAGTGACCGTGCAGGCACCGTCCCCGCGCGACGAGGTCTCTCCCCGCTCCGCTCTGGCGCACTTCCCCGGCGCCAGCCGAGCAGCGGTGGGAGACCTGGTCGGGTGCTGGAGGGCCCCGACCTGCAACGTCCACGACCATGCCCCTCGCACGGGGCGCCACGACCGGCACGGGAGGTGAGATGACGCACGAACGGCACGTCCCCGTGCTGCTGGAGCGCTGCGTCGAGCTGCTCGCGCCCGCGCTGGCCGGCCCCGACGCCGTCGTCGTCGACCTCACGCTCGGCATGGGCGGGCACAGCGAGGCGATGCTGGACCGGATGCCGCACCTGCGGGTCATCGGCCTGGACCGGGATCTCGAGGCGATCGGGCTGGCGTCGGAGCGGCTGGCGCGGTTCGGCGACCGGTTCACCGCGGTGCACGCCGTGTACGACGAGGTGCTCGACGTCGTCCGCGACGTCGTCGGCCGGCCCGTCCAGGGCGTGCTCGGCGACCTGGGCGTCTCCTCCCTGCAGCTCGACGAGGCCGAGCGCGGCTTCGCGTACTCCCAGGACGCCCCGCTCGACATGCGGATGGACGCGTCGACCGGGATCACCGCGGCGGAGGTCCTCAACACCTACCCCGAGGCGGAGATCACCCGGATCCTGCGCCAGTACGGCGAGGAGAGGTTCGCCGCCCGGATCGCGCGCACCGTGGTGGCGGCGCGCGCCGTCGCGCCCCTGCGGCGCACGGGCGAGCTGGTGTCGATCGTCCGCACGGCGATCCCCGCCGCGGCGCGCACGACGGGTGGCAACCCGGCCAAGCGCACGTTCCAGGCGCTGCGGATCGAGGTCAACGCCGAGCTCGAGGTCCTCGAGCGGACGCTGCCGGCCGCGATCGAGGCGATCGGGATCGGCGGCCGGCTGGTCGTCATGTCCTACCAGTCGCTCGAGGACCGCCTGGTCAAGCGCGCGCTCGCCCGGGGGGCCGTGTCGAGCGCGCCCCCGGACCTGCCCGTCGAGCCCGAGACGCACCGGCCCTACCTCGAGCTCCTCACGCGCGGGGCGGAGCTCGCCCCCGAGGCGGAGATCGCCACGAACCCGCGGTCCGCGTCGGTGCGGCTGCGCGCCGCGGCACGCGTGCGGGTCACGCCCGACCACCTGCGCACCGTCCGGTGGGCCGCATGAGCGCCGCGTCCGCGTCGACGGTCCGCGCGCCGCGCGCCGTCCCGCGGCCGAGCGAGCGCCCCGCCCCGCGGCCCGCACCCCCGGCACCCCGGCTGCGCGTGGTCCAGGCACCGGCGCACGGCCGCACGCGCGTCCCGTTCGTGCTGCTGTGCATGGCGGTGCTCGCCGCCGGACTGCTCGGCGCGCTGCTGCTCAACACGACGATGGCGCAGGGGGAGTACCAGCGCTACGAGCTGCAGACCCGCCTGGCCCGCTCGGCCCAGGAGCAGCAGCGCCTGACCGCGGAGCTCGAGCTGGCAGCGGCCCCCGCCGCGCTGGCGACGGCGGCCCGCGACCTCGGCATGGTCCCCACGACGGGCGGCGCGTACCTGCGGCTGTCCGACGGTGCCGTGCTCGGCAACCCCGTGCCGGCAGGGGCGGGTCGGTGACGGGCGCCGTCGGCGGGGGTGCCGGAGCCCCCCGGAGCGCGGCGGCGGCGCCACGAGCGGGCGCCCCCCGGAGCGCACCGGCCCCGCGGGCGGCGACGGGCACCCGCACGGCTCCCGCTCCTCGCCCGGCCGCGGCAGGCGCGGCATCCGTCCGGACCGCGCCGGCCCGCAGCGTCCCGCAGCGTGCAGCAGCTCCGCAGCGCACCACGGCCGCGCGCACCCAGCAGCAGCGCACCCCGGCCCCGCGCACGCAGCAGCAGCGCACCGCGGCCCCGCGCACGCAGCAGCAGCGCACCGCGGCCCCGCGCCCCCAGCAGCAGCGCACCGTCGTCCGCCCCCGGCGCGTCCCCCCGGCGCCGCCGGCCGTCCGCACGCCCCTTGCACCTGCCCACCCGCACCGCCGCCAGCGGATGCTGCTGGCGGCGATCGTGCTCGTGCTGCTGACGTTCGTCGCACGGCTCGTCTACGTCCAGGGCCTGGACACGGGCGCGCTCGCCGACGTCGCGTACAACAACCGACTCCTCACCGTGGAGATCCCCGCGGTGCGCGGCGAGATCCTCGACGCGGACGGCGTGGTCCTGGCGACGTCGGTCGAGCGGTACGACCTCGTGGCCAACCAGCTGCAGGTGGCGGACTGGAAGGACGGCGTCGACGCCGTCGTCGACGCCGCGGCGCTGCTCTCGCCGCTGGTCGGCACGCCGGCGCCAGAGCTCGGCGCCGCGCTGCTGGGCGACGACCCGTACGTCATCATCGCCCGGGACCTCGCCCCGGACGTCTACCGCCAGGTGATGGACCTCGGCATCGCCGGGATCAGCGGCGAGCGCACCACGGAGCGGGTCTACCCCGGGGGCACGACGGCGGGCAACGTCGTCGGCTTCCTCGGGCACCCCGACCCGAGCACCGACGTCGTCGCCGGCGTCGCCGGGATCGAGCAGGTGTACGAGGAGGTGCTGTCGGGCACCGCTGGCTCGGAGACCTACGAGCAGGGCGCGCGCGGCCAGCGGATCCCGACCGGCGACGACGACGTCGTCGCCGCCGTCCAGGGGCGCGACGTCCAGCTGACCATCGACCGCGACCTGCAGTACGTGGCCCAGTCCGCGGCCGACGAGGCGTACTGGACGCACGGCGCGCAGTGGGTGACCGTCGAGGTGCTCGACGTCACCACGGGCGAGATCCTCGCGCTCGCGGACTCGGGGACGGTCGACCCCAACGACCCGGCCAACGCGGACCCCAGCCGCGCCGCCGCCGTGGTCTACGAGCCCGGGTCGACGGCCAAGGTCATCGCGATGGCCGCCATCCTCGAGCAGGGCATCGCGACGCCGACCTCGCAGTACGTCGTCCCGTACCAGTACGCCGTGCCCAACGGCGAGGTGTTCAAGGACTCGCACGAGCACGGCGACCTCAACCTCACCCTCACCGGGATCCTGTCGGAGTCGTCCAACACGGGCACGGTCATGGTGGGGCAGAACCTCCCGCCCCAGGTGCGGCTCGACTACCTCGCGCGGTTCGGCCTGGGGACCTCGACGGGCTCCGGCCTGCCGGGCGAGTCCGCCGGCCTGCTGCGCACGCTGGAGGACTGGACGGGCGACGGGCGCTCGCCGTACACCGTGCTCTTCGGTCAGGCCGTCTCGGTGACCACCCTGCAGTCCACCCAGGTGTTCGCGACGCTCGCCAACGGCGGCGTGCGCGTCGCGCCGCACCTCGTCGCGGCCGTGGCGGACGAGACGGGCGCGATGGTCCCCGTCGAGCAGCCGGCGCCCGTGCAGGTGGTGAGCGCCGAGACCGCAGACACCGTGGTGCGGATGCTGGAGAGCGCCGTCGTGGAGGGCACCGGCGGCAACGCGGCCGTCCCGGGCTACCGGGTCGCCGGCAAGACGGGTACCTCGCAGTCGTTCGAGGGCAACGGGGTGGTCAAGAACGTCGCGTCCTTCGTGGGCATCGCACCCGCCGACGCGCCGCGCATCGCCGTCAACGTGGCGATCTACGACCCGAAGACCTCGATCTACGGCGGCGCGACGGCCGCGCCCGTGTTCGCCGAGGTCACGGCCTACGCCCTGCAGCACCTCGGGGTCCCGCCGAGCGGCGCGGTCGCGGAGCTGTTCCCCTCGACGTGGCAGTGACCGCGCGGCGGGCCGTCACCGACCCGCAGCTGACCCGGTAGATTCGGCCCGTGACGTCCCCCCAGGGTCGGATGCGCCCCGAGCATCGCGCACCACGCCGCCTGGGCGACCTCGTGGAGGCCTTCGCGCTGACCCCCGCCGGTCACGGGGTCGCGGACGACCTTGCCGTCACGGGCGTCGCGGTCGGCTCGGGCGACGTGCTGCCGGGGGACCTGTTCGTCGCCGTGCCGGGCCTGCGGGCCCATGGTGCGCAGTACACGGCCGACGCGGTGGCGCACGGCGCGGTCGCCGTGCTCACCGACCTCGCGGGCCGCGCCCTCGTCGAGGCCCAGGGCATCACGCTCCCCGTCCTCGTCACCGGCCGCCCGCTGCGGGCGCTGCTGGGCGAGGTCTCTGCGTGGTTCTACGGTCACCCGGCACGGGACCTCACCGTGGTCGGCATCACGGGCACCAACGGCAAGACCACCACGAGCTACTTCCTCGACGCCGCACTGCACGCGGTGCACCCGGTGACGTCGGTCATCGGCACCGTCGAGCTGCGCGTGGGCGACGAGGCCATCGAGAGCCCGCGGACCACCGTCGAGTCGCCGGTGCTGCACGGCCTGTTCGCCCTCATGGCCGAGCGCGGCGCGACGGCCTGCTCCATGGAGGTCTCCTCGCACGCCCTCGCGCTCGAGCGGGTGGCCGGGCTGCGGCTCGACGTCGTCGGGTTCACCAACCTCCAGCGCGACCACCTGGACTTCCACGGCGACATGGCGGGCTACTTCCGCGACAAGGCCCGGCTGTTCGACCCCGGGCAGGCGCGTCGCGGGGTGGTCTGCGTCGACGACGAGTGGGGCGTCCGCCTGGCGCGCGAGGCCCGCATCCCCGTCGACACCCTGGCCACCCGCGACGACGCGCTCGGCCGCGACGTGGCCGGCTGGCGCGTGAGCGACGCGACGATCGGGCTGGACGGCGTGGGGTCGACCTTCACGCTCACGGGGCCGGACGGCACCCGGGTGGCCGCGGTCAGCCCGCTGCCCGGCCTCGTCAACGTGTCCAACGCGGCGCTGGCCATCGTCCTTGCCGTCCGCGCTGGCGTCCCGCTCGACGCCGCCGTCGCGGGCGTCGCGGGGGCGCACGCGATCCCCGGGCGGATGGAGCGCGTGGTGGAGCGCGGCCCCGGCCGGCCCCTGTGCCTCGTCGACTACGCCCACACG
>Ga0209477_1000512_pt1 | contig 24144 bp, 12 predicted proteins | sample KloWWTupernatant_FD_187180 | JGI IMG/M metagenome (GOLD analysis project Ga0209477, IMG submission 187180) | Active sludge microbial communities from Klosterneuburg, Austria, studying microevolution and ecology of nitrifiers - Klosterneuburg... | ecosystem: Engineered > WWTP > Aerobic digester >... | reverse complement strand
GACGACGCGGTAGAGGTCCTGGGCGAGGCGCTGGCCCGCGTCAGCGGCCCGCGCGGCGTTTGATTTCCGAGATAGCAACCACCGCCCCGGCGTACGCCGGGGCGGTGGTTGCTATCTCGGAATACAGGTCTTGCGGCGAGTGCCTAACGCTCGAATACCATCAGCTCCCCATCCCCACGTCCGAACACCTCGGGGAAGTAGCGATCACTGGCAATCGTCGGGATCACGTTGAAGCGCCCCGCCGTCGTCACCCGAATCGTGTAGCTGTACTCGTAGGTCCCGCGCGATAGATACGGCGCGAACAGGGCCACCCGGTCGTCGCGCACCTCGGCCCGGGCATACCAGTTCCACCACCAGCCATACCAGCGGCTCAGATCCGTCCGCCCGCCGGTCACCCCGGTGGCCAACTGACTCGTCGTCGCCAGCCCGGTGTCGACCGCTTCCGCCCCGGCCGGCAACGTATCCTCGAGCTGCACGTTGCGCAGATCGCTCGGCGCGATCAGGGTGAGCGACACCCGCAGCTCATCTCCGACCTTCGCGCTCGTCACGCTTGGGCACTTCGGCCCGTCGGCGCAGCTCGCCAGGGTGTAGCGGCGCTGGACGATGATGCCGCGGTCGATGGCCTTCACCGCCGAGGCCGGCAGCGCCGCCCGCAGGTGAACCGTGTAGTACAACCGTCCCTCCCCAGCACTCCGCTCGAGGGTCAGCCGGTTGGCGGTCTCGCGCAGCAGTCCGGCGATCGGCGTCGTGAAGATCTGAGTGACGGCCAGCGTCTCGCGGGTGGCCACGCCCTGGCCCAGCCGTTTGCCGTTCAGCAGCGCGCTGTAGTCATAGTTGGCCTTCAGCTCGCCCGTCGCAGTCGCCCAGTCGATCAGGCTGATCATCACCCACGCGCTCTCATAGGTGCTCTTCCAGATCCCTTCCTCGGTCCGCCCGGCCATCAGCCAGCGCACCGCGTTGGGGGCCAGCGCGTTCTGCGGATCAAAGCGGGCCAGCGCGCTCACGACCAGGGCCGTGCTGCGCGTGTTTGAATTGAACGCCCACCAGTCGGGCTGCTTCTCCTCCCAGTGCGCGCCGGTTGCGCTCAGCACCGCGTCGCGATTGAGGTCCGCGAACAGGGTCTTGAGCCGGGCGTCCTTCGGATCGTTCTTGCCCAGTGTAAGCGCCAGCAACGCCCGCCCATATAACCCGAGGTTGTCCCGCCCCTCATACAGCTCGATTACCTTTGCCCGGTCGCCCGCGCCCGATTCGCCCAGCACATAAAGCGCATACGCCTGCTGGTTGAACGCCCAGGTCCCGCGCAACGTGCTGGTTGTCTTGACGATTTGGCGGGCATACGCCAACCCGCGCTCGAGCGTCGACGGGTTCACCGTGAACCCGGCCTGCCGCGCGCGGGCCAACGCGAACGACGCCCACAGCGCGACATGCGGGTTGCTCTCGCCCTCGCGCCACCAGCTCCACCCGCCGTCGCTGTGCTGCAGGCGGACCAGCTTGTCGATCCCCGTCGCGATCCCTGCCTTCAACTGGGCCTGCAATGCCGGGTCTGGCTGGGGGAACTGGGTCAACAGTTGATATGAAAGGACATTCGCCATCAGCCGTGAGGCAATACTCTCGGCCGTCTCATAGCGATACTCGTCCAGATAGGTCAGGCCCGCCTGGGTGGCCGCGATGAGCGAGTGATCGAGGCGCAGGCTGAGCGAACCCTGCGAGTCATCGAGCAGCGGCGGCAGCACCACAAGCTCGCTGCGCGTCCCGGCTGTGTCGAGCACCCCCGAGGTGCCGACGATCTCCCGCGCGCTGTAACGCAGCACTTTCAACCCGCCGTTGGGCGCGGTGCTCAGGCGCGGCCGGCTGGCGTCGCCATACTTCTCGCTGGCCGCCCGGAAGAGCAGATTCACCTGAGGCACGTCGAGGACGGTCGCCCGCCAAGTGACAAGCGTCTCTTTCCCCGCCTCGATGAAGGAGGTCATCGTGAGGGCCGTCTCGAGCCGCAGCCCGACCGACTCGGCCAGCCAGGCCCGCACAGTCTGGTCCTCGGCTGAGTTGTTCTGCACGATGGCGCCCAGCTCGACCACATCCCCCACCACCAGGAAGCGCGGCGTGACCGGGCGGATGAGCACGGGCAGGGTCGCGACCGCGTCGGTCAGGCCCTCGCCCACCCGGGTCTGGTTGTCGGCGCCCACCGCGCGCACCACCCAGGTCGTGAGGTTGTCGGGCAGCTTGACCGAAACCTTGCCCTCGCCCGCGGCGTTGGTCCGCACATTCGGCGCCCAGTAGGCGGTGTCGGCGAAGTTCTCGCGGATGGCGGCTTCCTCGGGCGGAGGCGCGGATTCGCCCGCGCCTGCCTGCCGCAGCGCGCCCGGCGCAGGCGCCGCGGCCGGCGCAGCCGTGCCAGCGGGCGCGCCAGAAGCCTTTTCGCCAGACTGATCCTGCGCCAGGTTCTGCTCTTCTTCCGCGAAGCGCCGGTTCATCGATTGATTGAGCGTCAGGGCCATCTGGGTGCCCGGCGCGCGCCGGCCGTAGAAGGCCTCGACAATGGCGTTGGCCGTGCGTGGCTTGAGGTTGAGCACGCCCTTGTCCACCACGTCGATCGAGAAGGCCGCCGCGACGGGCTTGCCGCCCGCGTCGGTGGCCCGAATGGCGAACTCGACCGTTTCGCCTGGCTGCAACAGCCGGCGCTCAGGGGTGAGGGTGATGCTGATGACCTGGGCCACCGGTTTGACCGTGAGCTCGACCATCCCGATCTTGTAGTCGGCCAGGTCGGCCCCGACGGCGCCTGCGCCGGTCATCCCCTTCATCACCACGACCGAGACGAAGACGTTCGGCGCAAAACGGTCAATGATTGGCAGTCGATACACCGCCGTCCCGCCTTTCACCGGAATGATCTCGTGCTGCACGATACGCCCGCGCTCGACTGTCACCAGGGCCAGGTGGTCCTCGGCGAACGGTGACGGGATCAGAATCTCGGCCGTGTCGCCGGCCACATACTCGGCCCGGTCCGCGACCAGGTTGATCCGGTCGTTGTCCTCGCGCAGCCACGACACATACTGGTCGCCGACGACAAAGACGAAGCGCGCGCTCTGGCTGATCCGGCCCTGTGGATCGCGGGTCCGGGCGACGATGCGATAGCTCCCGCCCTTCTCGGGGGTGAAGCTGACCCTGGCTTCGCCATTCGGGCCGCTGACGACCTTCTGCGAGCCGGCGTCCTCGTCGACGACGGCGCTCGTCCAACTGCCCGTCTCCGGGTTGAACGTGTTCTTCCACTCGCGGCGGACCAGGCTGACCTCGATCTCGCGGCCAGGCAGGCGCACGCCCGCCCAATCCACAACCACCAGGTCGGCGGCCAGCGGCTTGCCCATCCGCACAACGGCCCCACCCGACGCCACACCAACATACAGAGCGGCCGGATGGACGATGACGCTGGCACGGCCGGCGATCGACTGGCCGTCGGCGCCGCTGGCATTCCCCTCAATACTGAATTGCACCGGCCCGCTCAAGTACGCGCCGCTCGCGAGTTGGAACTGGGTCGAGACCGGCACGCTGATCTGCAACTGCCCGCGTCCATCCGTGACGCCCTCGCCGCGGGCGACGATGAGCGGCGGGGCAGACCGGCCAGGCCGGAAGATAGCCGTCTCGAAGAAGGCACGCCGATAGGGCGTCCACGGGTTGTCGGCGTCGCTGAAGCTGTACTGACCGAGCTGGGGCGGGTCGAAGGTCGCCTGACTGGCCACAACGTTCCAACTCATCCTGGCGTTGGCCAGCCCGCCGCCCGACAGGTAGTTGGCGGCCAGGGTTGCGTTCAGCGTCGAGCCACGAGCGACTGCGGCCGACGACGGCGTGACCACCACCTCATACTCAGGCGGGCGGTACTCGGCGATGGTGAAACTGGCGCTGCCCGCAAAGCGGTTTCCGCTCTGGGCGTTGATTGAGACCGTGCCTACGGCCGTGTCGGCCGGCAGGACGATCTCGGCGTCGAACGCGCCAAATTCATCCAGCGTGATGTTGCGTGACAGAAGCTGGCCGCCGGGGCCATTGGCCTGCACCTGCACGCTCAGGCCCGCCGGTGCCGGCGAATACATGCCGTCATCATCGGAGCGGACGATCCCGCGCAGTTTGACCGTCTGGCCGGGCCGGTAGATCCCCCGATCGGTGTAGATGAAGCCGCGCAGGCTGCTCTCCGGGCCGATCCCGCCATAGCCCAGGCCAAAGTCGCCGGGATTGATCCCCGAGCCCCATTCCTCAAAGACGATCCCAAAGCGGCCGGACGAGAGCAGCATCGCGCTCCCGCTCCGTTCGCTGGCGACGGGGAAGCGCGCCACACCGTCCGCGCCGGTGGAACCACTGCCCGCCAGGAAGACTGACTGGGTGTTGCCCGAGAAGCGCGTTTCAAACGCGCGCAGGGCCAGTTGCGGCACGGGCTGGCCGGTCTTCAGATCGGTCGCCCAGACCAGCAGCGCGCCGGTCTCGCGTTTCTCGGTCAGGTTGAGCTCCGAGACGAAGAGCAGCGCCCGCCGCTCGTTTTGCTGATTCTGGGCGGGCAGATCGGGCGAGACCAGGCGCAGCACATAGCCGCCCGGCGTCAGCCGACCGTCGCCCTCGCCGAGGGTGAGCAGGGTCCGGGCGATCCGGTTCTGCTGGCCGGTGACCTTGACCTGCCAGGTTCGAACGACCCGCCCCGGGACGGACTGGCGCATGTCGTAGAAACTGCGCTGGCGAATGTTGGTGACATCGGTCTCACTCAGCGCATACAGCTCGAGATTCAGGGTCGCGACGTTGTTGCTCGTCGCGATCACCCGCACCGGCAGATAGGCGTTGTAGGTCCCGCCCGACGCGTTCAGGCTGAGGTTGACATACGGCGGCAGTTGGGCGGTTCGAAACTGGAAGCGGGTGGTCTCCGCAATCGTGTTGCCCCAGCGGTCGCTCACCCCGGGCAGGAGATCGACGGTGTAGTCGGTCGACGGGTCGAGGAAGACCTGGGCGTTGAAGACGTTGTCAAACTCGTAGTACGAGGTGAAGGCCCGGGTGAGTGAGACGGCCGGCGAGATGCGCAGGCGGGCCCAGACCGAGGCCGGATCGACCGGCGCGCTGAACTGGATCGAGATCCCACCGTAGGGATAAACATCCTTGGCCCCGTTGATCGGCTGCGTGCCGATCACGCGCGGCTTGGGATAGGTCGAGAAGGCCGACTGCCAGGCCTCGCGCGAGCCCAGCCCGCCATACAAGCTCTTGACCCCGGCTGCGACGCGGATGGAGTAGGCCGCGTCAAAATCGAGCCGGGCCGAGGGTGTGAAGGTCAATGTGTTGCTGAAAACCGTCAGATTTCCGGCGACCGACCCGCCGCGCGGGTCGAGCAGGGCGAAGGCAGACCGGGCGCTGGCCGGGTCAATGTCCTGGTTGAAGCGGGCGGTGACGATGGTGTCGACCGGCGCCCGCGCGCGCGTCTGCGTGTCGGGCGTCACCGAAAGGACCTTTGGGGCGTTGGTGCTGAACGTCCACTCGACGGCGGCGGCGAGCGGATTGCCATCCACGTCGCGCAGGCTGCCGTCAATGCGGGCGCGGTAGACGGTGCCGCCGGGCAATGGGCTGGACGGGCGGAAGACCAGGATCGAGGTGTTGAGCCACTCGGCCTTGCCCTCAATGGGCGGGTCGAACGACAGCGGCTGGACCTGGCTCGGCGCGCCCGCGCCCTGCGACACAATCGAGAGCGGCACGACCGGGCGGTTGAAGAGCACGGTGATGGGGATCTCGGGGACGACGTCGATGGCCCCGTCGGCGGGGATGGTCTGGGCGACTTCGAGATTGCCCTTCATCAGGAAGCGCGCGATGAAGGGCTGGCGAAGCGGCGCGCCGTCGGCGGCGCTGGCGTCCTGGGCCAGGCCGATGTCGAGGACGGTCCCGCGCGGCAGGCTTGTGGCCGGCTTGAAAACCACCTTGCGCCCACCGTCGCTCCAGGCAAAGGCGCCAGCGACGGTGGGCTGGGTCTTGAACGCGCGCTCGACCGCGGCCGGGTTCATCGCCCGGTCGAAGTACAGGGTGACGGAGCCGTCAGGGTCGAGGCGCTCGCCCTCGGCCGGGAGCTGGTCGATGACGGCCGCCGCGTCGCCGCTCACCGGGGTGTAGGGCAGGCTGAGCTTCGGGATGGATGGGGCCGGGGTCGGCGGGATGCCCGCGTTCGCCACAGGTGTGACTTGCGCCGGCGGGCGCACGACCGGTCCACCGACGCTCGGATTCGGTTGGATGCCGGTTGAAGGCCGGACGACCGGGCCTTCGGGCGTGGGCGCCGGCAGGGCGGTCGGCGGCGGGGGCAGTACGGGCGTAGGCTGGGCGCAGGCGCTGAGCGCCAGCGCGAGCACCAGACCGATGATCTTGATCTTCGAACTAAACATGGCATTACCTCGTCCTGTCGTTGTACCACTGACCGGGTTGTTGCGCTTGATGCGGGGATGACATGCGGCTGACAGTGGACCTGGAGCGCGGGCTCCGATGCGCGCAGTCGAAGGGCCTGCGCGAACATGGTCTGAAATCATAGGCCGGACCCCATGGGCAGCGCATCCCCCAACTGGCCGAACCGAACAGAGGTCGGTTGGGGGGCATCCACCGACATCGCCGCGAAAGCGGTGACACGCGACCCGTGTCGCGCATCAGGAATATTGAGGCGCCGACTTAGCCCCGGTGAGCCACGCCACACCGGCGCTGCGCTTGTCGTGCGCAATCGGCCTCGGTAAATGAAACCAGCGCATGTTTGCGCCTATGTAACGCGCAATCTGCGGATAGATGATTGGCGCGTGCGCCGTTGATTGGGAGCGCGGGCATCTTGCCCGCGCGATCCATGCGGAACACCGACCCAGGCAGCCCTCAGCCTCGACCGCGCGGGCGTCCCGCCCGCGCTCCAACCCGCCCTCCGTGGAATCCGTCTGAATCCGTGTCATCCGTGATCCGTGATCGAACACCTGTTCTATAATCCGCCGTACCCGTGTCCGTCCTCGCCCTGTCCGTGCCCGATTTCCTGGTTCAGCTCGAGCTGCGCCGCCGGCCGGATCTCGCCGACAAGCCTTTTGCCCTGCTCGGCCCGGACGAGCGCGTATGGGCGGCCTCCAAGGATGCCCGCGACTACGGCGTGGCCGAGGGCCTCGCCCCGACCCACGCCCGGGCCCGCTGCCGCAACCTGGTCGTGCGCGAGCTGGACGAGGGCGCCGCGACTGACGAGCAGAACGCCTTTCTCGAGGAGATCGGCGGCTGGCAGCTTCCGACCGAGGAGACCGGCTACGGGCGGGCCTTCGTCGCCCTCGACGGCATCGCCGACACTGCATCCGAAGCCCAGCCGTTGGCCGCTGAGATGGGCGGGCGCCTGCGCCAGCGCCTGGGCGTGGCCCTCACCCCCGCCTTGGGCTTCGACCATGGCAAGTTCACCGCCGGGGCCGCCGCCGACATCGCCGGCCCGGGCCGGATGCGCCTGATCTCGCGCGAGGACGAGACCCGCTTTCTCAACCCGCTCCCGGTCGCGCTGCTCCCGCTCGCGCCCAAACCCATCTCGTATCTGGGCTGGCTCGGGATCGGCACGCTCGGCCAGTTCAGCGGGCTGCCCACCGATCCGCTGATCACCCGCTTCGGCTCGGGGATGCGGATGATGCAGCAGTGGGCGCGCGGGCGGGACAGCCGCCCGGTCATCCCCACCGTCCGGGCCGCGGCCGCCATCGTCGTGGTTGAGTTCGACCCGCCCACCGGCAGCGCCGCCCGGGTGGCGGGGGAGCTCACCCGCGCCCTGCGCCCGCACCTGCGCGCGCTGGCGGCGGCCTGGCGCGGGATTCAGCGCCTGCGGATCGAGGTGATCTCCGCCGGAGGCAAAACGAGCAAAGTCGAGGCGCGCTTTCGCGCCCCGGCCTCCAGCCCAGCCCGGGTCGAAGTCGCCTTGCTGCGCCAGCTCGACAGCCTGGCCTGGCGCGGGACGATCCGCTCGGCCTCGGCCCAGGCCCTCCGCACCGCCGAGCTGACCATCGAGCAGGATGATCTGCCCTTTGACGGGCTGCCGGCCAAGGATTCGGCTCACGGCACGGCTGCGGACGCGGTGGTGGCCGCGCTGTCGCGCCAGTACCCCGGCGCGCTGCTGCGCTTCCGTGCGCTCGACCCCGAGCACCCGGCCGCCGAGCGGCGCGGCGAGTACGTCGTGCGCGAACCCGATGGGGGCGAGGCCGTCGAGCGCGCCCGCCCGGTGGCCGAGCCCAAGCCCATCCACATCGCCGTGGATGCCAACGGCCTGCCGGCCCGGATCGGCGAGGGCGCGGAGACACGCGTCGTCGCGAGCTGCGACGCGACCTGGCGGGTCGCCACCGACTGGTGGACGGAGACCGGCGCGGTCAATCGCACCTATCACCGCGTGACCCTGGCCGATGGGGCGACGCTTGAGGTGTATTTCGATCACGGGACGGGCGAATGGATGCGCTAACTCGCGCAGGCATCCTTCGGCTTCGCTCAGGAGGACTCCTGAGCGGAGCAGGCCGGCCCGGGCCGAGTCTCGCCCCGAACGAACTCCGGCCTGCGCAGTCGAAGGACGCCTACGCCGAGCTGCACTGCCACTCGTTTTTTTCGCTCCTGGCGGCCTCGTCCTCGCCCGAGGAGCTGGCCGAGCGTTCAGCCCAACTCGGCCTGGCCGGGCTGGCCCTGACCGACACCGGCAGCCTGGCCGGCGCGATTCGCTTCGACCAGGCCTGCAGGAAGCATGGCGCGCGGGGCATCATCGGCGCCACCGTCAGCATCCTGGCCGAGGGCGCGGGCGACGACGGCTTCGAGCTCGTGCTGCTGGCCGAAAATCCAACGGGCTATGCCAACCTGTCTCGGGCGCTCACCCTCGGCCTGGGCGGGACGGCAGCCCAGATCGGGGCCCAGATCGAGGCCGAGGGCGAGGTCTGGCTGGGCAAACGCCCCTGCCGCATCCCCCTCGACGCATTGGCGGCCCGAGCCGAGGGGCTGATCGCCCTCACCGCCTGGACACGCGGTCCGGTGCTGACGGCCCTCCGGCGCGAGCAGCCCAAACTCGCCCGCGCCTGGCTGGGCGATCTGCGCGACCTCTTTGGCCCCGACCGCCTGCACGCCGAACTGGTAAACACCCTCGAGCGCGACAGTCTGCGCCACATGCACCAGGTCGCGGCGATGGCCGAAGCCTTGGCACTGCCCCTCGTCGCCGCCGGCGCAGCTCGCTATCACCACCCCGCTCGATCGCGACTGCTCGACGCCCTCATCGCCATCGACCACACCATGCCGCTCAGCGAAGCCCGCCGGCGCGGGCTGCTGCCCACCAACGACGCGCTGCATCTCTTTGGCGCCGACGAAGCCGCTCGGCGCTTCGCTGAATACCCGCAGGCGATCCGGGCCACCCGCGACATCGCCGCCCGCTGCCGCGTTTCGCTCGACTTCTCGGTCGATCGCGTCCCGCCCCGAGTCAACGCCGCCACCGGCGACGAGGACGGCCAGATCGCCCGCGACTGCGAAGATGGGCTAAAACAGTTATTCACTGCAGGCGACGCGCGCGCCCGGGCTCAACTCGCCCACGAGCTCGATGTCATCCGGCGGGCCGGGCTGGCCGGCTATCTGCTCATCGTCGCAGACATCGTCCGCTTCGCCCGCGCCCGGGGGATCCGCTGCCAGGGCCGCGGCTCGGCGGCCGGCTCGATCGTCGCCTATCTGCTCGGCATCACCGCCGTCGACCCGCTCGCCCAGAACCTGCTCTTCGAGCGCTTCCTGTCCAACGATCGTTTTGTCATGCCCGACATCGACGTCGACTTCGACGGCAGCCGGCGCGAGGAGGTCATCCAGCACGTCTATGAGACCTACGGCCGCGAGCGCTGCGCGATGGTCTGCAACTACGTCACGTTCAGGGCCAAGGCCGCCGTGCGCGATCTGGGCAAGGCCCTCGGCATGCCCCAGGAGGCCATCGATGCGGTCGCCCGCGATTTGCAATCCCGCTCGGCCGGCAAAAGCGCCGAGATCCTCGCCGCCGAGGACAGCGAGGCCGCCAGCCAGGCGCCGAATCACCCCCATCGCCTGCTGCGTGAGCTGATGGCCGACATCGACGGCGTGCCGCGCCACCTCAGCGTTCATCCGGGCGGGATGGTCCTCACCGCCCGCCCGATCGCCGAGATCGTTCCGGTCGAGCCGGCCACGATGGCGGGCCGGACTGTCATCCAGTGGGACAAGGAGTCGATGGAGGACGCCGGGCTGATCAAGACCGACCTGCTCTCGCTGCGCACGCTCGGGCTGATCAGCGAAGCGCTGGAACTCGCCGGGCTGCCCCAGAACCACTTCGATCAAATGCCGCTTGACGACCCCGAGCTTTACGGCATGATGCAGCGCGGCGACACGATTGGCGCGTTTCAGATCGAGTCGCGGGCTCAGATGCAGATGCTGCCCCGGCTCAAGCCGGCCCGCTTCGAGGACATCACCATCGAGGTCGCCATTGTGCGGCCGGGACCAATCTCGGGCGGGGCCGTCCACCCCTACCTGCGCCGCCGGACAGGCGAGGAACCCGTGCGTTATCTGCATCCCTGCCTCGAGCCGGCCCTGGCGGAGACGCTGGGGGTGATGATCTTTCAGGAACAGACTATCCGGGTGGCGGTCGCGGCCAGTGACTTCACACCGGGCGAGGCCGACACACTGCGCCGGGCCCTGTCGCGCGATCAGATCACCCCGGCCCTGGCCGAGCGCTTCATGCGCGGAGCGGCCAAGAAGGGCATCGCCCCGGAGGTGGCGGCCGAGATCTTCGCTCAGTTGGCGGGCTTCGCCGGCTTTGGCTTCAACAAGAGCCATGCCGCCAGCTTCGCGCTGATCACGTATCAGACGATGTGGTTGAAACGTTATCATCCGCTGGCCTTTTTCTGCGCCCTGCTCAACAACCAGCCGATCGGCTTCTACCCGGCCGAGGTCATCGTCGGCGAGGCCCGCCGCCAGGGGGTCGTCACCCTGCCGCCCAGCGTCAATCGCAGCCGCGGGCGCTACCAGCTCGAAGCAGGGCAGATCCGGATGAGCCTGGCCGAGGTCAAAGGGCTCGGTCCGGAATACATCGCCCGGATCGAGGCCGCCCAACCGTTTGAGTCCCTCACCGACCTGCATGTCCGGGCCCAAATCCCCCGGCCCCTCATCGCCGATCTGATCCGGGCCGGGGCCTGCGACGCGTTTGGCGAGCGCCGGGCGCTGTTGTGGTCGCTCGGCGATGTGCGCGACGCCTCGGCTGAGCTCCCGCTCGAGGCGCCGCCGAGCGCGGCCGAACTGCCGGCGCTCAGCCCGATGCAATCGACGCTGTGGGAATACGAACTGGCCGGCCTGTCGACCGGCACCCAGCTCATGGCCCATCACCGGGCCGACCTGGAACGCCAAGGCTGCGTCACCTGCGCCCGGGCGAAGACCATCATGGCCGGCGCGCGGGTGAAGATCGGCGGGATGGTGGCCGTTCGCCAGCGCCCGGGTACGGCCAAGGGGGTCATGTTCCTGTCGCTCGAGGACGAGACCGGGCTGGTCGATGTGGTCCTTAAGCCCGAGACCTACCAGCGCGCGCGCAAACTGCTGAGCACCCACAAGCTCGTCATCGTCACCGCCGTCGTCCAGCGCAACGGCGACGCAGTCAGTTTTCTGGCGACGAGCGTTGTGGGGATGCCCCCGTAGAGACGGCCCGGCGGGCCGTCTTACTTGCGTAACACCGAGACGGCCCGGCGGGCCGTCTCTACACGGCGTCGCCGGGCCCGGCGATCGCGCTCGCCGCCGCGGCATCCACCCACCACTCGGCATGCTCAATCAGTTGCGCCGGCAGCACATCCGGCTGGCGCGGGCCGTACAACACCCGGGCCAGCAGTTCGGCCTTGGCCCTGCCGGTCACCATAAACAAAACGTTCTCGGCGGCGTTGATCAGCAGCGGCGTAAACGTGATCCGCATCATCTGCGCCTGAGGCACCCAGTGGGCGATCACCAGCCGGTCATCGGGGATCAGGTCAAGCGTCCCGGGAAATAGCGAGGCCGTGTGCCCGTCGTCGCCCATGCCCAGCAACACAAGGTCCAAACAGTGCTCCGGACCCGCCACCTTCAGACGCAGGCGCGTCTCGTAGTCCGCAGCCGCTTCCTCGGCTCCCATCTCAGTCGTCACCCGATGCACGTTGGACTCCGGGATGGGCACCTGCGACAGCAGCGTGTCCCAGGCCGTTCTGTAATTGCTGTCGGGTGAATCAGGCGGCACATTCCGCTCGTCGCTCCACCACACGTGGGTCTTCTTCCAGTCAAATCGGCTCGCCCATTCGTGCGACGCCAGCAACGCAAAGAGCGCCCTGGGCGTAGTGCCCCCACTTAGCGCCCAGTGAAAGGCGCCCCGCCCCGCGATCGCATCGCGGCCGCACTTCACGATCCGGGCGGCCAGATCGCGGGTCAGCGTCTCGACTGTGGCAGATACCCGCAGGGCATGATTGCTCATCGCTTCACGCTTCTACCACAAGCGGCGCCACTCGCGCTTGTCCTTCCGGATAAAGTCGTCGCTCTCCTTTGGCCCGGGTGTGCCGGCCCGGTACATGTCCACCGACGATGCGTTCGGGCTCTGCCAGCCCTCGATCACCGGATTGATGATCTGCCACTGCGCCTCAACCTCGTCGCTGCGGGTAAATAGCGTCGAATCGCCCAGCATGCAATCGAGGAGCAGGCGCTCATACGCCTCCGGAGCCGCCTTGTTGAACGAGCTCGAGTAGCTGAAGTCCATCTTCACCGGCTGGATGTTCTCGCCGGTGCCTGGCACCTTCGACCCAAAGCGCAGCGAAATGCCCTCGTCGGGCTGAATGTTCAACACAAGCTCGTTCGGTTCGATGTCGCGGGCGGTCGCGCGGCTGAACAACATCAGCGGCGGCATTTTGAATTGAATCGCAATCTCGGTCACCCGTTTGGGCATGCGCTTGCCGCTCCGGATATACCACGGCACACCCGCCCAGCGCCAGTTGTCGACGAAAAACTTCATCGCCAGCCAGGTCTCGGTGGTCGAGTCCACCGCCACCCCGGCTTCCTGCACGTAGCCCGGCACGAGCTGGCCGCCGACCTTGCCCGGGCCATACTGCCCGCGCACCGTGCCATCGCCGACGCTCGTGTCCACCCGGATGGCCTTGAGCACCTTCACCTTCTCGTTGCGCACCGAATCGGCTGAGAACTCCGAGGGCGGCTCCATTGCCGTCAACGCCAGGAGTTGCAGCAGATGGTTTTGCACGATATCACGGATCACGCCCGCGCTCTCGTAGTAGGCGCCGCGCGTCTCAATCCCAATCTCCTCGGCCACCGTGATCTGCACGCTGTCGACATAGCGCCGGTTCCAGATCGGCTCGAAGATCCCGTTCGCAAAGCGAAAGACCAGGATGTTCTGGACGGTCTCCTTTCCCAGGTAGTGGTCGATACGATAGAGCTGGTCCTCGTTGAAGTATTTGTGAACGTGCTCGTTCAGGCTCCTGGCCGATTTCAGGTCGCGGCCAAACGGCTTCTCGATGATCAGGCGCGACCACCTGCCGGGGCCGGACGGCCGCCCCATCGCGCTCGTCCCGAGATGCTCGGTGATCGTCGGGTACACCTCAGGCGGCGTCGCGATGTAGAACAGCCGGTTGCCTTCGGTGCCGTGATCAGCGTCGATCTGGGACAGCACCGCGTCCAGCTTCTCGTAGTCCTCGGGGGTTGAGTAGTCGCCCTGGCAATAGTGCAGCATGCTGGCGAATTGAGCCCACTTCCCATCCTCGCTCAATTTTGTCCGCGAGTGTTCCTTGACTGATTCCAGCAGTTCCTCGCGGAAGGACTCGTTGGTCTTCGGTTTTCGCGCGAATCCCACCACCGCAAAGTTGCGCGGCAGCAAACCATCCACCGCCAGGTTGTATAGAGCGGGAATGAGCTTGCGGTGGGTGAGGTCGCCCGAGGCGCCAAAGATCACCATCACGCAATTGTCTGGAATTCGCATTGTGTTATCCCTGCGCGTCAGTGCGCGCCTGGCGGATACACGGACGGTCCGTGCCAAATGGCAGGGGCGGTTCGCGAACCGCCCCTACTTCGTTGATTTGACCGCGTGGCCGCCGAACTGCTTGCGCAGCGCCGCGTTGACCTTGGCCGCGAACGACTCGGGCTGTCTCGATAGAAAACGCTGAAAGAGCGACAGCGTGATCACCGGCGCGGCAACATCCTCATCAATGGCGGCCTGGACCGTCCAGCGCCCTTCGCCGGAATCCTCGACGTAGCCCCGGATATTGTCGAGCCCGTTCCCCTCCTCTTCGAAGGCCTTGATCGCCAGTTCCTGCAGCCACGAGCGCACGACGCTGCCCTTGCCCCACACCCACGACACATCCCGCAGGCTCATCCCGAATTCGCTCTTCTGCAGAATCTCGAAGCCTTCCGCGTACGACTGCATCATGCCGTACTCGATCCCGTTGTGGACCATTTTGGTGAAGTGCCCGGCCCCCGCCGCGCCGCAACGCAGATAGTGTTTGCCATCGGGCGCAAGCGCCGCAAATGCGGGTTCAAGGCGGGCAAACGTGCTCGTATCGCCGCCAATCATGAGGCAATAGCCATTCTCCAACCCCCAGATGCCGCCGCTGGTGCCCTGATCCATGAAGTCGATGCCCTTGGCCTTGCACTCTTCGTAGTGGCGCTTGCTATCCTTCCAGTTTGAGTTGCCGCTGTCAATAATCGCGTCGCCGGGCTGCATCAGCCCGAGCAGCTTCTCAATTGCGCTGTCCGTGGCCGCGCCCGCGGGAACCATCACCCAGATCGCTCGCGGCGCCGGCAGCGCCGCAACCAGCGCCTCAAGCGTGTACACGCCCGCCAGGCCCTCGCCTTTCAGTTCATCAACCGGACCCGGGCTGCGATTGCACACCACGATCTCATGGCCCTCGCGATGCCAGCGGCGGGCCATGTTGGCGCCCATACGGCCCAGTCCATAGATTCCCAGTTTCATCTCAACCTCATTGGGGTGACGCCGCGGTCTCAAACCGCAGCTGTCGATAAGCGCGTTGGCATCCCTGCCGCGCTGTGGTTACAGTTCGTGTCCGGTCTGACGCTCAGGCGGCTGGCTCCGCCGCCGTTGCCTTGCGCGGCGCCGGCGGGCGGGCCGGTCGCGCGTTGCCCCGCAGCGCCCGAATCGCCTTGCGCAGCCCGGCGGCAACGTCATTTCCCAGATGAATCCGAACCACCCGCCGCTCATGCGTCTTCAATGATTCGAAGTCGCCCAGCGCCTGCGCCCGGATGAGCGTGCCAAAGGTGTACGGCTCGCCTGGAATTGGAAGGTCATCGACCACATCATAGGTCAATTGATACGCGACCGCCCGATTCGGACCGCCTTTGTGAAGTTGCCCGGTGCTGTGCAGAAAGCGCGGGCCAAAACCCATCGTAATGGGCGCCTTCGTCCGCGTCCCAAGCGCCGCCCGCAGCTTGAGCAACAGATCGACGGTCTTCTCGTCATAGGGCACATACGCCTGGACGACGATGTAGTCTCCTTCACGCGCGCTCCGGGCGTGTTTGCCGATCTGGCTGTTCGCGCTCCGGCTGGTCGCTTCGCTGGCGAAGACGCCATCGATCTCGAATTCATCGAGCAGGCGCTTTGTATTGGTCTTGCTCTCAGTGACGTTGGGCTCGTCAAACGGATCGACACCGAGGGCCACGCCCGCGATCGCGGTCGCGAACTCCCAACGGAAAATCTCCGCCCCAAGGTCGTAGGCATCCTCGAGACGCAGGTTGATCAGCGGCAGCCCGCCCCGCCGGACATGCGCGCCAAGACGGTCGTGGCTGCTGTCGTCGCCCATTTTGAGGCTGACATACAGCCGGTCTTTGCTCAATTCAGCGACGTTCTTCAGGTTGATCAGATCATCAATGACCGGCACGAGGCCGCGCCCCTGCTTGCCGGTGCTCTCGGCGATCAACTGCTCCACCCACAACCCAAACGCCTCAATACCAGGGCTGATCAAGAACACCAGCTTGTCCCGCCCGGCCAGACCCATCCCGCCCAGCAGCGCGCCCAGAAACAGCCCGGGATTGATGGCGCTGTCGGGCTTGCACCACTCAGCCATCTGCGCCGCGCGGCTGAGCAGCTTCGCGACGTCGACGCCGGCCAGGGCGGCCGGAAGCAGGCCGAAATACGACAACGCCGAATAGCGCCCGCCGATGTCGCCCGGATTGACAAAGGTGCGCCGGAATTTCTCAACCACCGCAAGCGACTGCAGACTGGTGCCATCGTCGGTGATGGCGACGAAATGACGTCCCGCGTCATCGCGCAGCAAGGCATCCATCTGGGCGCGGTAATACTCGTAGAACGAGGTGACTTCCTGCGTGCCGCCCGACTTGCTTGCAACAATGAAGAGGGTGTGACGCAGATCCAGTTTGGCATCGAGGGCCCGGATCGTCTCGGGATCTGTCGTGTCGAGCACGTGCAGCGTGATCGGCCAACCCGACTGCGCGGCTGCCGATCCAAAGACGGCCCGGAACATCTCCGGCGCGAGCGAGCTGCCGCCCATCCCCAACACAACCGCATGGGTGATGCCGGCCGCCTTGATCTCCTCCGCAAACGCCTTCAAATCTGCGCTCACGGTTTGCATGAGGTCGATCGAGGTCAGCCAGCCCAGGCGATTGGCAATGACCTTGATGTGCTCCGGCTCGCTCGTCCACAGCGCCGGGTCGCGATTCCACACCCGCGTCGCGGCCTTGAGTTTGATCAGCTCGTCGATATAGCCCGCAGCGGGCGCGACTCCTTGCGCAGAACCCCGCGCCAGCACAGCCCGGCGCTTGCCTTCGATTCCCCTTAACAAGCTGTGAAAGGCGTCCGCAAAAAGTTGGACTCCCTCGTCTTGAAGCTGTTGCCACACTTGCGACATCGAAATGCCCGCCGCTTCCAATCCGGCCAGGGTGGCGCGCGCGCCCTTCAGATCATGCTTCAGGGTTGGGGCCGCCCGGCCATGATCGCGAAATGCCTTGAGGGTCGCCGGCGGGAGCGTGTTCACGGTGTCCTTGCCGATCAGCGCGTCGGCGTAGTATGTATCCGGCAGTGACGGGTTCTTGGCGCTGGTGCTCGCCCACAACACCCGCTGCGGGCGCGCGTTGTGTCCTTCGAGCGCCCGCCACTCCGGCCCGGAGAATAGCCGTTCATAGACTTCATAGGCCAGTCTGGCATTGGCGATTGCGGCCTTATGCTTGAGCGCCAGCAGGCTGGCCGCCCCCTTCGCTTTTCCCAGCGCGGCAATACGCTCGTCCAGCTGCTTGTCCACCAACGTGTCGACCCGGCTGACGAAGAACGATGCCACCGACGCAATCGTGAGCGGCAGGCCCTTTTTTGCGCGCTGGGTCAGACCCGCAAGATAGGCCCGGGCCACCCGTTCGTAGCTGTCGAGCGAGAAGATCAGCGTCACGTTGACGTGAATGCCCTCGGCAATGAGTTGTTCGATGACCGGGATGCACTCCGGTGTCGCCGGCACCTTGATCATCAGATTCGGCCGCTCAACCGTCTTATACAGACGCCGGGCTTCATCCAACGTCCCGCGCATGTCATGGGCGAGGTCGGGCGACACCTCCAAACTGACATAACCGTCGCGACCGTTCGTCTGGTCAAACACAGGGCGCAACAGATCAGCCGCGCCCTGAATATCCTGAATCGCCAATCGCTCGTAAACACCTTTGGTATCAAGCGGCGCGGCGGCCAGCTCAATCATCTGCCCGTCATAGTCCGCGCTTTGAGAAATCGCCTTGTCGAAAATGGACGGATTGGAAGTGACGCCGAGCACGCCAAAATCATCGATCAGGCGCTTGAGTTCGCCGCTGGTTATTAAGCTGCGTTGGATGTTGTCGTACCAGAAGGACTGGCCCAGCAACTGAACAGCGATGTTCGGATTGGCGTTCGTCATGTCTCTCCGTAGGGCGCCCGCGCGGGCGCTTGAAGGGCGCGCTGATGTGGCCTTTCGGCCATTGGAAAAAGGGCCCAAAGGATAAACCAAAGTGGACCATTCCGCCAGCCCATTCATCCACTGATCAGCCTCCGCTCAGTAAAACGAGTGTCGAGATCGCGATCCCCGCGCTTCGCGCGGGGATCGCGATCTCGACGTATGTTTCCAGGACAGCTTCCAGGCGCTACAATCCGCGTATGCCCCCAGCTGCGGTTCTCTTCGACATGGACGGGCTCATGTTCGACACCGAAACCCTTGCATTCCGCGCCTGGAGCCGGGCGCTGGCCGAACACGGACTGGAGATGCGGGAGGCCGACTATTCGCGGCTGATTGGCCGGAATATGGTCGATGCCCGGATCATTCTGCTCGACGCTTACGGTCCGGATACGCCCGTCGATGCCCTGGATGCGGCGCGGTTTCGCTATTCCACAGCCGAAGTGGAGGAGCGCGGTGTGCCGCTGAAGCCCGGCCTTGTGGCGTTGCTCGACGCGCTCGATGCGCTGGGCATTCCGCGCGCGATGGCGACCTCAACCGGGCGCGAACGCGCCACACAATTGCTGGAGCGCGCCGGTTTGAGCGGGCGTTTTCACGCCATCGTATGCGGTGACGACATCACCCGCGGCAAACCCGCGCCCGACATCTTCCTGGCCGCCGCCATGCGCCTCGACGCGCCTCCCAAATCCTGTCTGGTGCTCGAGGATTCGGAACCCGGCGTGCGCGCAGCGCATGCGGCGCGAATGACGGCCATCCTCATTCCCGATCTCGCGCCAGTTGCCCCGGACGCGCGCGAACTGGCCTGGCGCATCGTCACCGATCTTGGTGACGTGATCCCGTTGCTTTCGCAGTGCCAGGAATTCCGGAGTTGATCGTCCCCGCCCCGGCGTACGCCGGGGCGGGGACGATCAACTCCGATTTCGTTTGCGGCTTTGCGGCATAGAATGCGCTTGCGCAACCCGACGGGCGCCGCAGGCGTAACAGGAGATTGACATGCCGAACACACCGAACTCTGGAACCCCAAATCCGGGCCTGATCATGCAGGTCATCAATCGTCTCCGCCTCGTTGCGCGCCTGCTCAGCGACAGGCGCGTGCCGGTCTACCTAAAGCCACTCCCGTTCGCGGGACTGCTCTATCTCGTATGGCCGGCCGATTTGATGCCCGACCTCATCCCCCTCATCGGACAAGTCGATGACCTGGGTGTCCTCATTCTTGGCGTCGAGACTTTCGTCAGGCTATCGCCTCAGCATGTCGTCGCCGAGCATGAGGCCGCTCTTCTCGCCGATCGCTCGGCTCCCCGCGGCGGCGGATCCGATGACGTCATCGACGGCGACTGGAAAGAAGTCAAGTAGCGCAATGGCGCCCCATGCCCCCTCAGACCTTAAATCTAGAAGTTTAAGGTGATTTAACATACAGGAAGCCACCAGATATTTCCGAGTTGTGCTATATGGTGCATCTGACAAACGCATTCGCATTCGCATTCGGCGCGTCCAACGCTCAGGAGAAAACTTACACAACGCCATCTGCTTCGGCAGAGACATCATGTCCACCCATCAAACCAAGCTGTCCTCCGGCAGCACACCCCGCCCGGATATTTGGGCGAATGTTCCAGACGAGCAGTGGAACGACTGGCGCTGGCAGCTCAGCAACCGGCTGAACAGCGTCGAGGAACTCTCGCGCATCATTCGGCTCACCCCTGAAGAAATTCAGGGTCTCCAGGCCGAGGGCAAGTTCCGCGTGGATGTGACGCCCTATTTCGCGTCGCTCATTGACCCGGACGATCCGGATTGCCCGATCCGTCTGCAGGTGATCCCGCGCGCGCGCGAGCTCGAGGCCTTTGACAGCATGATGGCGGACTCGCTTTCCGAGGACGCCCACTCGCCGGTGCCGGGTCTCGTGCACCGTTATCCGGATCGCGTCCTCATGCTGGTGACGACCCAGTGCGCCAGCTATTGCCGGTATTGCACACGCAGCCGCATCGTCGGCGATGCGGGCGCGATGTTCAACAAGCGCCACCACGACTTGCAAATCGAGTATCTCAAGCGTTCGCCTCAGGTTCGCGACGTGCTGCTGAGCGGCGGCGATCCGCTTACGCTTCCGCCGCGCGTGTTGGAGGATCTGCTCCGCCGCCTGCGCGAGATCCCCCACATCGAGATCATCCGTATCGGCACGCGGGTGCCGGTCTTCATGCCCCAGCGCATCACCGACGAACTGGTCACGACGCTGAAGAAGTTCCACCCGTTGTGGATGAACATCCACTCCAACCACCCGCGCGAGATTACGCCGGAGCTCGCCCAGGCCTGCGCCAAGCTCGCCGACGCCGGCATCCCGCTCGGCAACCAGAGCGTGCTCCTGGCCGGGGTCAACGATCACCCCGACACGATTCGCAAGCTATGCCACGAATTGGTCAAGATACGGGTTCGCCCGTATTACCTGTATCAGTGCGATCTGGTCCAGGGCAGCGGCCACTTCCGCACGACAGTGGCGGCTGGTCTTGAGATCATGGAAAGCTTGCGCGGCCACACCAGCGGCTACGCCGTGCCGACCTTTGTCGTTGACGCGCCCGGCGGCGGCGGCAAGCTGCCGGTCATGCCCAACTATCTGATCAGCCAGAGCCACGACCATGTTGTGCTGCGCAACTTCGAGGGCCACATCACCAGTTACGCGCAGCCCACCGACTATCAGCGTCCCAAGCGCACCAAGTTCGTCCCCGAGCCGCGCAAGGAGCCCGGCCAGGAAGGCGTCGCGTCACTGTTGCGGGGGGATCGTTTGTCGATCAAGCCCGAACATTGGGACGAGACCCACATCCGATTGGCCGAGGACGCGATCTCGATGGAAGATCTGAAAAAGGCTCGCGATGTCGAAGTCGCCCCGCCTGACGGCAACGGTAAAGTCTGGTCGAAACTAGACTAAACCCTCCCGAAATCAATATCCCCCCGCCCCGGCGTACGCCGGGGCGGGGGGATATTGATTTCGGGAGATAACCCCGTTCAGGCGGACGTCGCAGCCGGCTCTTCGATCAAACCGGTCGCCAGACCCACGGTGTGGAACGCCTCGATGATGCGCTCTATCTGCTCGTCGGTGTGCGAGGCCATGTAGCTCGTGCGGAGCAGGCTCTTGTTGGGCGGCACGCCAGGGGGCAGCACCGGGTTTACGTATACCCCGTGCTCAAAGAAGGCTTTCCAGGCAAAGACCGTATTCATCTCGCTGCCGATAAAGACCGGCACGATCGGGGTCACGCTCGCGCCGCAGTTGTAGCCCATCCCGCGCAAGGCGTTTCGCACCTTTGCGGATTGGGTGTGCACCTGCGTGACATAGCTGGGATCGGCTTCCACGATATCGACGCAGGCCAGCACGGTCGCCACGTTGGCCGGCGGCATGGACGCGGAGAAGATCAGCGAGCGAGCATGATGCTGGATGTAGTCGATAACTTCGCGGCTGCCCGCCACCACCCCGCCAAGCGAGGCAAATGACTTGCTGAAGGTTCCCATCACCAGGTCGACATCGTCGACGCAATTAAAGTGAAAGTGGGTGCCGCGCCCGCCTTCGCCCATCACCCCGATACCGTGCGCGTCGTCGACAAAGAAGCGCGCCTCATAGCGCTTTGCCAGCGCGGCAATTTCGGGAAGCGGAGCCAGGTCGCCGCCCATCGAATACACGCCATCGACCACAATCAGCTTGCCCGCCGACGGGGATTCCTCATTGACGTCCTTGAGCACGCGCTCGAGGTCCTCGAGGTCGTTATGCCGATAGCGCTTGAGCCGGCAGCCCGCCATCTGCAGCGCGTCCACCAGCGACGCATGGATCTCCTTGTCGGCGATGGCGATATCGTCCTTGCCCAGCAACGCGGTGAGCGCGCCGAGGTTGGCCTGATAGCCCGTGCCAAAGATAAGGGCCGCTTCCTTTCCCATGAAACGGGCCAGGCGCCGTTCGAGTTCCTTGTGAATCTCAAGCGTGCCATTCAAAAACCGGCTGCCGGTGCAGGATGTGCCATAGCGGTTGATCGCGTCAATGGCCGCCTGACGCACCTTGGGGTGGGTGGTCAGGCCAAGGTAGTTGTTCGATCCGATCATGATCAGGCGCTTGCCATCGATGACGACCTCCGTGCCCTCAGTCTCGGACAACGGCTTGAAATACGGATAGATGCCCTGATCCTTGCCCATGCGGACCATCCGCATCGTCGGATCCTTGACAACTTTATTGAATAGATCGGCCATGACTTAATCCTCCACACTCGGAATGAATGCAATCTTACACGCCGGCTGAGTCCGGCTCAGTAAAAATCCGGGAAGACCGCAATCCCCGCGCGAAGCGCGGGGATTGCGGTCTTCCCATCAATTTTGGATGACTTCTCGCGATTCCTGCATCATCGAACTCAAAAGACCGGGTTCCTCAGATACGCCACAAACGATGGCGCCTGGGCGTCGCGTCCAGACACACTGGGCGCCTCGGATAGCCCCCACGGGATGGCCAGGTCAGGATCGTTCCAAACGATCGATCCCTCAGCCTCGGGCGCGTAGTAGTCATCACACTTGTATTGCACCTCGGCCACCTCTGACAGGGTCAGAAAGCCGTGCCCAAATCCAGCCGGCACAAGCAGCTGCAGGCGGTTTTCGGCGCTCAGCTCGACGGCGACATGCCTTCCCAGCGTCGGTGAACCTAAGCGCAGATCGACTGCGACATCGAGGATGCGACCGACGGTGCAGCGGACCAGCTTGAGCTGCGGCCGTGGGGCGCCCTGGAAATGAATCCCGCGCAGAACGCCGCGAGCCGAACGGCTGTGGTTGTCCTGCACGAAGTCGATGTCCAGGCCCAGCGCGGCGAGGCGGTCCTTGCGGTAGCTCTCGTAGAAGAAGCCCCGCGCGTCGCCAAACGCGCGCGGCTCGAGGATGACGACGCCCTCGAGCGCGGTTCGAGTCAAGGTGATTGACATGAAAGCGGGTCGATTGTGCCACAGCATTCTGCCAGTTACAATCCGTTCCACCGAGATCGACATGAGTTTCGTTTCGTCGCAATTCCTGCTGTTCTTTCCCGTCGTTACGGTTCTGTACTTCGTCATTCCACACCGTTTCCGATGGGCATTGCTGCTGGCCGCCAGCTGCTACTTCTACATGGCGTTTGTGCCGGTCTATCTGCTGATCCTCCTGTTCACGGTCAGCATCGATTATGTCGCAGCCATCCTGATCGAACGCACGTCGGATCAGCAGAGAAAGAAATCGTTCCTCACTCTGAGCATTTTGGCCAACCTGGGCGTTTTGGCATTCTTCAAATACTTCAATTTCGCGAATGCGAATCTGGCATCATTGGCCGGGTTTCTGCACTGGAACTATCCAATCGGGAGTCTTTCCATCATTCTGCCCATTGGCCTGTCCTTTCACACCTTCCAGGCCATCAGTTATACGATCGAGGTCTATCGCGGCAATCAGAAAGTCGAGCGGCACTTTGGAATCTACGCGCTCTATGTTATGTTCTACCCTCAATTAGTCGCGGGCCCAATTGAGCGTCCGCAGAACATGTTGCGACAGTTCCGGGACGTCCATACACCCGACTATGAACGCATCACAGATGGGTTGAAGCAGATCGCCTGGGGCCTGTTCAAGAAAGTCGTGATCGCTGATCGCCTGGCCGTGCTTGTAAATGAGGTGTTCAGCAACAGTTACAACTACAATGGCGTCGTTCTGCTCGCCGCCAGCGTGAGTTTCGCGTTTCAGATATTCTGCGACTTCTCCGGTTATTGCGACATTGCCCTCGGCGCCGCGAAAGTGATGGGATTCAAGCTCATGACGAACTTCGACCGGCCATATTCGTCGGCGTCCTTTTCCGAGTTCTGGCGGCGCTGGCACATTTCGCTCTCGACCTGGTTCAGGGACTACCTCTATATTCCGCTGGGCGGAAGTCGAGTGTTGCCGCTTCGTCACGCGACGAACCTGATGATTGTTTTCGTTGTGAGTGGGCTGTGGCATGGGGCAAACTGGACCTTCGTTGTGTGGGGAGCAATCCACGGACTATTGCAGGTAATTGAGATTCAGGTCAAGCGCCTCGGACAACAACTTCCAGAGAAGATACGGGCCATCATCACGGATACACGGGTCGCCCGAACAGTCCGTGTGATTCTGGTGTTTGCCATGGTGGATTTTGCATGGATATTCTTCCGCGCGAACGATCTTGATCAGGCCCTGAACTTCGTGTCGGGTCTCGTGAGCAGATTTGGGAGCGGACTGAATACAAATACGC
>Ga0209477_1000511_pt1 | contig 24150 bp, 20 predicted proteins | sample KloWWTupernatant_FD_187180 | JGI IMG/M metagenome (GOLD analysis project Ga0209477, IMG submission 187180) | Active sludge microbial communities from Klosterneuburg, Austria, studying microevolution and ecology of nitrifiers - Klosterneuburg... | ecosystem: Engineered > WWTP > Aerobic digester >... | reverse complement strand
AGGTCGGCCGTAACGACGTGTGTCCCTGGTGCAACTCGGGCAAGAAGGTCAAACACTGCGACTGCGAAGGCGCGCGAAAGTTCCGCGGCGAGATATAGGAGCCAACCCAACCCGTCTGGAGGCAAAACACTCGCCCCGCGCTTTGCGCGGGGCGAGTGTTTTGCCTCCAGTAACCAAGGCCTGGGTCATCCGCCCAACACCGCCGCCCTTGGATCGTCCACGAGCACGAGCGGCAGGTCAATTCGCCTGCCGCGCCGGGCAGACTCGTAGGTGGCGAAGATCAACTCAGTCGCCTTGAGCGCCCGCGCGCCTGAGGTCTCGGGCTCGCGGCCCTCCTTGAGCGCGTCCAGCGCATCCGCAATGCTCGCGGCCACAGTCGCTCCGAAGCCTTCCCATTCGGTGGTCGGCGCATCGACGGGCGTCCAGGCGGATTGGCCCCTACCCCACATCCGCAGCATCGGCTTGAACTGCAACCCGACTTCAATCATCCCGTCGGCGCCGATCAAACGAATCGAAGCCTCAAAGGGGTCGGTCACCCGGGTCAGGGCCAGGCCGGTGACGCCGTTCCTGAAGCCGACCCAGCTCACCGCTTGACGTTCCATCTTCACCCCAAAAACGGTCGGCCCGCCCGGGGCCTCGACCTGGCCCAGAACCCATTCGGCCGGAGTTTCCTCGTTGAAGAAGAAGAGCATGTCGAACCAGTGCGTCCCCCAGTCATAGAGATTCGGGCAGACGGCCTCCATGCGCTGAAGCCTGCCAATGGCGCCATCCCGCAGCAACGCCCGCGCCTTGGTGAATGGCGCGCCAAACCGGCGCTGGTGATTGAAGCCAAGCTGCGTGCCGGCGGCGGCGCACGCCTCGACCATTCGCCTGGCGTCCGCGTAGGTCACGGCCATCGGCTTCTCGCAATACACCGCCCGTGTGCCTGCCTCGGCAGCGGCGATCACCATCTCGGCGTGCAGATGCGGCCACACACACACGCTGACCATGTCGAGCTTCTCCTCGCGCAGCATCCGGATGTAGTCGATGTACAGCCGATCCGCGCCGTAATCGGCCTGAAAGGCCTCGGCGTTGGCCAGGACAACGTCAGCCAGCGCGACGATGCGGGCGCCGGGATAGGCGAGATAGGCCTTGGCGTGAGCGTGGGCGATGCCACCGCCCGTCGCCCCGGGCGTGCCGCGTGGGCGGCCGCAGCCGATGATGCCGATTCTCAGTTCAGTCATGATTTCTGGATATGTCGGCAAGATGACCATCCCCGCGCGAAGTGCGGGGATGGTCATCTCGCCAAAAAGAAACGCCGGTTGGCAAGCGCGCTGTCGAAGGCGCTTGGCTTGCGGGTGGTGTCGGTCTCCACGATCAGCCAGCCCGAGAAGCCGGATGAGGTCAACGCATTCACAAATCCGGCGACATCGACGCCGCCCTCGCCCAGCTCGGTGAAGAGGCCGTTCCGCTCGAAGGTGTCGTAGTCCCAGCCCTCCGCCACGCCGCGCGCGCGCACGCCCAGGTCGATGTCTTTCACATGGGCCGCCAGAATGCGGCCGGCGTGGCGGCGGGCGAAAGCGACCGGATCCGCCCCGGCAAAGGCCAGGTGGCCGGCATCAGGACCCAGAAAGACAAGCGCCGGATCTGTCGCGGCCAGCAGCGCCTCGACTTCCTCCTCGTGTTCGATCGCGCTCCCAGCGTGGTTGTGGAAGCAGGCCCGCACACCCTCGGCGAGCGTCGCCGCGCCAAACGCATTGAGCGCATCCGCAAACCGGGCCAGGTCGTCGGGCTGGATGCGGGCGCCGGCCAGCCCGCCGAGCCGGCCCGCGACCGCCTTGCGGTCGCCGCGCGGGGTGGCATAGTCGCCCACCCACGGGGCGACGAACATCTCGGTCAATCCGAGGGTGGTCGAGAAGGCCGCCCAGCGCCGGGCATCCTCGAGCAACGCGCCGCGCAAGTCGGCGCGCCAGAAACGCCCGCCGTAGTAGCCGGGAGCGTGTTTGAGCGCGACCCGCTCAAAGACGGCCCGGGCGTGAGACGTGTCCCACTCGGGCAGAAACGGCACAGGCGCGCCCGCATAGCCAGCCCGGGCGATTTCGGCCAGGGCACGCTCCGGGCTGAAGTCGGGGAAACGCCGCCAGGTAATCAGGGCGCAGCCAAGTTGAATCGCCATGTTGTGCGATCTACTGCGCCGCCCCCGGCAGCGGCGCGGGCGGATGCAGTGCGAGCCATTCGCGGGCCAGGGCATCCTCACGCGCGACCGCTTCACGCGCGGCGATCTGTTCGGCCACCTGCTTGCTTTGGCCCGCGCCCGTTGCGGCCAGCAGATCACCCAGCCACACCTCAGAGGTGAAAACGCGGGCATGGTCGGGCCCGGTCGTCGAGGTCAGCTTGTAACGCGGAGTGACACTGAAATAGGCCTGACTCCACTCTTGCAAACGGGTTTTGAAGTCGCGGTCGAGATTCTCGCTCAGGATGGCCGGCATGGCGGCCTCGAGCAGGGGCTCCAGAAACAACCGCACCGCATCAGTGCCCTGGTCGAGATACAGCGCTCCGAGCAGGGCCTCAAATGCGTCGGCCAGAATATTCGTCCGTGTCCGCCCGGATTCAGCCTCGCCCTTGCCAAGCCGCAGACGGCTCGGCAGGCCGGCGGCCTCGGCGAAGCGGGCCAAGCTCGTCGCCCGCACCAACGCTGCCCGCACCCGGGTCAGGCGGCCCTCTTCAAACTCCGGGAAGCGCTGAAAAAGCCAGGCGCCAGCCACGAAGTCCAGGACCGCATCCCCTAGAAACTCGAGGCGCTCATTGTCCCCGGGCCCAGCCCCGGCCGACTCGGGGGCCAGCTCGGCATCGTGCTCGTTCGCCCACGAGGCATGCGTGAGCGCCCGGGTAAGCAGGCGCAGATCCTTGAATTCCGGCAGCACAGGCCCTGACTATTCGAAGCGCTTGAAAACGACCACACTGTTGTGGCCGCCAAACCCGAAGGAGTTGTTGATGGCGTAGTTGACCCGGCCCTTGCGCGCCTCGTTTGGCACATAGTCCAGATCGCACAGTGGATCGGGCGTGGTGTAGTTGATGGTGGGCGGGATGATCCCGTCCCGGATCGTATAGATGCAGATCGCGGCCTCGAGCGCGCCGGTTGCCCCCATCATGTGCCCGGTCATGCTCTTGGTGCTGCTGATCGGAATCTTGTAGGCGAGATCGCCCATCACCGACTTGATGGCGGCGGTCTCAGCCGGATCGTTGGCCGGGGTGGCCGTGCCGTGCGCGTTGATATAGCCGATGTCCTCAGGCTTAACACCGGCTTCGGCCATCGCCCGCTTGATGGCGCGGGCCGCGCCTTTGCCGCCCTCGGCCGGGGCGATGACGTGGAAGGCATCCGTGGTCTGCCCATATCCAACGATCTCCGCCAGAATGCGGGCGCCGCGGGCGACCGCGAATTCCATCTCCTCGAGCACAAGGCAGCAGGCCCCCTCGCCGACGACAGTGCCGTCGCGGGTCTTGTCAAACGGACGCGGCGTGCGCGGGGGCCAGCGATCGTCATGGCTGAGCGCCCCGATCTGCTCGAAACCGGCCATGCCCAGGCTGGCCACGGTGGCATCCGCGCCGCCGGCGACCATGACCTTGGCGGCCCCGCGCCGAACCAACTCAAAGGCCTGCCCCACGCTGTCATTGCTTGTCGCGCAGGCTGAAACCGGAGAGTACGACGGACCCTGGGCATTCAGCTTGATGGCGACCATGCCGGCCGCGCCATTGCCCATGATCATCGGGATCGCAAAGACATTCATCTTGCGATAGCCCTGGGTTCGGAGGATGTCGTACTGGGCCAGCATCGAGGTGAAACCGCCGACCGACGAACCGATCACGACCCCGACGTCTTCGGCGAGTTCAGGGGTAATCACCAGGCCGGCGTCATCGACCGCCTGACGGGCCGCCGCCACGCCATACTGCTCGAAGATGTCGGTGCGCCGGACTTCCTTGGCGTCAAAATACTTGAGCGGGTCGAAGTTCTTGACCTCAGCCGCGTACTTGACGGGCAATACCCCCTCCGGAAAACGCGTGATCGGGCCCAGACCGGAGCGCCCATTCACGATGCCGTCCCAGGTTGTCGCAATATCATTTCCCAGGGGGGTCACGGCGCCAATGCCGGTGACCACAACGCGTCGGTTTTCCATGTTTTTCTCCGTCGGCTAGATTTCGCTGACTGAATCTTCAAATCGGGTGGTGCGCACCCGCCACAGCCCCTTCAGATCCTCGGTGGCCGTCGACACGATTTTGACCCGCGAGTCGGGATCATCCTCCCAACGCACCGGCACTTCCCAGATCGTATAGCCCTGCTGCTCACCGCGCAAGAGCATCTCCGAATCAAAGAACCACTTGTTGTCGACGATATGGGGAAGCAACGTCTCGGCGGCATGGCGGGTGATGGCCTTGAACCCGCACTGGGCATCGTAGAAACGGCGGCGCGGAAACATCACCTTGACGATGAGGTTGTATGAGCGCGAGATAAATTCGCGCTTCAACCCGCGCTTGACTTGCGCGCCAGGCTTGAGACGCGACCCCGTGGCGATGTGATATTCGCCGCGCATCAGCGGGTCGATCATCGGCAAAAAGAAAGCGAGGTCGGTGGACAGGTCCACATCCATGTACGCTCGAACATCGGCGCTCGATGCCAGCCACGCCTTTTTGAGGGCACGGCCGCGGCCTTTCTGGTCAAGGTGGATATAGTCGACTTCGCCAGGATGCGCGGCCTTGAGCGTCTTCGCAATCTCGAGCGTGCCATCCGTCGACGCGTTGTTGGCGACGACAATGCGCCAGCGATAGGGGCACTCTGCGGCAAATCTTGCCCGCAGCGTGCCGACGCACTTCGGCAAGTCGCGCTCTTCGTTGTAAACGGGAATGATGACGTCGACGCTTTGCTGCGACGCCGGCCTGGTCTGGGTCAAGTTGTATTGCTCCGCGGCGGGATTATAAAGCGCGGGGCGTCAACGTGCCCGCGCCGGCCCTGGTTTGGGCAGACCCAGCGCAACGATCGCGCCGATCATGACGATGGCCGAGACGCCACCAAAGGTGATCCCATACGCGGCGCGCGAGCCCACGACCGTCGTCAGGCTGTCAATCAAGACCCCGCCCAGGAAGGGCGATAGCGAAATCAGCCCGCTCAGGGTATTGATGGCGGCGATGTAGGCGCCCCGCGACTGGTCCGACGCGATGTCCATTGCGTAGCCAAGATATCCCATGACCAGCGAGTGCTCCAGCGCGCCATTGATGCCCATCACCACCAGCATGACGGACACGCCGATCGGGGCCAGCCCGGGCACAAGAATGATGAGCAGGACCAGCATGGGCGCCAGAAAGTGCAGCCATGACGCGAGCTGCGACACCCGGCGTGTGCCAAACCGATCGGCGATCGTCCCAAAGATCGCGACGCCGATCACACTGCCGACGATAAATGCCACGCTGAACAGGCCGACCGCCTCGGGGCCAAGACCAAGCTCGTTCTTGGCGAAGACGACGTAGAACGAAGACACCATGGTCTCGAGAAACGTCAGCCCGCGACCCAGCAGCGCCCGCCGAAAGGCGACATCCCCCGAGAACGCGGCCGACAGCAGATCGCGAAAGGAGCGCTGCTCCACGTGCTCCTCGCCGGGCGCGCCGGGAACTGGCGGAAGTTCCTGGATCAGGATAACAAATAGCGTCGACACCTGGAACCCTAGATAGCCGCAAATCAAAACTGCCGCATACCGGGTAATCACCGGCCAGCCCTCGTTGGCAAGCAAGCGTTCAGCGATCACACCCACCCCAATCCCGATCAGCGAGCCCACGAATTGCCCGACGGCAAAGAGCCGGCTGCGCATGCGGGGGGTGAAGGCCCGTCCCAGCAAGTCAAACCAGGCAATGCTGGCCAGCGCGTCGCTGCCGCTGAAGATTGCAACCGCCCCAATGATGAGCCAGACCGTCAGCAACGGCGCGCTGCCCTGGGTGAAGATCAGCCACAGCGCCAGCAGCAGTATGGTCTGCCGGCCAAACAGCGCCGACCAGAACAGATACGGCTTCTTGCGCGGACGGCCATGGAGCAACCTCGCCGCCAGCAACTGAGGCAGATACCAGGACGCCTTCCAGGCCAGCCCGACGATGCCGATCAAGGCCTTATCATCCGTCAGCAGGCTGGCCAAACCCACCAGAATGGTCGTGGTCGGCATGAAATACATGCCGATGTTGAAGGCGCCCATGTCGCCAAAGAAGGCGATCAGGTTTCGGCGCGAATCACGCTGAGGCGGGCGCAGGGCGGCGTCAGCCGCAGAAGAGACAAGTTCGGACACGGGCCAGTATCATACGCGGTCAGCGCCGCCACAAGCGCCGCAGGATGTTATGGGAAGAACCTTTGCCGAAAAAGCCCTCGCCCGCGCGGCGGGATTGCCCGATGTCCAAGCTGGACAAATCGTCGACGCCCAACCCGATTGCGTGCTTAGCCATGACAATACCGCGCCGATTTGGAAGCTGTTCAAACAGCTCGGCGTGGAGAAGGTCCGCCATCCCGAGCGCCTGCGCATCACGCTTGATCATGCTGTGCCCGCCCCGACAACGCAGCATGCCCAGAACCACGCCGACGCGCGCCGTTTTGTCGCAGAGCAGGGAGTCGATCATTTCTGGGAGGTCGGGCGCGGCATCTGCCATCAGGTGCTGAGCGAAGAGGCGGCCGTGCTGCCGGGCCAGATGATCGTTGGTTCGGACTCGCATACCACCCACTTCGGCTGGCTGGGCGCGTTTGGGGCCGGCATCGGCCGAACCGAGGTTGCGGCGGTGTGGGCCACCGGCGAGATCTGGCTGCGCGCGCCCGAAAGCATGCGCATTACGCTTGCCGGCAATCTCGAGCCATGGGTGACGGCCAAGGACCTGTGCCTCAAACTCATCGGCGACCTGGGCCAGGACGGCGGCTTGTACATGTCCGTCGAATTCGATGGGCCGGGGCTGGCCTCGCTCAGCCTCGAGAGCCGGATGGTGCTGCCCAACATGATGGCCGAGTTTGGGGCCAAGAACGCCTACCTTCCCCCCGATGACGCCGTCTTCGATTACCTGCGCGAGCGACTGCGCGCCCGCGACCAGCGCTGGCGCGATGACGGCCGGGGGGGGGTGCCCAAGCTCGAGGACTTGCTCTCCGGCCTGAAGGCGCGCGCGCTGTATCCCGATCCAGACGCGCGCTATGCGGCGTCGCATTCATATGACTTGTCGGCGATTGAACCCATGGTCGCCCGTCCCCACCGGGTTGACAACGTGGTCCCGGTCAGCGCCCTGAAGGGCACTCGCGTGGCGCAAGCATTTCTTGGCACCTGCACCAACGGGCGGCTGGAGGACATTGCGGCAGCGCTGACCGTGCTGCGAGGCAAACGCGTCGCGCGCGGCACCCGCCTGCTCGTCATCCCCGCCTCCTCCGAGGTGTTGCAGGAGGCCACTCGGCGCGGCTGGATCAGCGACCTGATGGACGCCGGGGCCGTGATCGGCGTGCCCGGCTGCGGGCCGTGCATGGGCAATCACATGGGCGTGCCCGCCGTCGGTGAAGCGACGATCAGCAGCGCCAACCGCAACTTCCGCGGGCGGATGGGCACCCGCGACTCGGAGATCTATCTGTCTTCACCGGCCGTCGTCGCCGCCAGCGCCGTGGCCGGGACGATCGCCGATCCGCGGGACATCTGACGCCTGGCTGGAGAATAGGGGCGAGATCGCGATCCCCGCGTTTCGCGCGGGGATCGCGATCTCGCCAGTTCCAAGCTCACCGCCGCGTCCAATCGCGCCCGCCATCCAACACTAAACAATCGCCATTGATAAATGCCGGTCCCGCGGCGAGGAAGACGACGCAGGCGGCCAGGTCGTCTGGGCTGCCAAGTGCCTGCATCGGATTGGTCTCGCGCAAGGCCTGCCAGCGCGCCTCGGACATGCGCTCGGGCTTGAGAATCGGGCCAGGGCAAATGGCATTCGTCCGCACGGCAGGCGCCAGTTCAACGGCGAGAAGGCGGGTCAGCGCGAGCAGCGCCGCCTTGGAAAGCCCATGGGCGGCGAACTCGCGGTTGGGCGAGAGGGCGCCCTCGTCGACAATGTTGATGATGGCGCCGGGATCGCCCGCCGGCCGGTTCGCCATTGAACCGGAGACCACCTGGCATAGCGCGTAAGGCGCCTTGACGTTGACGTCAAAGGCCTGGTCAAAATCGGCTTCGCTTGCTGTCGCAAACCGCCCGCGCACAAAGGACGAGGCGCTGTTGACCAGGATGTCGACCCGCCCAAAGGCGTCGATCGCGCGAGCCCCCAATTCGCGCGCTGCAGACCACGACGACAGGTCGGCTTGCACCACTGCCACCCGCCGACTCAGCGCCACGATCTCGTCCGCGGTGCGGCGCGCGGCGTCCGCGCTCGCGCCATAGTGCAGCACAATATCGGCGCCTTCGGCCGCCAGGGCCAGACAGATCGCCCGACCCACCCGATGCGCCCCTCCGGTGACCAGCGCGACCCGATTTGCCAGCTTCATGCCGAGATCATACGCCGAACCGCGGACAATCGTTTTTCACCACAGAGGCACGAAGACACAAAGAATGGCATTTGGAACCTTTGTGCCTTTGTGGTGAACAAGTCACCGGCCTATGGCCCCATCTAGCCTCTCACTATAATCACCAGACCGGAGGCCCGTTTTGACCTTGCCCGATACCAACTTCCTGCTGACACTGCTCCCAATCGCGCTTGCCGCGATCGTGGCCGCCATTGTCGTGGTGGCCGCATTCTCATGGCTGAATACCTCGCGCCGAGCCGAAAGGGCCGAGACCGAGGCGGAGCAACTCCGCCTCGAGAAGGATCAGGAGCATGTTGCCAAGCACCTTGCCTTGTCCGAGCGTGACAATGCCGTCAACGCATTTCGGGTCCGCGACCAGGAGTTCGGCGAGCTCGAAGCGCGTCTGACCGACGCGCGGTCGCTTGCCGCGCAATCCGAGGCGTCATTTCGAGCGGAGCAACAGCGCCGCATCGAGCTCGAGCGGCTAACCAACGCCCGCGATGGCGCAACGCTTGCCCTGTCGGGCGCGTTGACCGCCACCGGTGAACAGCTGGCGCATTCGACGGGGATGTCCACGGAGAAAGATGAGGCGCTCACCTCGCTGACATCCGATCTGGAGCGGGCGCGGTCGGAGCTCGAGGTCGTGCGGGCCGAGTTGATGCGCAAAGACGTCCGGCTCGCCGAGATGGATGCGCTGAGGCGTCAACTGGACGAGAAGAATGCCAAGCTCATGGATGCCATGGCCGCCGCCCAGAACGAGTCGCGCAAGGTGGCCGATATCAGCGCCGTGGCCGGCAGCGCGCTGTTGCTCGAATCGCAATTGAACGAAGCCCGGGCCCGGGTAGGTGAGCTTGAGCGGCTGGCAGCTGACCGCGAGGACAAGTTGCGCCAGGCCGCGGCCGCGCCATTCACCAGCGCCGGTGACGAGGCGGCCGCGCGCGCGAATGGGCTGCAGACTGCGGTCACCGCCGCCCACGGGCGTATCGACGCGTTGAACGAGGCGGTCGCGCGGCGCGATGCGCAGCTCGCCGCGCACCAGGCCGAGGTGAGGCGCCTTACGTCTGAGCTCAAGCAAATGGCCCCAGTCGCCCAGATTGAACCGGCCACACAAGCGCCCGCACCCTCCCCGGCATCTCCTGTCGACGCCCTGGCCGCGCTGAACGCCGATCTCGAACGTGAATTGGCCCAAACCAGGGCGGAGCTCGCTGCCGCCCGGGCTGCGCAGGCATCGACGCCCGCGAGCGAAGCCGCGCCCGAGGGCGTAGCCCTGCTGGCCGGGCTCGGCGCGATGGCCGCCGCCCCCGATCCGCTCCATCTGGCCGAGCTTGAGCGTGAGCTCAGCGAAGCAAATACGGAGCTCGCCACACTGAAGGCCGAGCGCGGCAGTCTGCCGGATCCCGGGCACGCGGCGGCGCTGGAACGCGAACTGGCCGATGCCCGGGCCGAACTTGCCCGGCGGGGCGCCGAAATGGCCGAACTGCATTCGAAGGTCAACGCCGCCGACGCGGCGCCGCCCGCCATCAACTTGGCCGATGCCGCCGGGCTGGCCGAACGCGACCGGATCATCGCAAATCTGACTTCCGAACTCAACGCAACGCGCCAGCAGGCCAGTGTTCCCCTGATCGCTGCCGGCTCCGAACTGGCGCAACTGAAGAGCGCGATTGAGACCGCCCGGGCCGACGCCGCTGACCAGGACGCCCGCATCGCCTTGCTCCGGGATGACCTCAACAGCGCCCAGTCGAAGATCGCGTCAGTCAACGAAGAGAAATCGGCGCTCGAAGCCACGCTGAAAAAGGCGCTGGAGGACAACCAGAGCGCGGCCGCGCGGGTATCAGCGATGGTGGCGACGGTCGGCGGTCTGGAATTGCAGATCCACGAAGCCCGCGCCCAGCTCGAGAGCGAGCGCGCCCAGGCCCAACGTGCAGAGTCCAGCCTTAAGGCGGCCGAGGTTCGCTTTGTGGAATTGAGCGGCGCCGCGAGCAGCATGGCCGCGCTGAGCGCGCAGGTGGCCGATGCGCGGGCGCGCAGCGTTGCCCTGGAGCAGGTCGTCGCCGATCGCGAGCGCCGGATTGCGGGCTTGAGCGCGGAGGTGGCCCAGGCCGATCGCGCGCTGACCGATCGGGCAGCCGCCCTGGACGATGCGCGCGATCAAGCCCGCCTGGCTCGGGCCGCGATGGAAGCGCCGGCCCCGGTTACTGAGCCGCAGACGGAAGCGGCCAATCCTGTGAGCGCGCGCGCAAATCGACCCGAGGTCGAGCGGCTCGTGGCGGCGGCCGCCGAAAAAGACCAGCAGATTTCCAGCATGCGGCGCCAGCTCGACGAGAGCATGAGCAGCCTGCGGCGCGCCATGTCGGAGCTGGCGGCCCGCGACCTGCAACTTACCCGGGCGGCCGTGCGGCTCGAGGAGCACGGCGATGCGGCAGCCAGGGCATCCGCCCCGCCTGACGCGCCGGCCGGACTGGGGACCTTCGAAGCAAACGCGCCGGCAGAAGCGGAATTCGCCGCCCGCGTCGCGCCGCAGCCAGCCGATGCGCTCGAGGAAATCATCGGAATTGGCCCGACGATCGCCCGCCGCCTGCGGCTCGCGGGGATCAAGACCTACCAGCAGATCGCGGAGTCCACCCCCGACCAGCTCGAGGAGATCGCGCGCCTGCCGGATTGGCGCAAGTCAAATTTCAAGGCCTGGATCGAGCAGGCCCGCAAACTGGCCGGCGAGAGCTAACAGCAGGGCAAACACCCTAAAGGTTGGCCCGCCTACGCTCTTGGCAGGCGACGGCGTGCAGGGGCCAACCTTCAGGGTGTTCGCGCGGCAGGCCTTATCCGCGCGGCCGCAGCGTGGCGCGCACGCCCGGGTTCACCACGGCTTTGGACCAGCCCGTGCTGATCCAGTCGGTGATGGTCTCGCACATTTCATCGCGCAGGCCTTGCCAGCTCTCCTCGGAGTAGGCGGCCATGTGCGGGGTAACAACGACGTGCTCCATCGTCCGCAACGGGCTGTCGGCGGCCAGCGGTTCGACCTCGAACACGTCCAGACCCGCGCCGCCCAGATGACCGCTTTCGAGCGCGGCGATCAGCGCTCGCTCGTCGATAACCGGGCCGCGGCTTGTATTGATAACGACGGCGCCCTTCTTCATCTTCGCAAACGCATCGGCGTTGATCAGACCGCGCGTGGCAGGCGCGAGCGGCACGTGCACGGAGATGAAGTCCGACTCGGCCAACACCTGGTCATAGCTGCGCGGTTCGGCCTGGCGCGCCCGTATCGCGGTGTCGTCCAAAGCGGGATCGCAGGCAATCACGTTCATTCCCAATCCGCGGGCCCGCCAGGCAACCGCCGCGGCGATCCGGCCAATTCCAATCAGCCCCAGCGTGCGGCCCTTCAGCCGGAAGATCGGATTAGCCCGCGCAGCCGGCCATTCGCCTTTCCGCATGCGCTCGTGAAACCAGCTCACCCGCCGCGAGCAGGCCAGCATCAGCGCGATCGCCTGCTCGGCCACGTCTTCGCTCGCGTATGCCGGCGCATTCCCAACCGCAATACCACGCGCCTGGGCAGCCACTGCATCGATCTGGTCATAACCCACACCCCAGCGAATCACCAGCCGGAGCTTTGGCAGGGCATCCATGACCGCCGGGGTCACCACCGACTTCCAGGTGACCAGGATAACTTCCGCATCGGCGGCCTGGGCGATCACATCCGCCTCGGTATTGCAGTCGCCGATGATGAGCTCGCCGCCCACCCTGGCGATGGCGTCCCGCTCATAGGCGTAGGGCATGAGCGGGGCAAACGGGTCGGCTTGAAAGACTTTGATCGTCATATGAGTTCTCCTTTGCGCCACGGGCGCGATGTGCGCCCGCAACGCATCACAACAACAAGTCGGCGCCGTTGATGTCGATCGTTGCGCCACAGATATAACTGGCTTCCTCGGAACACAAAAACGCGACCAGGTTTGCTTCATCCTGGGCAGTGCCCAGCCGTCGCAAAGGGATGTTGTTCCGCTCGCGCTCCATGTGTTCGGGCGTCGCTCGCTCGCGAACCATCTCGGTGTCCATGCTGCCCGGCGCGGTCGCGTTCACGTTGATGTTGAACGGCGCAGCTTCGCGGGCGGTGTGCCGGGTGAGGCCGAGCACGGCGGCTTTTGACGTGGTGTAATGCGCGCCGCCAAAAGTGCTGGTGCTCCGCCCCGCCGACGATGAGACGTTCACAATCTTGCCCGCGCGTTTGGCCTTGAGGACCGGCAGGACAGCCTTCGTGCAATTGAAGACGCCGCCCACGTTGATGGCCATCAGGGCCGCCCATTCGTCCACCGGGATGTCTTCGAGCGGACGGGTATTGCCCAGAATGCCGGCGTTGTTGACCAGGATGTCGATGGTTTCAAAGGCGGCCACGACAGCCGCGACCATCGCTTCGACCTGCTCATAGCGACTGATGTCTGCGACGACGGCAATGGCCCGGCCGCCCGCCGCGACAATCTCGCGGACGGTGGACTCAGCCGCCACGGCGTTGACGTCATTGACCGCCACCGCGGCGCCTTGCCCGGCCAGGGTCAGGGCGACCGCCCGGCCCATCCCGCGCCCGGCCCCGGTGACCAGGGCGACTTTTCCGTGAAAACGCGCTTCATGCATTTGGATGACTCCAGCCGGGAACCTTCGCCCGGTCCACCCGACCATGATGTCTTTCGGAAGGGGTATTGCCCGGCTCCGCCGGGCAATACCCCTTCCGAAAGAATCCTCTGGAATGTTTCATAGCCAACGCGCCAGCCAGGCATCCAGGGCGGCGGCCCGCAACAGCCGATGACTCGGCGCGCCAATGAGATTCATGAGGTGGCCTTCGCCAGGAATCCGGACCAGCGCCGCTTCGGCCGCGCGGGATTCGAGGACGGCCAGCAACTCTTCGCTCTGCCCAATCGGGCAGGTCGCGTCCTGCTCGGCATGGATCAGCAGCAGGGGCGTATTGATCGCATCGGCGTAGGTGATCGGCGACATTGCCCGATACCGCTCCGGCTGCGTTTCGGGCGTGCCTTCCATCTGCCAGGTCCAAAAGGCTTTGCCGGCCGACCCGGCGAAATTGCTCGCCAGGTTGCTGATCCCGTTCTCGGTGACGGCGCAGCGGAATCTGGCGGTCCGTCCCAGGATGACGTGGGTCATATATGCGCCGTAACTTACCCCGGTGACGGCCAAACGCCCGGCATCCACGCGCGGATCGCGCAGCGCGGTCTCCAGGGTCTGCAGAATGTCGAGATAGTCCCGGCCACCCCACGCGCCGCGAATGCAGGTGGCGTGCGCTTCGCCATAACCCTGGCTGCCGCGCGGGTTGGCAAACAGCACCCCATAGCCCAGGGCGGCCAAACGCTGAAACTCAAAATAGAAACGGTTTCCAATGGCATAGTGCGGGCCGCCGTGGATCTGCAGAATGAGCGGGAACTTCTTGTCTTTGGATGCTTCGGCAGGTTCGAGCAGCCAGGCCTCGATCGTATGGCCGTCATCGGTCAACACCGGCACGGGCCGATGGGCACGGAAGTCAAACTGGCGCACCCAGTCGCCGTTCACATCGGTGGCGCGCCGTTCGCGTTTGCCATTGAGATCGGCCATATGCGCCTCACCTGGCTGATACGGGTGGGAGACGATGAAGGCGAGCGCATCCGCGCTGGCGCTGAAGGACAGGCAGGCCCGCTCGCCATCGACGACGACCCGCACCCGTCCGTCGAGGCCCGCCCACGCGATGTGGCTCGACCCGCCTTCGCAAAAGATAAAGTAGATCCGGGAAATGCCGTTCCGGTCGACCCAGGCCAGATCGGGCGGGGCCATCCCCCGCGCGTCGTCCGACCGAACCGCCAGTCCGACGCTGCGATCGAAGTCGGCGGTCAATTGGCGTGCCCCTTCGCCGGGGCCGAGGGGAAGCACCCACAGCCCGAAGTTCACTCCCTGGGCTGCGCCTCGATCGTGGCCGATAAAGGCCAGGGTTCGGCCATCGGGAGCGGCCGCCAGGGCTCGGATCGGCCCGCCAAACGCAAGAACACAATCGATGGCGGGCATTGTCCCGGCGGACACCCGCCACACCCGGGCGCTCGCCCCGTCAGACGCGGCGGACATGCAGGCAAGCGTGTCCGCGTCCAGCCAGACCGGCAGGTCGACCGAAGACGCGCCGTCGGTAAGCGGGCGCGTGGCGCCACCCGACAGGTCGGCCAACCAAACACGCCCGCCTGAGACGAAGGCAATCCGTTTGCCGTCCGGCGACCAGCGCGGCTGGCTGATGGGATCGGGCTGGGCGGGCAGGTCGCGCGGCGCATCATCGCCGCCCGTCCACAGCCGCAGGCGGTGCTGATCGCCCGAGACGAAGGCCAGCGTTTCGCCGTCCGGCGACCAGCAGGGCGAGCCGCCCGCATGCTCGCGGGCGGACTCGCCCACGCCCACCCGCACCCAGCTCAACATCGCGTCACGATCCCGGTCCAGACCCGTCATCGAGTAGGCCAGGCGTCGGCCGTCAGGAGTCAGGCGCGGCTCGTCCAACCAGCGCACGCCGAATAGGTCGTCGCTGGAAAGTCCACGGCGGGTTGAGTTGGTCATGGCCTTTTGCTCAGGTTGGGAAGCATGTGTTCGGAATCGACATACGTCTCTCGCGCAGCGCGCAATGACACATGGCCGTTGCAAAGTACCTGGACAGTTTTCGATTCCCCCGTTGAGCAAGCATCCTGAGCGGAGGGCGGCGCGGTTCGTCCCGGTCGGGCTCTTCCGGTTCGCCGCCCTCCGCTCAGGATGCTTGCCCGGAAAAGGGACTTTTCAACAGCCATGCGCGGAGGCGCGGAGAAAGCGCTCACAGGCCGGGACCAACGCAATATACGGCAGACCTTCTGCGCGACTCCGCGACCTCCGCGTAAGATCAAGCAACCAAATTGGCGGGTCACTCGAATGCTGAACGTCATGCGAATCTGTCAACCCGTTTTGTCCCGCTTCTCGTAGAACCGGAGCTTGTCTTCGTCAATGTCGATCCCCAGCCCTGGCCCTGTCGGGACGGTAATGAACCCATCCTTGACTTCGAGCGGCTGGGTGAGCAGGTTTTCGCGAAAGGGGTTCTCAACCATATCAAATTCGAGCATGGGCGGCTCGGTGGTCCGGGCCCACGACGCGTCCGGTAGCAGCGACAGCAGGTGGGTGGTCGCCGCAATGACCGGACCGCCCGCCCAGCAATGCGGCATGCACGGGATCCCCCACAGCCGGGCCATCTCGGCCACAAACAGGCATTCGCCAATGCCGCCGGCCAGGCTCACATCCGGCTGGACGATGTCCATCGCCCGCCGGGTGATCGCTTCCTTGAACTGCCCGCGCGAGGTCAGGCCTTCGCACGCCGCGATGGCGATGTCGAGGGTCTGGGCCAGGGTCTCGTAAGCGGCGTACTCTGGCACGCTCTGGGGCAGAGGCTCCTCGAACCAGTAGAAGCCAAGCCGCTCGAGTTCGCGGCCCATCTGGATGGCGCTGGACAACGTATACGCCCCATTCCCGTCGGCCATGAGCTTGATGTCGGGCCCGACCGCCCTGCGCACCGCGGTCGCGGCGGCCACGTCCTGGCGCAGCGGCTGCCCGCCCAGGCGCATCTTAAGCGCCTTGAATCCCTGAGCGACGAGCGCCTCGGCTTCGCGCGGGTATTGCACGGCCGGGTCCTCGCCTTCGATGTAGTTCATCGCCGAGGCGTAGGCCATCACCCGTTGGCGCAAGCGGCCGCCGTAGAGCTCCGCCACCGGCAGACCCAGGACTTTGCCGCGCAGGTCCTCCAGGGCAATGTCGACCCCGCCCAGGGCCAGGCCATTCCCGAAGTTCGGCCCCCACAATGCCCGCCACAGCGCGCGATGCTCGAGCGGGTCGCGCCCGATGAGCACCGGCGCATAAACCTCCTCAATCAGGCTGCGCAGCCCGCCAAACGCAGACGTCTCGCCCCACCCGACCAGCCCGCCATCCGTCTCGATCCGGATGATCAGCGTGTTGCGCGAATGGTAGTAGTAGGTCGACGGCCCTGTCCCGCGCGGAAGCGGGTGATGCAGGGCGTGGGTGCTGATGCGGGTGATTTTCATGGGTCAGGACGGCAGTTGGCTATCATCTATCCGCAGATTTCGCCGATTCCCGCGGATTTGGATACCCTCCGCGCGAATACGGAAAAAGAATCGGCGGAAATCGGCGAAATCTGCGGATAGATCCCGCACTCCAAATGCGCGGATACTGAATGGTCTCATTCAGGGTTCAATCCGCGCGCCGGTCTTCCCGTCGAAAATATGCAGCTTCGGCCGCGCCAACTGGACGACGACTTTGTCGCCCAGCCCGATTCCGCGGTCAGGTTCGGTCCGGGCGGTGATGCTGACCTTGCCGTTGGCAAGTTCGACATAGGTATCCGAACCCAGCGGCTCGAGGAGATTGACTTCGCCGGTCATCGTGCCATCGCCATCGGCGCCGGCTGCGAGAATTTTGACGTCCTCCGCTCGAATGCCCAGGCTGACATCGACTTCCATCGCCTTCGCCGGCCGGCCAGGCACACCCGCCCAGGCGATGCGTACGCCATCGGCGCTAAACACCATGCCGCCCGTCTGGCCATCCACCGTCAGCCGGCCCTCCATGATGCTCATCCGCGGCTTGCCAATGAAGGTGCCGACGTAGATGTGATTCGGTTTGCGATAGACCTCATCAGCCCGGCCATATTGAACCACTTCGCCGTCCCGCATCACGGCGATGTAATCCGACAGGATCATCGCCTCCTCCTGGTCATGGGTGACGAAGACCGAGGTCGCGCGCAATTGCTGGTGGAGGCGCTTGATCTCGATCCGCATCCGGGTGCGCAGGGCGGCGTCCAGATTCGAGAGCGGCTCGTCGAACAGAAAGACCTTGGGCTCCTTCACCATCGCCCGGGCCAGGGCCACCCGCTGCTGCTGTCCGCCGGAGAGTTGCGAGATGCGGCGCTGCAAAAGCTTCTCCACCTCGAGCGCGGACGCCACCCGCCTGACCCGCCTGTCGATGTCGGCCTTGGGCACCTTTTGCAGCTTGAGGGCGAAGGCGATGTTGCCGTAGACATCCATGTGCGGATACAGGGCGTAGTTCTGGAACACCATCGCCATGCCGCGCTCATGAGGGGCCCAGTCCGTGATCGTCTGGCCGTCCACCAGGATCTCGCCGCGGGTCACTTTCTCCAGCCCGGCGAGCATATTGAGGGTGGTCGTTTTGCCGCAACCCGACGGGCCGAGCAGGGTGACAAAGGCATGGTCCGGTATTTCAAGCGTGACATCCTTGACGGCCTGGACCGGGCCGAAGGATTTGGCGAGACCGCGTAGTTCAACTCGGCTCATGATTACATCTTCACTCCTTCGACGAGACCGCGAACGATATAACGGTTAAGGACAATCACCAGCACGACCACGGGGATGATGGCCAGCATGCCCGTCGCGGCGACGAGCGAGGTGTCCGAATGAAAGGTGCTGCTTACAAGGGCCGAGATCTTGACCGTGATCGGCACGACCTGGCGGGTGGTGAGAATCAGCCCAAACAAAAACTCGTTCCAAGCCCCGATAAAGGCGAACACCGCGGTCGCCACGACCCCGGGGCCGGCCGCCGGGATCATCACCCGGAACAGGGCGCCCAGGCGGGTGCAGCCATCCATCCGGGCCGCGGACTCGAGCGCGACCGGGACCTGCTCGAAGAAATTCTTCAGCATCCAGATCACATACGGCAGCAGAAACGCGCTGTAGACGATGACCAGCGCCGCATACGAATCCAGCAGGCTGGCCGCCCGCATCAGCAGGAACATCGGGATGATCAGGACCATCGAGGGGATCATCCGCGAGAACACGCTGATCCCCAGCAGCAGATTCTTGCGCGGCATGTTCAGCCGGGCCAGGGTATACGCCGCGAGCGAGCCAAACACCAGACAGACCACCATGGTCAAAGTCGCCGTGATCACGCTGTTCCGGAGAGCGGCAGCCACATCCGGCTCCGACAGCATCTCGTTGTACCAACGCAAGCTGAAATCGCTGATGCTCAGATGCGGCGGAACGGACACGTAGTTGATCTCGGGCTGCACGCTCATCGTGCCGATCCAGACGACTGGGGCCATGGTCCAGACCACGAAAAGGGCCACCAGCGCGTAAAGCAGGCTGGGGCGAAGCCAGGTATGCAGGAAGTGACGCATGATTTGGCCTCAGGCCTTTGGTTTCCGGGCAATGGTCAGGCTGAGCGAAAGGCCGCTCAACACGACAATCAAGAGCGCCAGCAACAAGGCGAGCGATGTGGCCGAGCCCAGGCTGAGCCGCTCGAAGGCGTTGACAAAAGTCAGGTAGTTGAGCACCACGGTGCCCTGCCCGGGTCCGCCCCGGGTGAGGGTGAAGATGACATCAAACGCCTGAAGCGACGCGATGATCTGCAGCACGACCACGAAGATGACGGTGGGCCGGATATGCGCAAACGTGACAAACCAGAACCGCTGAATGGCATTGGCGCCATCCATCTTCGACGCCCGATAGAGCGATTCTGGGATGCTCTGCATCGCCGCCAGCAGGATCAACGAGGCGAAGGGAAGCGCCTTCCAGGCCGTGGCGATGCTGGCAATGCTCAGCGCCACCGTCGGGTCATCAAACCAGACCACGTACTTATCGATCACGCCAAGTCCGCGCAGCAGGGCATTGATCAGGCCATAGCTTTGATGAAACATGTAGCGCCACATCACGCCGCTGACAACCGGCGCAACCGCCCAGGGCAAGAGAATAAAGACGCGCACCCATTTGCGGCCCTTGAACGGCTCGTTCAGCACAAGGGCCATGATGGTCGCCCCGCCGGTCGTCAGCAGGACGTTCAGGGCGGCGAAGAAAAGAGTGCGTGGCACGGCTGCCTGGACCTGCTTATTCACCAGCAAGTCCGCATAGTTCTTCAAGCCCGCAAAGTCCCAGTCCGGCGAGATCGTCAGCTCGATGCGATTCAGACTCATAACAAACGCATAGCCGATCGGCACCGCCAGGACAAACAGCATCACCAGCGCGGTCGGGGTAATAAGCAGGGCCCCAAACCGGCCTTCGTCCATCCGGTTGAAACGTTGCCAAAGGGTTGACCTGGGTCGTGCGTCGTTCATGGATTCCCGGTGAGTGGCGCGGTATCAGACCCATCCTGGTGAACAGGCGCGGCACCGCGAAACGAGCTGATTCAATCCGGGTGGCAGGCGTTTCCGCCTGCCACCCGGCACTGTCCAGTGGGATCTATTTGACCTTGGCCCAGTATTCGTCGATCGCCTTCTGCGCATCGACCTGAACCCGCTCGCAAGCCTGCTTCGGCGTGCCTTCGCCCTTGAGCAGCTTGTTCATGTGATCGTTGAAGGCCGTGCCCACATCGAAGTAGAACGGCGACCCGTAGCGCGGCGCCGGATACTTGACCTGCTCGGCCACCGCGGCGAACTGCGGCGCCGCCGCCTTCACCTCAGCGTCGTTGAAGGTCGCCGCGAGCGCCGGCGCGCGTCCCCACTTCAGCGCCACGAGCTTCTGCACTTCAGGCGACACAGTGAACTCGAGCCAGGCCATGGCCAGTTCCTTGTTCTTCGAGAAGCGGTTCATCGAGTAGCCCTCGAAGCCGTTCCCGGAGCCGCTGCGCAGCTTCAGGCCGGGGATGATTCCGGTCTTGACCTTGCCCACGATCTGCGACTGGGTCGCGTCCATGGCCAGGCCATAGTGGTTGGGGAAGGCGTAGTAGTGGCCGATTTTCCCGCCGCGGAAGACCTTGCCCTGCTCGATCGAGCTGTTGATCGTCAGACCAGCCGGGTCAATCCACTTGTCCTTGACCACGCCGTCGTAGAACGCCGTCATGGTCTGCAAGCCTTCGGGCGTGTCGACCATGATCTTCTTCTGATCTTCGCTGAGCAGCAGCGCGCCGGTCGAGTTGAAGATCGAGAGGAAGGTGAAGAAGCTCGAGTTCCCATCGCCCAGGGTGAACAGGGTGCCGTAGTTGCCATCCTTGGTCAGCTTCTTGCTGTGTTCGGCGAACTGGGTCCAGCTCTCCGGCGGCTTGTCGGGATCGAGGCCAGCCTTCTGATACAGCTCTGTGTTCCACATGAAGATGGCCATGTTCGAGTCGAACGGAATGCCATACTGCTTGCCCAGAAACGTCAAGGCCTTGACCGGGACGGCGTTGAGCGAGTCCAGGAGGGGCTTCTTGAAGCCGCTCAGGTCCTCAAACAGGCCGCGGCCATACTTGGCCGTAAAGGTCTCCCAGCTATACAGCACGTCCTGCGACCCGTCCTGGCTGGCCAGGAACACGGCGTACTTGGCATCCGCGTCGCCGCCACCGATCGAGGTGTAGGTCACCTTCGCGCCGGTCTTCTCCTGGAACAGCGGGATCCACAGGTCACGCACGTTCGTGTCGTGATGGTTGCCGGCAAAGACGGTCAGTTCCTTGCCCGCAAAGGGCTTGGCGATTACGGCCGGCGCGCTGGTCGCCGCCGGAGCGGCCGGCTTGGCCGGGGCGGCGGTAGGAGCAGGCGCGGCAGCCGGCGCGCATGCCGCGCTCACCGCGGCCAGGGCGGAACCGGTGCCCGCCAGCTTCAAAAAGCGCCGCCGCGAAAGGGGCGACTTCATTGGGTTCGACATGTGTTCTTCTCCTGTTGTATTGGGCGCATGATTCGCGCCCGAAATCGTCCAGTAACTCGCCGGATCGGACACTCGGCGAACTCGCCGCGCATCGTCCTGGTGATTTGATGTGGCTTGGTCGATAGTCCCTCCTGACGCAAATTTAAGCCGGTTACGCGTATGTCCCGCGCCAGTCGGCTTCGATTTTTTGCGCCTGCCCGGTCCGAATGGACTCAATCAGTTTGACCATCATGGTCGTTGCGATGCGTCCCTCGCGGGCCCGGCACTCGCCCGGCCTCCCGCGCAAGGCGTTGTCGGCAAAATGGCGGAGCAGCGCCACGTCCCCCTCGATATCCGCGCGCTCCTCCGGCGTGAGATCCTCCGGCCCCAGCCGGGTCTGATCTGCCCCCCACAGGGTTGCCTGGTGAAAGCGATCGCGCAGGCACACGCCCTTGTCCTTGCCAAAGACCTCACAGAAAAAGGTCGAGGCGTACGGATTGCGGCCCGGATCGCCCTGGATCAGGCTGGCGATGGCGCCGTTGGCGAACTTCACCGTCGCAATCGCGCAATCGACAATCTCGGGGTTCGGATGGGTGATCGCCCCGCCGACCCCATACACTTCGACCGGATCGGATCCAGCCATGTAGCACAACAGATCAGCCAGATGGCACCCGGCCCCAAGCACGCTCCCCCCGCCCACGCCGGGCTGCAGCGACCACGCGTCGTCGGGGATGCGGTCGTTCATCATCTGGGCCAGCATCATCAGCGGCTGGCCGACGATCTGCTTGGCCCGGCGCACCATCGGCATGAAACGCATCTTGTGCCCGACCGTTAAGGTCACGCCCGCCCGGCGAACAGCCTCTTCGATCGTCCAGCACTCCCCAATCGTCAGCGCCATTGGTTTCTCGATCAGGATGTGCTTGCCGTGCGCGGCGGCGGATACGGCCAAGGCCGTGTGCGTATCGTGCCAGGTGCAGATGAAGACCGCGTCGATGTCAGGATCGGCCAGCACCCGTTCCGGGTCATTGGTCGCGTAGCCGCCGCCGTACTTGGCCAGAAATCGATCCGCCGAGGCCTGGTTGACGTCAGCATAGGCCCGTAATTGCACGGCCGGTACCCGGTCCACGCCATCGCAGTACACGGCCGCCCGCAATCCGCACCCGATCACCCCGATCCTGAGCGCGCTGTTCATCTAGCCTCTCCATAGGTGAAGACAACGGTGGGCGGGCGGCCCGGCGCGTCGAGCATCTCATAGGCTCGCGGCGCATCGGTCATCGGCATCCGAACCGACCCGAGCGAGGCCACGCTGACCTTGCCCTCGGCCAGCAGGCGCAGAAAAGCGCCCTGGTTGCGGTTCTCGGTCCAACGTGCGTAGCCGATCGGATAGTCGACGTTGCCCTCTTCGTAGACCGTGTCGTAACGGCCCTGGCCATACGCGATGGAGGGCTGGAAAGTGACCTCGCGCGAATACATCCGGCCGCGATTGATGTCCATCCCAAACGCGCCCACGCCAACCACGGTGCCCTTATGCCGGCATAGATCGAAGGCCAGGTTGATCGGCTCGCTCGAGGGCGTGACCACGCACAGCACCACCCCGTCCGCGCCAAATCCATCGGTCATCGCGAGACACGCCTCGATCGCGTTGTCCTTGTTCGGATTCAGGGCCCGGTTCGCTCCGTTGGCAAGGGCCTCGGCCACTCGCCGCTCGTCAATGTCAAGGCCGAGCACCTGCATCCCCGCCGCCCGGGCGATCTGAACGGTGAGCTGACCGAGCAGGCCCAGGCCAAAGGCGACGACGGTCTCGCCAAACTGGCAGCCCGTCCGGCGCAGACCGACCATGGCGATGCAGCCCAGGGTGACGAAGGCGGCCTGGTCAAGCGAGACGCCCTCGGGCACCTTGGCCACGAGGTTGCGCGGCACGGCCACCCGCTCGGCGTGGATGGCGCATTGGTTGCCCGAGCAGGCCACCCGGTCTCCCGGCTTCAGGTCGGTGACCTCAGGCGAGACGGCCAGCACCCGCCCGGACAGGCTGTAACCCACCGAGGCCGTCTCGGGAATCTGGCCGCGCGGCTCGGGGCCCGCCCAGCGCACGCCCCGCGAGCGCAATTGGGGCGGGGCCGGGTACTGCAGGCTCGGCTTGCGCGGATAGGTGTCATCGCCCAGCGTCTCCGGGTTGGCGGTGCTGTGGATGATGTGCATCTCCGTGCCGCTGCTGATGGCGGAGAAGGCAGTGGCGACCAGGACTTCGCCCGGCCGAAGTTCGGGCTCGGGCACATCGATGATGATCGCCCGGCCGGCCTTGGCAACAACTCGCTTCATGAATTCCCCCGGCTTTCGCCAACAACGAGGCTGTTCGAAATACGCGCCTGGGCCCGCACGATGTGGGCGGTCATGGCAGCGCAAAGCGCAACGACATCCCGCGCAAGAATCCCCTGCATGATGGCGTCGTGCTCGACTTCTGTGTAGGTGCGGTAGTCCGACGCGGAATACCGGCTGAAGATCCGGGCCATGTGCAGCGGCCCGCCGATCGTGCGGTAGATCTCGACCAGGCGACGATTGTGGGCCAGGCTGATGATCTCGACGTGGAAGTCCTGATCGAGCAAAATGTACTGCTCGACCACATTCGCGAAGTCAGGCGCATCCAGGAGCGCGCCCATCCGGCGGCGAATCTCATTCAGTCGCGCGATATCCGATTCGGTGACCTGGTCGACGACGGCGTCAGCTGCATATCGCTCCAAGGCCAGGCGCACGCCGTATCCGTCGGAAATATCGGTGGCGTCCAGGATGGTCACAAAGGTGCCGCGCCGGGGGAAAATATCGACCAGCCCTTCGCTTTCGAGGCGGTGCAGCGCCTCCTTGACCGGCGTCCGGCTGATCCCGAGCTGAGTCGAAAGATCGTTCAGGTCGAAGCGGTAGCCAGGCGGATAGTCGTGGCGCAGAATCCCGCGGCGCAACACGGCATACACATCGTCGCGGATGTTGCCATGGTTGATCGGGAGAATGCCCGCCGGAGCGCTCTGTTGAATCACAATTTAGTAAACAGTCGGAAGTATTTTA
>Ga0209477_1000510_pt1 | contig 24157 bp, 21 predicted proteins | sample KloWWTupernatant_FD_187180 | JGI IMG/M metagenome (GOLD analysis project Ga0209477, IMG submission 187180) | Active sludge microbial communities from Klosterneuburg, Austria, studying microevolution and ecology of nitrifiers - Klosterneuburg... | ecosystem: Engineered > WWTP > Aerobic digester >... | reverse complement strand
TTAGACCAGCATGATCGGGCCCGCATGCGATAATTTCGCCACAAGCCTTCCAGAAGATGTCCGGCGAGGTCGCAATCCCCGCGCTTCGCGCGGGGATTGCGACCTCGCCAATGGTTTTGGGATGACTTCTGAGAAGGTTCTATGAGCGGCTCCAGACGTGCGGAGACATGATGATTCTGAACCGATTGAAGTGGGGGGCCGCGATCGTGCTGGTCTTCATTGGGATCATGATCTTCAACCAGTTCGTCTTCGGATTGATTGACAAGGCCCAGCGCGCAACCGCCGAGCAGACCCGCTACCTGAACCTGCTGATCGAGAGCTCGGGCAACGCCATCATCACCACGTCACGCGATGGGCGAATCCTGTCATGGAATCGCGCTGCCGAGGACATCGATGGCTGGCCAAAGGCGCATCCCGGTCATGCTCACCGCTTCCCCAATCCGCGATGAGGCCGGGAGCGTGATCGGGATTATGGGGATCTCGACCGACCTGCGCGAGCGCCAGCGCCTGGAGCGCGAACTCCTCGCCCAGCAGCGCGCCACGGCCGTGTTGCAGGAGCGCGAACGCCTGGCCCGCGAACTCCACGACGATATCGGCCAGGTGCTGGGCTACATCAACACCCAGAGCCAGGCCGTCAGCGCGCTGTTTGACCAGCGCCAGCCCGAGGCGGCGGCGACCCTGGCCCGGCGCCTGACCGAAGGCGCCCAGGAAGCCCACGGCAACGTGCGCATCTACATTCTCGGGCTGCAGACCTCAATCAATGTGGAAGGCGGCGTCGTCCCCGCCCTGCTGACCTATGCCGAGCGCTTCGGGCCACCTGCTCAAAAGCCTGGATGCCGACACATTCTTTGCGTTGCTGTCCTCGGTTATGGCCGGCGAGCCGGCCCTCTCGCCCGAAATGGCCTCCCGCATTTTGCGCGAATTTGCGCGCGGCCCGGCCTCGGCGGCGCCCAGCGCCACCGAGGCCGACCAGCTGACCGAGCGCCAGATAGTGGTCCTGCAAAAAGTGGTCGATGGCCTGACCTACAAGGACATCGCCAGCGCGCTCTTCATCGCCGAGCGCACCGTGAAATACCACGTGCGCGAAATCCTGCAAAAGCTGCATCTGCGCAACAAGAGCCAGGCCATTGCCTACGCCCTCCGCAGCGGGTTGGTGAAGCTGCCCGGCGATCAAGCTCACTAATTGGGAAGCGCACACCCCCGGCGAAGCCGGAGGTGTGCGCTTCCCATCTTCTCCCTGTCCCAAAGGACAGTCCGAGCCATGGCTCGGACTGTACTTTTTCTTGGGTCATGACCTTCCTCTTGGACATGGCTGGAACTTGGGCCCCTCCCTGGACTGAGCGCGTCACGAGAGGTTACGTCAATGGTGTCGCCAGCAATTGTTCTACTCCTCGGTTCGTCCCTGCTGATGGCAGGACTGCAGACCAGCCTGAAGGCCGCCGAACAGAATTCGGTTATCCTCACGGCGTGGTTGACTTCCGAATCCGCGATTTGACAGCCGACGACCCTGCCGCCGTCGCCCAGGCGGCTGCGATTCTGCAGGACGCCTTTCGCAAACACTGGCCCGAGGCCTGGCCCACACCGCAGGAGGCCACCCAGGCCGTCATCGAGATGCTCGCGCCCGACCGGATCGCCCGGGTCGCTGTCACACAATTCGGCGAAGTGGTGGGTTTCATCGGCGGCATCCCCGAATACGACGGCAATGTTTGGGAGTTGCATCCCCTCGCTGTGCGCCCAGACCTGCAGGGCCGCGGGATCGGCCGGGCGCTGGTCGCTGACTTCGAGGGCCTCGTCGCCGACAGGGGCGGGCTCACCATCGTGCTCGGCTCGGACGACGAGGATGGCATGACCTCGCTGGCCGGCGCCGATCTCTACGACGGGCTGTGGGACAGGATCAAGACGATCAGAAACATCAAGGGCCATCCGTTTGGGTTCTATCTGCGATTGGGCTATGTCATCACCGGCGTGGTCCCGGACGCCAACGGGCGCGGCAAACCCGACATCTTGATGGGCAAACGAGTCGGCTGAAGGATGGTCTCGGGAAAAGCGACGGCGCGGACGGATAATGCGACCGTAGCAGGAGATGCCCATGACCCCACAACCTGATCCCGATGAACTCAACCGCTGGCACCACCATTTTGGCGTCGCGTGCAACAACCAGGCCTGGGCGCTGGCTGGCAAACCCGGGCGCAGCCCCGACGAAGACCGCGACATGCTCAACCAGGCTTTCGCCTCGGCCTGGCATTGGTCGAAGGCCGGGACCGCCCTCAATGGCGCTCGCGCCGATGTGACCATCGCCCACGTCCTGGCCCTGCTCGGCCATGGGCCGCTCGCCCTCGCGCACGCCCGGCGCAGCCTGGCCTATCTTGAGGCGCATCCGGCCGAAGACTGGGACCTGGCATTTGCCCACGCCGAGATCGCCCACGCCGCCGCCGTGCTCGGCGATGGCGGGCTCCACGCCAATCACTACGCGCTGGCCAAGCAACTCGGGGCCGCGATCAGCGAGGATGAGGATCGCCAGGTCTTCGAGGCTGAGCTGGCTCGCATACCAAATAAACTCAACCCATGAAGCGCGCGGCGCGCGCGCTTCAGCATCATGACAGGCCCAACAGGCGGGCAACATCCGGGCCCAGGCCAATCGCGTTGAGCGTAATCGGCAGCAGCAACACGCCCAGGGCATTGAGCCGCCGCCCGCCGATCAGCACCGGGATCAACCCGATCGGCGTCGCCACCGCGGCCACGAACAGACCCGCCCAACCGGTGAAAGCCCCCACCAGCGCCACCGCGACCACGGCGGCCGCAAGCGCGAGGATGCGCGGGTTCAGGCGCGGCGCCAGGCGGGCCGTTGCCCGGGTAAAGACGACCAGCAGCCAGAAAGCCAGCGCGCCGCCGAGGGCAAGCGCGGCAACCGCCAGGGCGTAGCTCCGCCAGCCGGTTGGCACAACGATCGTCGTCAACATCCATGCCATCCCGCCGCGGGTGAGGGCCAGCCCGGGCACAAACAGCAACAACAGGCTGCCCGCGTAGTAGACGATCTTCGAAGCGCCCTGCGACACCAGAAACAGGCGCTCGTCGCGTTGGGCGGTCGCATGCCCGGCCAGCAACCCGCCGATCCCGCCACTGATGACCGGCAGAAACCCGGCAAACAGCCCGCCCGCCAGACCCGTCAACGCGCCCCGCGCCCACAGCGAGGGCGGGAGATCCAGCCGCGCGGGCCAGCGCTGGGCGGGTAACGCTCCGCCGAACAATCCAACCTGGACCAGGCCCGGCAGCGCAAACAGGCCCACAAACGCCGGAAGCAGATTTTGAAAGGCCATCTCAGCCGGTATCGGACTGCGGGTCATCAGCACCAGACCGAGTAGCCCGCTCAGGGTAAACGTGAGCAAGCCCGCCCCCAGCCAGGCCCAGGCGCGGGCGAGACGGCGCCCGGGCGATTCGCCGGGCACGGCATCCACCCGCGGCCACTCCCCCAGCAGCAGAAAGGCGATGATGGCCATCAGCATCCAACCGGTATGGGCTTGCACGATGGCCCGCAACGGGCGCAGGATTTCATCCAGCGCCGGGGCGAGCGCCGCCAGGGCAACGAGCGCGGCCAGGCTCCCGGCGCCCATCAGCAAGACGGCCTCGGCCCCGCGCCCCTGCAGCATGTAGCGGGTCGCGGGCAGGATCGCGCCGGCGCTGGCATCATCCGGGGCAAATAGGAAGACAGCCGGGATCGCATTGGTCATCGCCCAACCCACAACCATGCCGGCCATGCCCAGGGCGAGCGCTTCGCCCGAGAGCGGCAGCCTGCCCGCCGCCGCGGCCAGCACCAGCGCCCCGGCCACGTTGTAGACGTGCAGGCCGGGGACAAGCCCAAGCACGGCGCCGACAAAGGCCCCGGCCAGGGCGAGGCTGATGAGCTCGAGTTCGACCATGTGATCGCGAAGGCCGGCATTGTGCCGTACTTCGCCGGGCGGTCCGCAATTACCGTCCGGTAAAATGACTTAATGAAATCAGGCGCGACGGGACGCCTCGGACTGGCGTTACTCACCGCGCTGATCGTTGTGGCAGCAGGCCATCTTGTCGCGCCACCGGGCCTACTCAAGTCCAGCGGGTTCGCGAGCCAGGGCGACGTCCTCATCGCATCGTCCGGCGCGGCCGAACTGCGCGTGCACGTGGTGGCGCCCGATGCCGTCCGGTTTTCGGTGCGCCTGGGAGCCGATCCGGCGTCGGAGTGGGTTCAATCCGGCCCGGGTGCGGGGACCTTGGTCATTTCGCCGGATTTCGCGCCGGAACCGGGTTCGATCCTCTCGACAGCTTATGTGGGTGGCCGGTTTGAGATTCGCACACGGGCGATGCGGATCAGCGTCCAGCGCGCGCCACTGGAAGCGGACATATTTGATGCGAGTGGCAGGCGCGTCGCCAGCGTGACAAACGTCGAGTCCGGGCGGATCGACCTTCGCCATGAGGGCTCGCGTTTCTACGGAATCCATGCCAGCGATGTCTGGGGCAACATTGAGGATCGGTTATCCCGGCCCGATGGCGGCGTCGTCACGCCGGGGATTCAGGGCAATGCCCTGGGACCCTGGATCTTCTCGCTGCAGTTCGGCGTGTTGGTGGACTCGGCCGGGGGCCAGTTTTTCACGGATCCCGACCGTCTATCGTATCGGGATGATCAGGCGCGCGCGCCAGACTACTTCCTGCTGGTGGGAGAGCCCAAAGCCTTGATGAGCCGGCTGTCCGCGATCAGCGGACGGCCGCAGATGCTTCCAAAGTGGGCGCTCGGATTCATCAACAGCCAGTGGGGACTCGACCAGGAGCAGTTGGAATCCCTTGTAGCGACCTATCGCGGGAGCGGAATCCCTCTCGACGCCTTCGGATTGGATTTTGACTACAAGGCCTGGGGTGAGGACAATTACGGGGAGTTCCGCTGGAACCAGGCCAAATTTCCCGACGGGGCGTCCGGCGCGCTGGCCGACCGGTTGCGTGGCCTGGGCGTAAACCTCCTTGGCATCATGAAGCCGCGCATCGTCGAGCGCAACGCCGACGGGAGCATGACTGCCGCTGGTCGCGAGCTGGCGGCGCTCAATTGCTGGTACCCAGACCAGGCCCCCTACACGGAGTATTTCTCGAAACTGCCGGCCCGCGACGTCAACTTTTCCAAGGCCGAGTGCCGCGACTGGTATTGGCAACGGTCGCGCGCCTTCTTCGACTCCGGAATCCACGGTTGGTGGAATGACGAGGCGGACATCAACTCCGAGCAGTTTGTCTTCGATCCGTTTCAAGCGATGAACATGGCCCGCTCGCTCTACGAGGGTCAGCGCAGCGCCAGTGATCTCCGGGTCTTCACCCTCAATCGGAGTTTCTTCGTCGGCGCGCAGCGCTACGCGTACGCGCTGTGGTCTGGCGATATTGAGTCGAACTTCGACAGCATGGCCAGGCAACCCGTCCGCATGCTGGCCAGCTTGAACCTTGGCGCAGCCTCGTGGACGATGGACGCCGGCGGGTTCATCAACCAGCCCCCGGCATCCAGTGAAACCTATGCCCGCTGGATGCAGTTCGGGGCATTCACCCCGCTGTTTCGCGTGCATGGCTACCAGGATGAAGCGCGCCAGCCCTGGCTGTATGGCCCGCAGGCCGCTCAGGTCGCCACAGACGCCATTCGGATGCGCAGCCGCTTTCTCCCTTACATCTATTCCTACGAAAGGCAGAAGCACCTAACGGGTATCGGACTTGTGCGCCCGATGTTTTACGAGTTTCCCGCCGAGTCCGCTCTGGCAAACGCAACCGGCGAATGGATGTTTGGAGAGCACCTGCTCGTGTCGCCGGTAATGGCCGCCGGACAAACGTCACACACAATCGTGCTCCCGCCCGGAGACTGGATCAACTATGCGACCGGGGAGCGATACGTTGGCCCGGGAGAGATTCAGCTGCCAATCGACGCCGCGACCTGGCAGGATTTGCCGTTGCTGATCCGCCAGGGCGCCATCCTTCCCACCCGAGCCGAACCGGGCGCCGCAACCGACAACCCCACCGGGCCGCTCATCGTCGATGTCTTTCCATCACCCGCCGGATCTCAGTTCCCATTCTATGATGACGACGGCAGCACGTATGGCTACGAGAGAGGTGTGTACTTTTCGCAGCGCCTGAGCCAGAAACGAGAAACCGGCGTCGTGCGCTTCAGCACGGACCAGGCCGAGGGAACCTATCAAACGCCGCTTGCCAGTTTCCGGGTCCAGCTTCACGACACGGCCGCGGTCAGCGTTACCATCAACGGCGTCAGCATTGCGAGCGCCGCGTCCCTGACCGCCCTGGACGCGAGCGAAACGGGCTGGCTGACCTCGCGTGACCTGTATGGTGAGGTCACGATTGTCAAAATACCCTCGGGGGTGCCCGTGCAGGTAGCCGCGCACACTCGGGCCGGCAATTCAGCCCCGCCCGTCGCAAAGGCTCAGGCCAATCTGGCATTTGAGAAGACCGCCATCGCTTCAAGCACGGAGGAGGCCCGGTTTCGCGCCGACAACGCGCTCGATGGCGATTCCAATACGCGGTGGAGCAGCCTGCCAGTCGATGTCTCGTGGCTGATGGTTGACCTTGGCGCCACCACTGACGTTGCTGAGGTCACCCTCAACTGGGAGATCGCCATGGCCCGGGACTACACCTTGCAGATCGCCGATGACCCAGCCGGACCGTGGCGTGAGCTCGCCCGGATCGTCGACAACCAGACGGTTGGTGAACGGCAACACTTGGTGGCCGGGCAGGGGCGATACGTGCGGCTGTTGATGACCAGGCGTTCGGGCGATTGGGGCTATTCGCTCTACGATATGGCGGTGAGCGGCGTCCCGGCCCGAAGTGCCCGCGAGACGATCACCGTCTGCCCGGCAGCCGTCACTGCCCAGCTTGACGGCTGGCGCGACATCCCCGGCGAATCCGTGGCGGACCTGGCGGGCCGTCCGCGCGATGCGACTGGTTCTGACCTGCGCAAAACGATCGACCGTCTCGAGATCGATGCGCCCGAATTGATTGACTTCCGCATCCGAATCCGGGGCAAGGTCTGCGCGCCGCGCAGCGGCTTCTACACGTTTTCGTTGGCCAGTAGCGACGCGTCAAAGATGCGCATCGGCGCGTCACTCGCAAGCGGATCCGCCCCGGCACATGCGAGCGTGCTGGCTCGGACCGCATTCCGCGAATGGCGCAAAGAAGCGTTCCAGCGATCCGCCCCGGTCTTTTTGCGCGCCGGCCAGGCTGAGCCGTTTGAGATCCTGTGGAAGGTCGGCCCCGGGGCGGCTCACCTGGCGGTGGCGTGGGAAGGCCCCGGCCTGCCAAGACAAATCATCGGCGGCCGCTGACGATCAAAACTTCTTTTCGGGAGCGATGTCCCCGCCCTGGCGGACGCCAGGGCGGGGACATCGCTCCCGAAAATGATGCGCTAAAGGTGTTCGAAGCGCTCGACGTTCAGCACGAACACAGTCGCGCCTCCGACTTCGACGTCGATGACCTGGGCATTGAGGGCGCCAGGCACTTCGCGAGGCACGCTGATATAGGAGGTGCGGCGCCGGCCGGTCTTCTTCAGCAAGGCCACGACATCGTCGATCTTGTCGTCTTCCACGCCCATCAGCAGGGTGGAGTTTTCGCGCCGCAGCCAGCCGCCTTCAGTGGCGACCCGGGTGACCCGATGGCCTGCTTCGATCAGCGCCTGCATGATTTTGGCGGCGTCATCGGCCTGCACAATTGCCAGGATCATTTTCATGAGGGGTCTCCTTTGCGTTGCGGCGCGCGCGGATAGCTTCCGAGCACACGCAGGGTGGTGGCGTACTCCGACAGATGGGCGAGCGCGCGGGCGCACGGCGCATCATGCTGGTCGCCGATGAAATCGAGATAGAACAGATATTCCCAGGGTGAGCCCTGGAGCGGGCGCGACTCGATCTTGGTCAGGTCGAGGTCGCGCATGGCAAAACAAGCCATCGCCCGGAACAGGCTGCCGGGCACGTTGCGGGTGGCGAAGACGATGGATGTCTTGTGGCTCGTGTCAACGTTGTCACTGGCAGGGCGCGCCCGTTCCACCGGATTGCCCGGACGCGCCAGCGCGACGAAGCGGGTGTAGTTGCTCGGGTCATCCTCGATCGCCTCGCGCAGAATGGGCAGCCCGTAGAGCGTCGCGGCACGTTTGCTGGCGACTGCCGCGGTGTCGCGCCGGCGGTCTTCGGACAGAATTTTCGCGCTCCCCGCCGTGTCGTAGACCTCGACCCGGGCCGCCTGGGGCAACAGCGTCGTCAGCGACTTCTCGCACTGGGCCAGGGCCTGCCAATGCGAGATTACCCGGGTGATCTCGCCCAGCGCCACGCCCGGCAGGGTGATCAGGTTATGGCTCACCCGCACGATCGCCTCGCCGATCAGGGTCAGCTCGTGGCGCATCAGCAGGTCGTAGTTGCGATGGACGCTCCCGGCCAGAGAATTCTCGACCGGCACCATGCCAAAATCGGCCCGCCCCGCAGCCACGTCGTCAAAGACGATGTCAAAGGAGGCCCGCCCCACCGGCGTGATGTCCGGACCAAAGCAATCGAACGCCGCCTGTTCTGAATAGGCGCCGGGCTCTCCTTGATAAGCGACGCTGGGCATTGGCTGAGTGTACCCGAAATCAGTATTCGAGGAGATGCTGCCCCGGCGAAGCCGGGGCAGCATCTCCTCGAATACTGACATACGGGATAATGTCATGACATTATGACATTCTTGCGGAGGAGATCACCATGAAGATGCGCGTCGCGGCGCTCCAATTCGGGGCCGGCACCGATGTCCCGACAAACCTGGCCACCTGCCTGCGCATGATCGACGAGGCCGCCCGGCATCAGCCGGACCTCATGGTCCTGCCCGAGTTCAGCAATCATGCCTCGTGGTACGACAACAAACAGCACTGTTTTGACGTCTCGGTACCGCTTGGCGGACCGTTTCTGCAGGCCATTGGCGACCGTGCGCGCCAGCATCGGTGCTACATCGTCGTGAACGTCACCCTCCAGCGGGTCAGCCCGGAACACGGTCCATATGCCACCGGCAGCAGCGTGCTCTTTGACCGGGACGGAGCAGTGCTGTCCGTGTCGGACAAGCAAGTGCTGATGGGCCACGAGAACGATTTCCTCGAACGCGCCACGGCCGCCACCGCCATCACCGCCATTGACTGCGGACGGGTCAGCCTGTATGCCTGCATGGATGGTGTCATCAACGAGACCCCGCGCGGGCTGGCCCTCGGCGGAGCGCAGGTGCTGTGCAACAGCCTAAATTCCTTTGCGTTGGACGAAGCCAATCTGCACATTCCGGTCCGGGCGGCCGAAAACAAGGTCTTTGTCGTGGCGGCCGAAAAAGTCGCCCCGCTCATCCCCGAGTTTCTGCTCGAGCCGGTGAGCAAGGCGACGAGCATCCCCGCCCACTTCCTGCATGGCGCGGGCGAGAGCCAGATCGTCGCCCCGGATGGGCGGGTGCTGGCCAAGGGGCCGCGCATGGGCGAGGCCATCGTCGTCGCCGACATTGATCCAGCCCAGGCCGACGACAAGCGCCGGCCGGATGGGACCGACATTTTCGCCGCGCGCCGGCCCGAGCTGTATGGCCCGCTCGCCCGCCCGCCCGCCACGCTTGGGCTGGCCCCCGGCGCGTCCGAGCTGAAGGCTGCAGTGTTGCAGACGCGCGCAGAGGGCGACTCCGCGATCGCGGAAGCCGCAGACCTCGTCGCTCAGGCCGCCCGCGCCGGGGCAAAGCTGATCGCCCTGCCCGAGTTGTTCCATATCGCGGCCGGCCAGGCCGGCGGACCCCGCGTGAATGACGTCGCGGCCGCCGAACAAGCCGGCGCGCGGGCCGTCACCGCCCTGCAGGCTGCCTTGCGCGGGGTCGACAGCGACGGCGTCGTTGTTGTTACAAGCGTTGTGCGCGGCGGCGCCCACGTCGGGGTCATGGTCTCGCGCGACGGCGTCCTGCTCGAACAGACGCAGTTGCACCGGGTCGCCCGACACGCCTGGGGCGCGCCCGGGGACACGTCGCGCGTCATTCAGCTTCCCTGGGCTCGGGTGGGCATCGTCGTTGGCGATGACGCGATCTATCCCGAGGCCTTTCGCCTGCTAGCGCTGCAGGGCGCCGAAGTCGTGGTCGCCCCGCTCCATCTGCAGGAGGCCTGGGAGCTGGCCCTGGGCCTGCCCGAGCGCGCGGCCGAAAACCGGATCTGCCTGCTGGTTGCCAGCCGGCCCACCCCGGTCGGCGCCAGTGCGGTCATGACCCTGCACAAGGACTTCACGATCATGACGCCCTGGGAAACCCGCCCATTTGACGGCAATATCAGCACGCCGATCGTGACCCTGGCCTCGGGCGGGCCAGGCGCCACGACGGCTGCCATTCACCCGGCCAATGCCCAGAATCGCTTCGTCTCGCATCGGACGGATGTGGTCGATGGCCGGCCGTGGCATCTGGCCGGGGCGATTGTTCGGACAATGCCCTAGCGTTTCATCCTTAACAGAAGAAAGGAAGAAAGAAGGGAAAGGGAAGCGGGCAGGCGTTTTCTCCTTCCTTCCTTCTTCCCTTCTTCTGTTAAGAACCACGAAGTGCGAGATACTCAGCGCCCCGTGTCGCGCTTTCGAAACATCCCGCCGATCGCCCTGCTCTCGCTGTTGTGCATCTACGTCGTGTGGGGGAGCACCTATCTGGCGATTCGGATCGCCCTCGACAGTCTGCCGCCCTTCTTTTTGGTCGGGTCGCGCTTTGTCACGGCCGGCATCATCCTGTATGTCATCGCGCGCCTGCGCGGTATTGCGCCGCCGACGCGTATCCAGTGGCGTAACGCCGGCATCGTGGGGATTCTGTTGCTGGCCGGAGGAAACGCGGGCACGGCCCTGGCCGAGGAACATATCGCCTCGAGCATGGCGGCCATCATCGTCGCATCGGCGCCGATCTGGAACGCGCTGGCCATGGGTCTGTATCGCGAGTGGCCAACCCGTTTCGAATGGATGGGCATCGGGATCGGGCTGGTTGGCGTGCTGGCGCTGAGCACCGATGGCGCGCTGCGAGCCGACCCGATCGGCATCATCATCCAGCTTGTCGGGATCAACCTGTGGTCGCTTGGCTCGGCCTTCGGGCGCAAGCTCGAGCTCCCGCCGGGAGGCATGGGCTATGCCGCCGAAATGCTGGTCGGCGGGACAGTTTGCTTCGCGCTCAGCCTGCTGCGGGGCGAGCAACTCAACCGGCCCCTCCTGCCCGAATCCGCCGTGGCCTGGATCTACCTCACCGTGGTGGGCTCGATCATCGCCTTCAGCGCTTACATGATCGTGATCAAGAACCTGCGCCCGGCCTTGTCGAGCAGCTACGCCTACGTCAATCCCGTGGTCGCCATCGGGCTGGGCGTGGCCTTTCGCGCCGAAACCATCTCCCCCAGCGCGCTGGTTGCCGTCGCCATCATCACGGTAGCCGTGCTCTTCATGTCTCTGGCGAAGCAGCCTGGCCACACTTGATGCGCCCCGATTCTATGAAGAGAGGCCCCCGGCTCCGCCGGGAGCCTCTCTTCATAGAATCAAGCCCGCAACTTCGTGCGGGGGCCACATGCTCAAAATGCCCGGAATCGTCAACGACATTGAGACCCGCATCGACGATGCCGTCCATGTATTCCGCACCTGGGTCAGGGACAGATACAAATCGGGTATGGGCGAGAGCACAATCCCCGCGCGAAGCGCGGGGATTGTGTCATTGCCCGATGTTTTTCGGATCGTTGAGCGGCAGTCCGCACGAAAATAGGCGGATGGCGCGATTGGGAGAAACCTCCATAATACGCCCGCATGCCTGAGACGCCAACGATTTCCCAGCGCATTCGCTATGCCTTCGACAACGTCATGGGCCGCGGCCCGGTCGCGTTGATCGGGCTGCTGCTCGTCCTGACCCTGGCGCTGGTTCTTTTCATATCAACCGTGCTGGTGATCGGCGGCGTGGCGCCGGGCGATGCCAAGGAGCCACTGGACTTCATCGAGGCCTTTTGGCTCGCCGTCGTCCGCACCCTGGACCCCGGCACGTTTGGGGCCGATACCGGCTGGCGCTTTCGTCTGATCATGCTGATCGACACGCTCGGCGGAATCTTCATCGTGGCTTCGCTGATCGGCATCCTCTCCGCCGGTCTCGAAGACCGCCTGGGCGAAATGCGCAAGGGCCGCTCGCTGGTGGTGGAAGAGGGCCACACCCTGATCCTGGGCTGGTCACCCAAGATCTTCACGATCATCAACGAGCTTGCGATTGCGAACGAAAGCGCCGGCAAGCCGCGCGTCGTCGTCGTCGCCGCGCGCGACAAAGTGGAGATGGACGACGCCATTCGCGAGCGCGTCCGGCGCACCGGCCGGATGAAGGTGATTTGCCGCACAGGAAATCCCATCGATCCCAGCGAGATCCAGGTCGGCCGGCCGATGTCGGCCAAGTCAATCATCATCCTCGCGCCGGAGACTGAAGATCCCGACGCGCAAGTCCTCAAGACGATCTTCGCCCTCATCGGGAACGCCGGTACTGAGACGCAGCGCCTGCGCATCGTCGCCGAGATCCATGACGAGCGCAGCCTTCAGACCGTCCAAATCATCGGCCGAGGGCGGGTCCAGTCCGTTCTACTCGGCGACATCATCACCCGCATCGCTGCCCAAACCTGCCGCCAGTCCGGGCTGAGCGTCGTGATGACCGAACTCCTAAGCTTCGAGGGCAACGAGTTCTACGTCTATGACAATCCCGCGCTCGCCGGAAAGACCTTTCGGGAGGCAGGCCGAACGTTTGACAGCTGCGTGCTGTGCGGGATCCTGCCCGAGTCTGGCGAACTGCGTTTGAACCCTCCGCCCGATGCGCGCTTCCAAAAGGGCGACCGGGCCATCGTCATCGCGCTGGACGACAGCCTGATCCGGATCTCGGAAGACCCGGACCTCATCGACGAGTCCGCAATCTGCGCCCCCAGTCCGCCGGCCCGCATCCCCGAGCGCACGCTGCTGCTGGGCTGGAGCAAGCGGGGTCCGCGCCTCATCAAAGAGCTGGACACCTATTCGACGCCCAATTCCATCATCCACGTCGTGACTGAAGATGCCATGGCCGCGGGGACGATCGCGCGCCTGGGCCACAATATGGCCCGCGCGACAACCACCGTCCATATTGACGACACCACCGACCGGCGCGCTCTGGACGCGCTGAATGTTCCCGCTTACGATCACGTCATCGTGCTGTGCGCCGACGATGTTCCAGCGCAGCGCGCGGACGCGCGGGCGATGATTACGCTCGCGCATCTGCGCGACATCGCAGAGAAGGCGGGCGCGGCGTTCAGCATCACCGCCGAAATGCTCGATGTCCGCGATCGCGATCTCGTTCGGGTCAACCGCCCGGATGACTTTGTCGTGAGCGATGAACTTACCAGCCTCATGGTCGTCCAACTCTCGGAGAGCCGCGAGCTTGCGCCGGTCTTTCGGGAATTGTTTACGGTGGAGGGCTGCGAGGTCTATCTCAAGCCGGCCACCGACTATGTCACCCATGGCGTCTCGGCCACATTCGGCACGTTGGCCGAGGCCGCCAGCCGGCGTCTCGAAACCGCCATCGGTTATCGTCTTGCCGCCTTCGCTGGCGATCCCAGCCGCGGGTACGGGGTCGTCCTCAACCCACCCAAGACCGAGCAGGTTGCCTTCTCGGCGGACGACAAGATTATCGTCCTGTCCGAGAACTAGGCGCCCGCGCGGTGGCTAGAAACTATCCTAAATACATCTGGCGAGATCACAATCCCCGCGCGAAGCACCTCTACTTTGGCCCCGCGCAGGGTGACAAGCCGGTCATCGCTTATAGAATCTCAGATATGGCAGAGACCCCAACGTTTTCCCAGCGGATCCGTTACCTCTTCGACAACATCATGGGCCGCGGGTCAGTCGCGCTGATCGGCCTGTTGCTCGTCCTCACCCTGGCTCTCGTCCTCATCATCGCCACCGTGCTGGTGATCGGGGGCGTGGCGCCGGGAGACGCGAAACAGCCGCTCGGTTTCTTCGAGGCCCTCTGGCTCGCCGTGGTCCGCACCCTGGACGCCGGCACATTTGGCAACGATACGGGCTGGCGGTTTCGCCTGATCATGCTCATAGACACGCTCGGCGGCGTCTTTATCGTGGCTGCCCTGATCGGCGTCCTCTCCTCCGGACTGGAGAGCCGGCTGAGCGAAATGCGCAAGGGCCGTTCCGTGGTCGTCGAAGAGGGCCACACCCTGATCCTGGGTTGGTCGCCCAAAATCTTCACGGTCATCAGCGAGCTCGCGATTGCGAACGAAAGCGCGCGCAAGCCGCGCGTCGTCGTCGTCGCCGCGCGCGACAAAGTGGAGATGGAGGATGCCATCCGCGAGCGCGTCCCGCGCACCGGTCGGATGAAGGTGATCTGCCGCACGGGCAATCCCATCGACCCGGGCGAGATCCAGGTCGGCCGGCCCATGTCGGCCAAGTCGATCATCGTTCTGGCCCCGGACGCGGACGATCCCGATCCGCAGGTGATCAAGACCATTCTGGCCTTGACCCGCCGCGATCCGACCGGGGCCGCCAGGCCACGCCTGAACATCGTGGCCGAAATGAGCGATGAGCGCAACTTGCACGTGGCCCGCATGGTTGGCCGCGACGACGTCGAATTCGTGCTGCTGGGCGACGTCATCGCCCGCATCGCGGCCCAGACCTGCCGGCAATCCGGCCTGAGCGTCGTCATTACCGAACTGCTTGACTTCAAGGGCAACGAGTTTTACTTCAGCGCCGAACCGACCCTGACCGACCGGACCTTTGGAGAAGCCGCGCGGATGTATGGCTCATGCCTGTTGTGCGGCCTGCTGCGCGCCGATGGAACGTTTCAACTCAACCCGGCCCCTGATTCGCGCATCAACGCGGGAGACCAGTTACTGCTGATCGCCGAAGACGACAGCCTCATCCGGGTTGACCGGGACCCGCCCGTCATTGACACCGCCGCCCTCAGGCTCGCGACGCCCCGGACGCACGCGCCCGAACGCAGCCTGATCCTGGGCTGGAACAAGCGCGGCCCGCAACTCATCAACGAACTGGACACCTATTCGCCGCCCAACTCAATCATCCATGTCGTTGCGGAGGATCCGGGAGCGACGGATGATATTTCCCGGTTGTGCGCCAAACTGGAGAACTCCGCCGCCACGGCCCGGGCCGGAGACACCGCCGACCGGAGGGTGCTGGACGGGCTGGGACTCGCAACCTACAACCATGTCATTCTGCTGTGCGCCGATGACGTCTCGGCCCAACAGGCCGACGCGCGCGCGCTCATCACCCTGCTCCATCTGCGCGACATCGTCGAGAAGACCGGGGCCGCCTGCAGCATCACCACCGAAATGCTCGACGTGCGCGATCGCGACCTGGCCGATGTGACCCGCGCCGACGACTTTGTCATCAGCGACAAATTGACCAGCCTGATGCTCGCCCAGCTCTCGGAGAACCGGGAATTGGGCATCGTCTTCCGCAACCTCTTCACCGCCGAGGGAAGCGAGCTGTACCTGAAACCGGCCAGTGACTATGTCGCCCTCGGCGAGGCGGTCACCTTCTACACGGTAGCGGAGGCGGCTGCCCGCCGCAGCGAGGTCGCATTGGGCTACCGCATCGTCGCCCACGCCGAAGACGCCGCGCGCGAGTATGGCGTGGTCATCAACCCGCGCAAAGGCGAGGCGATTACGTTCGCCGCGCGCGACAAGATCGTTGTGCTGGCCGAGAACTGAGAACTCCTGACAGAACCTGTTTTCCGAGACGATATCCCCCGGCTTCGCCGGGGGATATCGTCTCGGAAATTGGTTCTGTTTGGGATTCCAGGTGAAACCGCCAATAGAATCACGGCCTATGTCGCAAACCCCAACCCCCGCCCAGCGCTTCCGCTATGCCTTCGATAACGTCATGGGCCGCGGTCCGATCGCGCTGATCGGGCTGCTGCTTGTTCTCACGCTCGCCCTGGTCCTGGTCGTGGCCACCCTGATGGTGATCTCAGGCATATCGCCTGGCGACGCCAAAGAGCCCGTTGAATTCGTCGAGGCATTCTGGCTGGCGATGGTCCGCACCCTCGACGCTGGCACGTTTGGGGCCGACACAGGCTGGAAGTTTCGCCTGATCATGCTCGTCGACACCCTCGGCGGCGTCTTCATCGTGGCCTCGCTGATCGGCATCCTGTCTTCCGGACTCGAAGACCGCCTGGGCGAGATGCGCAAGGGCCGCTCGCTGGTCGTGGAAGAGGGGCATACCCTGATCCTGGGCTGGTCGCCCAAGATTTTCACCATCGTCAGCGAACTGGCCATCGCCAACGAAAGCGCGCGCCAGCCGCGGGTCGTGATTGTCGCGGCCCGTGACAAGGTGGAGATGGAGGACGCCATCCGCGATCGCGTCCCGAACACCGGCAAGATGAAGGTGATCTGCCGAACCGGTGACCCGATCGACCCCACCGACATCCTGATCGGCCGGCCGATGGCGGCCAAATCCATCATCGTCCTCGGTCCTGATACAGAAGACCCGGACGCCGAGGTCATCAAGACCATTCTGGCGCTGACCCGGCGCGTGCGCGACAACGCGGGCGGGCCGCGGCTCCACATCGTGGCCGAGATCAGGGATGAGCGCAATCTGCAGGTCGCCCGGATGGTCGGGCGCGAGGACGTCGAGTTCGTCCTGCTTGGCGACGTCATCGCCCGGATTGCCGCCCAGACCTGCCTGCAATCCGGCCTGAGCGTCGTCATCACCGAGCTGCTCGACTTCAAGGGCAACGAGTTCTATTTCAGCGCGGAGCCCGCGCTCACGGGCAGGTCCTTTAGCGAGGCGGCCCGAATGTACGATACTTCCACGTTGTGCGGCGTCCGGCGCGCCAACGGCGCATTCCAGCTCAATCCGCCGCCGGAGTCGCTCATCGAATCGGGGGACAGAGTACTGCTGATTGCGGAAGATGACAGCCTGATTCGCCTGGGCGAAGCGCCGCCGGCCAGTGATGAGGCCGCGATCCGAGTCGCCGCCGCCCGCGCGCGCCTGCCCGAGCGCAGCCTGATTCTGGGCTGGAACAAGCGCGGCCCGCAACTCATCAACGAGCTGGACACGTATTCCGCGCCCAACTCAATCGTCCATGTCGTGGCGGAAGACCCCGCCGCCGCGGATGCCATCGCCCGGCAGTGCGCCAACCTGACCCACACCACCGCGACCTGCGCCGTGGCCGACACGACCGACAGGCGCGCGCTGGACGCGATGGAGATCGCATCCTACCGGCACATCATTCTGCTGTGCGCCGACGACGTGAGCGCCCAGCGCGCCGATGCGCGCGCCCTCATCACACTCCTGCACCTGCGCGACATCGCGGAGAAGACCAACACCACCATCAGCATCACCACCGAGATGCTCGACGTGCGCGATCGGGACCTGGCCGAAGTGACCCGGGCCGACGACTTCGTCGTCAGCGACAAACTGACCAGCCTGATGATCGCCCAACTCTCGGAAAACCGCGAGTTGGGTGTCGTCTTCCGCGAGCTCTTCACGTCCGAGGGCAGCGAGGTGTATCTCAAGCCAGCCGGCGACTATGTCACGCCCGGCGTGCCGGTGAATTTTTACACCGTGACCGAGGCGGCCCGGCGCCGCAACGAGGTCGCGATCGGGTATCGCGCGCTTGCCCATGCCGAGGATGCCGCGCGCGAGTACGGGGTGGTCATCAACCCGCGCAAGTCCGAGTTCGTCACCTTCACCGACCGCGACAAGATCGTGGTCCTCGCCGAGGACTGATCGCGCTTCAGGGCAGGTTCTAGCCTGGCGCATACTCGATCAGATCGGCCAGCTTCCAGCGCCCGGCCGCGAGGTCGTAGCGCAGGCGATAGCGCCATAGCCCGTCCTGGCGCGGTTCCTGGCCGGCGGGGATGCCCCGCCCATCGAAGAGCGTGACCCGCGCATCACGCAGATCGACAAGCGCCTCGCACTCGAGCCCATCGAGGCTGAACGCGTAGATGCTGATGCGCTCGATGACACCCTGGCTGAGCGCCTGCCAGGCCGGCCCCGGAGCGGCATCGCGGAGCGCCAGCTCACCCGCCGCAAGATAGCTCCCGATGCGGGTGGCCTGCAATAACGCTGCGCGGCCGGCCACGGCATCGGCGCCGCTCACACCGCTGCGGCCAAGGGCCAGCTCGCGCTCGAGCGCCTGCCGGACCGCCTCGCGGGCGGCCTGCGACGCCGCAGCCGGCGCGGCAATCTGGCCATCGGCCAGCCGGCGCATGGCGCCCGCCCAGGGCGCCTCGAGCGAGGCCGCCGCCGGCGCGGCAGCTGTGGCTCGCACGACGTCGCCTTCATTCGTTGGATCGGGCCCTATTGCCGGGACGAGGGTCGGCGCGGGCGCGATCTGGGCAGGCCCCTGCTCAGCCGCAATCGGCCCGGCACTGCCCGCCTGCGCCCGAACATACGCCCCGGGCTGCTGGGCAAACAGGCTGAGCACCCCGGCGATCATCAGCCCGAGCAGGACGAGGCAGATCCACGCCAGAGGCGTGAGCCGGCGCGTCAGCGAACGGTTCGTCTCAGACGGGGTGTAGGTTGGGCGATATCGCGGGCGGGTCATCGCTGCGAATGAGCGTAACTGCGCACGGCCCAAACGAAGCTGACAGTTGTCTGACAGTTGCCTTCAGGTGTATTTCCAAAAGCGACACCCCCGGCCCGGCGCACGCCGGGCCGGGGGTGTCGCTTTCGGAAATGGTTTGCGTAGAACTCTCCTGAAGTGGAGAAGGGTGCTTCTATAATCCAGCAAGACATGGCAAACAACCAGGACGCAGCCCGGCGAGCGTTTCGCAAACTGCTCGCCAAGCACGAAATGACGACAAAGCAGGTGGCTGCCGAGATCGGGGTGGTGCCGGCCACGCTCTACAACTGGCTCAGGAAGCCCACCCCAACCGACCTGGGTCCAGTGACGATGACCAAGGTCGCCGCCTTGTTCGGCCTCAGCCTGGAACAGATGCAACATCCCACGGCCGATGTGATTGCCGCGTCGGAGAGCCGGACGCCCGTGTTTGGGCGCGTCAGGACACTCCGCCAGATCGACGGGCTATTGTCGGGGATCGAGGATCCCAAGAAACAAGCCCGGGCTGCCCAGCTCCTCGTTGAAACGCTCCGCACCCTGCATGGCGATGCCGAGGGCTCGCACAAGACGAGGTCCGGCCGGATGCGGGCTGTCCTGACGCTCCTCGGCGCGCATGGCGCAGGATGGGGCGAAGCGAGTCAGCCGGGCGCAAAACCCGTCGCCAGTCCAAGCATCGACGTCTCCCAGTGCGCGCGCGAGTGGTGTTGAGGCGGGGATTGTCGATCATTCCCGCGTGTATTGCCTGACCTTCTCCAGCAAACTGGCCCGCTCGATCCGCAGCACGGCCAACGACCCAAACACATCCTCCAGCGCGCGGCGCAAAGCCGCCTCGTCCACGCCCTCGCCCCGATAGCGCAGCGTGAGCGACCTGTCGGCGTGCTGGCGCAGCGTCCACTGCGACAGAGCGAAAGGGCGGACGGCCTGGCTGACCTCGATGTTGTTGATCGGCCTGCCAAACGCATCGGCGAACACCACCGGCGCGCGGCCCTCCAGCCCGATCAGGCGCGGGCTGCGCCCATCCGGCCCGAAATCCAAGGTGGCCGTGTCGCCGGTCCGATAGCGCAGCAGGGGCAGCATCGGATTGAACCCGCCGCTCACCACGATCTCGCCGCGCGCCCCGGGCGGACAAGGCATGCCATCGGCATCCAGAATCTCGACATACAGGCGGTTCTGCAACAGCGCATGCCCCGCGCCATCGGGCGCGCCCGCCGCGATCGGGCCGGTCTCGTTGGTCGAATACACGTCGATGACCGGGCAGCCAAAGCGCGCTGCGAGGACGGCCTTGAGGCCGGGCAGAAGCGCCATCGAGCTCGAGATCAGCGCCCGCGGGCGGGTGCGCACGGGCAGCGCCGCCAGGGCCTCGAACGAGATGGGGTCGCCGGTGTAGATCTCAGGGTCGAGCGCGTTGAGATAGGCGGCCCGGTCTGCCGGATCGCGCCAGGCGTCGGGATCCAGATTGATCTTGACATGCCCCGCCCCATCCAGAAAAAACGAAAGCTGGGCCAGGGTAAAGGTTCGCTTCTGGAAACAGACCAGCGCGATGGCGGTCCGCCCCGGCCCGCCCGTGAGGTCGGCCCCGTGCAGGCGGGCCGCGCGGCGCAGCAAGGGCAGATACATGCTCGCGCCCTCGGGCGTCCAGGGCAGGTCCAGCGGGTGGCCGGTCGTGCCCGAGGTCGAATACAGGATGATCTGGTCGAGCGGCGCGTCGTCGGGCACAAACGCCCAGGTCGCCCCGCTCAAGTCGCCCCGGTCGCACAACGGAAGATCAAAGAATGCGGCGGGCCGGCCGCCCGGGCGGTCGCCGTAGCGGCGATAAAACGGCACCTGGGCGAGGCAATGGGCGGCGAACCCGGCCAGCCAGTCCGGAATCTCGCCCGGGCCCCAGGCCGCGGGTTCGGCGCTGAGGCCGGCCTCCCAGGCCCGGATGCGGGCGACCGCCGGCGCGTCGAGCCTATCGCCGCAGACGTGATTGAAGACCGGCGCCTGCGGGTGTTCGCGCAGGCCGTTCAGAAAAGTGCGGGCCGCATCCGTCATCAACGGGTAGCGCTCGGCGTCGCTCAGGGAAGGGTCCCAGGTGGGCATGGGTGGATTGTACGGTTGGGGCCGGGGGTTGGCGCTTCGCGCCAACCCCCGGCCCCAACCGTACAATCCGACTTTATGGAAGATCATTACGGCCCGCAGTCGCTGCCCCTGCCCAACGCGATGATGCCGGAGGGGCTGTGGCCGGAGCTCATCGTGGACGGCTGGGAGCGCCCGCACAACCACGCCGTCTCGCCCAACGGAAATGGCCGGGTTGCGTTCTATCTCGACCGGGGCGGCTACAGTGAATTGCACCTGATCGACCCGCGCGTCTCGCCGTTCCCGCAGCGCCTGAGCATTCAGCGCACCTTTGTCAACTGGTGGAGTGACGAACCGCCCACCTGGACCCCCGATGGCGAGTGGCTGATCTACGGCGCGTATGACGCCGATGACGTCAGTCACCTGTATGTCGTCGCCGCGGCTGGCGGCGAGCCCCGCGCCCTGACCGAGTTGCGTTATGACGCCTACGAGCCGGTCGTCTCGCCGGATGGGCGCTGGGTGGCCTTCACCACCGAGCAGGACGCCGCCGCCCAGATCGCCATCGTCGCGTTTGAGGGGGGGTGGGTGCGCGGGCTGACCCACGATTCAGACGAATGCTCGGGCCCGATCTGGTCCCCGGATGGCGAGCGCATCCTGTACTGCGCGTCACCAACCGATCAGCGCCACAGCGACATCTATGCGATAACGCCGGCTGGCGGCGCGCCGGTCCGCTTGACGCCCGGGGACGGCTCGCAATACTGGAACCCCGCTTTCTCGCCCGACGGCGGGCGGATCGCCCTGCAATGCGACCGAAGCGGCTTCGACGAGATCTGGATGATGGCCCCGGACGGTTCGGGTCTGCGCCAGATCACCCGCCTGCAGCAGGATATCGAGGACTATCACTGGTCGCCGGACGGGACCCGCCTGATCCTCGTCGGCAGCGAGCGCGGCAACGATCCGTTGTATGTCGTGACCGTCGAGACTGGCGCCATCCAGCGCCTTCCGCTTCCGCCCGGCAACTACACCGCGCCGCGCTGGCTCGGCCTGGGCGATCGCTTTGTGGTCGCCTATGACAGCCCGCGGACGCCGCCCGCACTATTCCTCTGCGCAACCGACAGCCCTGAGATGCGGGCGTTGACCGACACGGCCGCGGCCGCGCTCAAGAGTTTCCCGTTTGTCACGCCCCGCCACATCGAATACATCGGCGCCGACGGCTGGCGCATCCCCGCCTTTGTCTACGAGCCGGCCGCGCCGCCGCGCGATCGGCGCGGGTATCCGGGCATCATCTATCCCCACGGCGGCCCAAACGCCCAGTATGACCTGGCCTGGGATCCAGTCAGGCAGTATTTCGTTGCGCGCGGCTATGCCATTATCTGCCCGAACTTCCGGGGCAGCACCGGTTACGGGCGGTTGTTGAAGGAAGGCAATCTGGGAGATTGGGGCCGGGGCGATCTTGAGGATTGCCTGGCCGCCGCCGACACCCTGGTCGGCCTGGGGCGGGTCGATGCGGGCCGGCTGGCGATGTGGGGGCAGAGCTACGGCGGCTACCTCACCCTGCTTGCGCTTGGCAAGGATCCCAAGTTTCGTCTGCGCTGCGCGGTGGCGTTGTATGGCGACAGTCATCTGAAAACGTCATGGGCGCGCGGCGATCATGCCGGGCGGCTGGATATGGAGTGGCAGATGGGCCATCCTGCGTTGGCCGGAAACCGGCTGGAGGAGCGCTCGCCTCTCAACTATGCGGAGCACTTTAGGGCCCCGGTCCTGGTCCTCCATGGCGAGCGCGATCAGCGGGTTGCGCTCGGCGAATCCCTCCAACTGGTGGAGGCGCTCAAGCGCCTGGGCAAGACGTTTGAGTTCAAGACCTACCCGGAGGAAGGCCATGGTTTCGCGCGCACGGCGAATGCCCTGGACGGTCTGCGTAGAATTGAGCGATTCTTGGATTGGCATCTGTTCTAGTTATGTCCCAACCCGTGGGATTGGCCGATTCACGAAACAAGGAGTGCACGCATGAAGACGCGACAACACATGCTGGGAAGCTTGATCGCCGCATCACTGATCCTGAGCGGCTGCTCGCTTGGCGCCCAAAAGCCAGCGGAAATCAAGATCGTCTCGCCCGCCAACAACGCCAGCGTGCGCGTTGGACAAGGGATTAATATCCAGTGGACGGCCAAGGGCGACAACATCAGCATGATCGAGGTGGTCATCACCAATCAGCCGTACGCCCAGGTGGCGACTCAGGATCCCAAAAAGGGGGTGCCGGAGTTCAACGCCCAGGTGCCGTGGACGCCCCTGCAGCCCGGCACGCACAGCATCCAGGTCAAGGCCTACAACCCCGATAACAAGGTTATCGGGCAGTCGGATCTGGTGGTACTGACCGCCCAGGGCGCATTGCCCACCGCGACGGCGGCCGTTCCACCCACCGCAGTTCCAGCAGTTCCAGCGGCAACAGCGGCGGGCAGCGGCCAACCCGCGCCCACCGCGACGCCCGAGGCGCCGAGCCTCGTCGTCACCAACGACTTTGCGAATATTCGGGAAGGGCCGAACACCGCCTATCGCGCGCTTGGCCAGTTGAGCAAGGACGACAAAGCCCCCGTGCGGGGCCGGAGTGACGACGGCAAGTGGTATCAGATCACGTTCAAAACCGGGGTGGGCTGGATCTTCGGCGAGCTGGTGCAAGCCAACGACGCGGCCAACAAGACCGCTGTGGCGGCGGCGCCTCCGCTGCCCACCGCGCCGCCGCCCCCGCCGCCCACGGCAACATCACCACCGCCACCTCCGACCGCGGTGCCGGTTGTCGGCCGTACGGCCGGGAACTTGACGGTCGACCGGGTCGCGGTCGGCAACAACGGCTCCATCGTGGCCAGTTGGAATGTGCAGAACATTCGCGAGGCGTTTCTCGACAAGGGCGATGGGAATGGCTTTAAGGCGGCAGCCGGCACCATGTCGGTTGTCATTGACTGCATCAGCACCTCGCGGACGGTCCGGCTCAAGATCACCAACAACGCCGGCGCAACCCAGGAGGATGCCATTGGGATCAACGTGGATGGCGGGCTGCCGGCCGGCACATGTGGCAGCAGTGGTGGCGGCGGCGGTGGGGGCACGGAAGTGTGCAACTCAAGCTCTCCGTACTGGATGGCCGTCAAGAGCGGAAACAGCAGCTACATCTTCTGCGCCAAACAGGACCTGGAGTTTGTGGCTGGATTGCCGCCGGTCGTCAACCTGAGCAAGGGCGAGAACAAAGACCTTACCTTGAAGTGGAACATCTTTGGCGTTTCTGGGATTCGGCTCAAGATTGAACCCAGCTCCCAGATGTGCGGCCCGAGTGGGAGCCAGGGACAGCGAGACGTGCCAGTGAACGGATCAAACGGCTCCGAGAACTACATCTATCAGCTCAACGCAAACGAGTTTGGCTTCGGTGGGTTCAAGATCGAGTTGTTCATCAACAACAATTCCGGACAGATCGTCGGCTACAACGAGAAATTCCTGTGCGTGCGCTAGAAGCTATCCCGTAACATCCTGCGACATC
>Ga0209477_1000509_pt1 | contig 24168 bp, 17 predicted proteins | sample KloWWTupernatant_FD_187180 | JGI IMG/M metagenome (GOLD analysis project Ga0209477, IMG submission 187180) | Active sludge microbial communities from Klosterneuburg, Austria, studying microevolution and ecology of nitrifiers - Klosterneuburg... | ecosystem: Engineered > WWTP > Aerobic digester >... | reverse complement strand
AAGGAACTTGAATCGACCGGGATGAGGAAGACGATAAGAGTCTTGCAGCTCGCGACTCTGTCGATGTTCATGCCCGCGCTGCTCCTCGAAGCCAATCACTCGATCAAGCTCCTTTGGGCCCTCAGCAGTGCAACCATCGTTGCGGTCTTTGTTGTACTGACCCTACTGTCAGTTAAGGCGCCCTCGCGCGCGTTGGGGTGGTACATCGGCTCTTGGGCGATCACCCTTGCAGGCTCAGTCGCGCAGATCGCATTCTCGGTAGGATTTGCCCGGGAAATTCTCGATGTTGCTAACAGTCAGTTCACTGCAGTCGGGTCGGCACTGATGATGGGCGTCACCCTGGCGCAGCGCATGCAGGCTGAAAGACAAGCTCGAATCCTCGCCCAGAGCAGCGCCGTCAACGCCCTTCAGCGTTTCAGGGAGAACTACAACGCCATGCCGGTCGGGATCTTCTCGATCAGGCATGACGGTACGGTCATCGAACATAACCCGACCTTCGCCGAGATGTTTCCCGTGAATGGTCGCCGGGGTTCGAAGGTCGGGATGAACCTCGTGGAGCTGACGAACCTCGATGCGCTCAAGGCTCTCAAGGAATTGACGGCGAGCGATCGCATGATGGACACGGAGATCGCGATCGATCGCGCCGACGACAAGCGGCGTTGGTTCCACGTACGTGCCGTGCGAAAGCCCGACCGCTACGAAGGCTGGATCGAGGAGATCACGCCGCGCAAGGAGGCCGAGGGCCAGCTGAAGTTCCTCGTCGATCACGACTCGCTCACCGGGCTGTTGAACCGTCGCGGCTTCGAGATGCACCTTCAGAAGGCAATCGGCGCCGCCGGCAATCGCCAGGTTTGCCTGGCCTACGTCGATCTCGATCGCTTCAAGCTGGTCAACGACCTGTTCGGCCACGCAGCTGGTGACCAGATCCTTCGCCAAATGGCGACGCGCATGCGCGAGGTGATCAAGCCGCCGCATGTCGCAGCTCGGGTCGGCGGCGACGAGTTCGTGGTGATCATCGACGGAACCTCGCTGGACGCGGCCAAGGCTCTATGCGAGAAGCTTCGCTCCGACCTGAGCGAGCGCCCCTACCAGTACCAGGACAAAGCCTTCAGCGTGTCGGCCAGCATCGGCGTGATCCGGGTCCTCGACAACATGCGCCCCGCCGACGCGCTGACCGCGAGTGACCGCGCGTGCTCGGAGGCGAAGACCTCCGGCGGCTCGACCGTGGTCTCGTACGATTCGAGCAGCAGCGAGCTGCTCAACTACCTCGACGAGATCAAGCTCGTCGCCGGCATGAAGGAGCGTCTGCCGGTCGAGAACTTCTTCACGCAGCTGCAGCCGATCGTGTCGTTGCGCAATCCCGAGTCGAGCCTGTGCTACGAGGTGCTGATCCGCATGCGCGACTCCGACGGCCACGTCATTCCGCCCGGACGCTTCATCCCCGCTGCCGAACGCAATGGCCTCATGACGCAGATCGACCGATGGGTGCTGCGCAGCACGCTCGAGTGGCTGGATTCGCAGCCGGCTCATCGCGACAACGTCGACTTCTGCACCCTGAACCTCAGTGGTGCGTCGCTCAACGACGAGCGCTTCCTGCAGGACACGATCGCGCTGATCCGGGCGCATCCGGAATCGACCCGGAAGATCTGCTTCGAGATCACCGAGAGCGTCGCACTATACGACCTGAACACCACGCGGCGATTCGTCGACCGGGTCAAGTCCTTCGGCGCGATGGTCGCGCTCGATGACTTCGGGGCTGGCTACACCTCCTTCAGCTACCTGAAGGAGTTGCCGGGCGACCTGGTCAAGATCGACGGCAATTTCATCCGCGACGTCAACCTGAACCCGGCCAACTTCGCCATCACCCGCGCGGTTGTCGACCTCGCGCACGAACTGGGCATGGGCTGCGTGGCCGAATGGGCCGAGAATGCTGAAATCGTCAAGTCGCTGATCCAGTTGCAGGTCGACTTTGCGCAGGGCTACGGGCTCTGCCGTCCGCTGGACCGCGAGCGACTGCTCGCCGTGCCGAACGGCGTGTCACTGATCCGCGACGAGGAAACCGCCCACCTGATCCTGCGCGGTGCGACGAACTCGCGCACGTCGCTCGAGCGCGTCACCCTTCCCATCTAGTGCGGTCCCGCCGAGCGCCGGGCCCATTCGCGGCACCGGAGCCCGAGCGCGTCCGGGCGCAGCAGCCGACGGTTTATGATTGGGCGCTCAAGCCCATTCCCGACAGGCCCGGAGACCCCATGTCCAGCATCCGCTACGAGAAGGACGCCGACGGTGTCGTGACGCTCCTTCTCGACGCACCCGACCAGCCCGTGAACACGATGAATGCCGGTTTCCAGGCCGACCTCCGGGCAAGCGTCGAACGGCTCGAGACGGATCGGGACCACATCCGCGGGGTCGTCGTCACGTCCGCCAAGAAGACCTTCTTCGCCGGGGGTGACCTGCGCGCTCTGATCGCCGTTCGCCCGGAAGACGCGCCCGCGTTCTTCCAGGGGCTCGAAGCGATGAAGGCCTGTCTGCGCCGCATCGAGAAACTCGGCCGGCCAGTGGTCGCGGCGATCAACGGCAGCGCCCTGGGGGGCGGCCTCGAGATCGCGCTGTCCTGCCATGCACGGCTGTGCATCGACGACGCGTCGATCGAGATCGGCTTCCCGGAAGTTACGCTGGGCTTGCTCCCCGGCGCGGGCGGCGTGGTGAAGACGGTCCGCCTGCTCGGGCTGCAAGACGCGTTGCCGTTTCTCAGCGAGGGGCGCCGCGTTCCTCCGGCGACGGCGCTCGAGATGGGATTGATCCACGGACTCGCCCGTGACCGCGACGACCTCCTTGCGCGCGCCCGGGCGTGGATCGTCGCCAACCCGAACCCTCGTCAACCCTGGGACGATCCGAAACACCGGATCCCGGGCGGCACGCCGTCCAGCCCGGCAGTTGCCAGCGTGCTGCCGATCGCGCCCGCCATGCTCCAGCAGCAAACCCGCGGCAATTTCCCGGCGCCGGAGGCAATCCTGTCGGCAGCGGTAGAGGGCGCGCAGGTCGACTTCGACACCGCGATGCGAATCGAGTCGCGGTACTTCACGAAGCTCGTCACGGGGCAGGTCTCGAAGAACATGATCGGGACGCTCTTCTTCCAGCTCAACGACGTCAAGATGGGCAAGAGCCGGCCAACCGGGCCGGCACGCTGGCACGCCGAGCGGGTCGGGATTCTCGGCGCAGGCATGATGGGCGCGGGCATCGCCTGGGCCTGCGCCAGCCGGGGCGTTGAATGCGTCCTGAAGGACGTCGAGCGCGCAAAGGCCGAGAGCGGAAAGGCCTACTCGGCGCGGCTGCTCGCGAAGCGCGTCGAAAAGGGCCGCATGTCCGCCGCCGACGCCGAGACGGTCCTTGCTCGCATCTTGCCGACCGCCAATGTCGCCGATCTTTCGCACTGCGACCTGGTGATCGAAGCGGTGTTCGAGAACCGCGAGTTGAAGGCCGAGGTGACTCGGGAGACCGAACTCGTGCTGGCACCGCAGGCGATCGTCGCGTCGAACACGTCGACGCTACCGATCACCGGACTGGCCGAGGCGTCGAAGCGCCCGGATCGCTTCATCGGGCTGCATTTCTTCTCGCCGGTCGATCGGATGCAGTTGGTGGAGATCATCAAGGGCAAGGCGACATCTGCGGAAACGCTGGCGAGGGCCTACGACTTCGTGCTGCAGATCGGCAAGACGCCGATCGTCGTCAACGACTCGCGCGGCTTCTACACCAGCCGAGTGTTCGGCACCTTCGTCAACGAAGGCATGGCGCTGCTTGGCGAAGGCGTTCCGGCGGCAACCGTAGAGAACGCAGGCTGGCAGGTCGGCATGCCGGTCGGTCCGCTGGCCGTGCTGGACGAAGTCTCGCTGAAGCTCGCTGACGACGTTCTGCACCAGGAACTGGCCGACCTGGAGCGGGACCAGCGGGAACACGAGCATGGCCATCACCACGAGCACGGGCACCAACACGAACACGAACACGAACACGGGCACGAGCATGGGCATGAGCACGGCCATGAGCACGCGCACGGTCACGCGAAGCCGGCCGCGGCCGCTGGCGGCCATCGGCATGCGCACAAGGTCAAGAGCCGCCGCGTGCCCGAGTCTGCGGTCTACGTCCTCGAGAAGATGGCGCACGGATTCAAGCGAATGGGCCGCTCGTACGGCGGCGGCTTCTACGACTACCCGCAGGGCGCGGAAAAGTCGCTGTGGCCCGGCCTGAAGGTGTTCGAGCGTGGCGGGCGTGCGATGCCCTTCGACGACGTCAAGGACCGGATGCTGTACGCGCAGGCGATCGAGAGCGTGCGCTGTCTGCAACAGGGCGTGCTCGAGTCGACGCGCGACGCCAACATCGGCTCGATCTTCGGATGGGGTTTTCCGGCGTGGACTGGCGGCACGATCCAGTTCATCAACCACGTCGGCGTGCGCCGCTTCGTCGCGCGTGCGCAGGAACTCGCACAGCGCTACGGTGAGCGCTTCGCCCCGCCGGCACTGCTGTCGAAACACGCCGAGCAGGACCAACCGCTGTAGCCTGGAGGAACACTGGTGTCCAGCCCGGAATCCCTCGGCGCCGGCGACAGCCGGGGCGCCGTCTTCGTCGAGCACGACGGTCCCGTGACCATCGTGACGTTGTCGCGCCCCGAGGCGCGCAACGCGGTAGACCGGCCGACCGCGGAGGCGCTGGCCGCCGCCTTCAGGGCCTTCGACGTCGACACCGCTCGCAGCGTCGCCGTGTTCCACGGCGCCAACGGACACTTCTGCGCCGGTGCCGACCTCAAGGCGTTCGCGGAAGGCGCCCGTCGCAACCGGCTTGCACCCGACGGCGACGGGCCGATGGGTCCGAGCCGGATGCTCCTGTCGAAGCCGGTCGTCGCCGCTGTCTCGGGGTATGCCGTTGCCGGCGGACTGGAACTCGCGCTGTGGTGCGACCTGCGCATCGTCGAGGCGTCGGCGACGCTGGGCGTGTTTTGTCGCCGATTCGGGGTGCCGCTGATCGACGGCGGCACGGTACGCCTGCCCCGCATCGTCGGCCTGTCGAGGGCGCTCGACCTGATCCTGACCGGGCGCGCGGTCGACGCGATCGAGGCCGAGCGCATCGGCCTGGCCAACCGGGTGGTGCCCGACGGCACGTCGCGCGCCGCGGCAATCGCGCTGGCCCACGAACTCTCTGCCCTGCCGCAGACCTGCCTGCGAAACGACCGCCGCTCCGCCTACGAGCAATGCGGCCTGACGTTCGACGCAGCGCTCGCCAACGAGTTCGCGCTGGGGATGCACACCCTGGAGCACGGCGAGGCGCAAGCGGGCGCGGCGCGCTTCTCCGCCGGCGCCGGACGCCACGGCGGCGCAACCTGACTCCCTCCCGAGGACACAGGTCTTGACGACCCCCGTACGACCAGAAAAGCAGCTCCACCCCTGGCGTGAAGGGGTCGCGCCGCGACCGGCCGCGACGATCCTGCTGCTGCGTGACACGTCCGCCGGCCCCCAGGTGCTGTTGACTCGGCGCTCGCCGACCGCGAGCTTCGGCCCGGGCGCCCATGTGTTCCCGGGCGGTGCGCTCGACGACCGCGATGCGTCGCCTCGAGCGCTCGAGCTCGCCCACGCGCGCGACGACCAGGACGCAGAGATTCTCGCCTACGCCACCGCCGCTGCACGCGAGGCCTTCGAGGAACTCGGCATCCTGCTCGCACGCGGCCGCGGCGACGCCGCCTCGATCGCGGCGCTTGCACGTCGGCTGGATCGCGGTCCCGATGCAGACCTGTTCGAACAGATCGCCGCAAACCAGTTGCGCCTGGCGCTCGACGAGATCCACTGGCTCAGCCGCTGGATCACCGACCACGACCTGCCGAAGCGCTTCGACGCCCGATTCTTCGTGGCGCGCATGCCCGAGCGCCAGGAACCGGTCGCCGACGAGAGCGAGCAGTTCGAGCCCGTCTGGGTGACACCCGCCGAGGGGCTCGCCGGGCACGCCGACGGCCGGTTCGACATGATGTTCCCGACCGTCTACACGCTGCGCAAGCTGCGGGGTTTCGGCAGCGTCGACGAGATCATCGACCACGCGCGCACGCAGCCGGCCGTGAAGGTACGGCTGTCACGCGGCGGCTGGCGTCGTGGCGAGATCGCGCGTTTCGTCGAGGAAGACCTCCCCTTCGGCGAACTGGAACTGGTGGCCCCTGACGGAGGCCTGCATCACTGCGTAGACTGGCAGTCCGACAGCGCGGTCCCGCTCTTGCGGCACGTCCATCGGCTGACCGCCCCCAACCCCGGGCGCATGACGGGGCCGGGCACCAACACCTACCTTGTCGGTGGGCCCGGCGATTGGCTGGTCATCGACCCGGGTCCCGACGACCCGGCGCACGTCGATCGCATTGCGGCGCTCGTTGGCGACGGGCTGAAGACGATCGTCTGCACGCACGCTCACCCCGACCACGCGCCGGGAGCGCGGCCGCTGCAGCAGCGCACCGGAGCGCGCATCGTCGGGCGGCCCAGCGGTCCCCACTTCAATCCGGCCTGGACCTTTCGCCCCGACGAAGCGCTCGACGACGGAGACCGCCTGCGGGTTGGCGACTCGACGCTGCGCGTGCTGCACACGCCCGGCCACGCCGCGCACCACGTCTGCCTGCTGCTGGAGGAAGACGGGCTGCTGTTTTCGGGCGACCACATCCTGTGCGGGTCGACAACCGTCGTCGATCCGCCCGATGGCGACATGCGCGCCTACGTGGCGTCGCTCGAGCGATTGGCCGCCGAGCCGTTCGAGTTCATCCTGCCCGCGCACGGCCACGTGATCGGGCGCGCCAAGACCGAGATCGCGCGGCTGATCGCGCACCGGATGGCGCGCGAGGCGAAGGTCATCGACGCGCTCGAGCGCCTGCGTGGCGGCACGCTCGACGAACTCGTCGTGCTCGCCTACGACGACGTCGATCCGATCCTGCATCCTGTCGCCAAGCGCTCGCTCACCGCGCACCTGCTGAAGCTGCGCGACGAGCGTCGCGCGACGTTCGACGATCGAAGCGCGCGCTGGCAGCCGATCTGATCGCGGCGGCTCGCGCGCACCGAAAAAAAAAGCCCGCCGAAGCGGGCTTGCTTCGCGCCGGACGGGTCCGGCGGCGACGCTGGTCAGGTTCCGGACGGCGCGGCGGCTTCGTCGGGCGTCACGGCCTTCATCGACAGGCGCAGGCGCCCCTTGTCGTCGGCCTCGATCACCTTGACGCGCACGACCTGGCCTTCCTTCAGGTAGTCGGTGACCAGGTTGACCCGCTCGTTGGCGATCTGCGAAACGTGCAGCAGCCCGTCGCGGCCCGGCATCACCTGGACGATCGCGCCGAAGTCGAGGATCTTCAGCACGGTGCCCTCGTAGATGCGGCCGATCTCGACCTCGGCGGTGAGGTCCTCGATGATCTTCTGCGCGCGCCTGGCGGCGGCGCTGTCGACCGCCGCGATCGTGATCGAACCGTCGTCCTTGATGTCGATCTGTGTGCCCGTCGTCTCGGTGATCTGGCGGATCGTCGCACCGCCCTTGCCGATCACGTCGCGGATGCGCTCCGGGTTGATCTTCATCGTGTACATGCGCGGCGCGAAATCGGACAACTCCTCGCGGGCACCGCCGATCGCCTGCTGCATCAGGCCCAGGATGTGCATGCGGCCTTCGCGCGCCTGAGCGAGCGCGACCTGCATGATCTCCTTCGTGATGCCCTGGATCTTGATGTCCATCTGCAGTGCGGTGATCCCGGTGGTCGTGCCTGCCACCTTGAAGTCCATGTCGCCGAGGTGGTCCTCGTCGCCCAGGATGTCGGTGAGTACCGCGAAGCGGCCGCCTTCCTTGATCAGGCCCATCGCCACGCCCGCGACGTGCGACTTCACCGGGACACCGGCGTCCATCAGCGCGAGGCAGCCACCGCATACCGAAGCCATCGACGACGAGCCGTTCGACTCGGTGATCTCGGAGACGACGCGCAGCGAATACGCGAACTCCTCGGGACCTGGCAGAAGCGGGCGGATCGCGCGCTTGGCGAGGTTGCCGTGGCCCACTTCGCGGCGCTTCGGCGAGCCGAAGCGTCCGGTTTCGCCAGTGGCGAATGGGGGCATGTTGTAGTTGAACATGAAGCGCTCGCGATACTCGCCGGTGATCGCGTCGATGATCTGTTCGTCGCGCGACGTGCCCAGCGTCGCAACGACGATCGCCTGCGTCTCGCCGCGCGTGAACAGCGCCGAGCCGTGCGCACGCGGCATCACGCTGGTGCGGATCGCAATCGGCCGCACGGTGCGCGTGTCGCGACCGTCGATTCGCGGTTCGCCCGAGAGGATCTGGTTGCGCACGATCCCGTATTGCAGATCGAACAGCATGTTGCCGAGGTCGTTGGCGTCGGGCGGCGGATGGCCGTGCGTCGCCGCGTCCTCGACGATCCGCGCGATGGTCGCCTTCTCGATCTCGCCGATGCGCGCCATGCGCTGCTGCTTGTTGCGCAGCGCGTAGGCTGCGCGCATGTCGGCCTCGGCCAGTTCGTTCACCCGCGCGATCAGGCCCTGGTTCTTCGGCGTGGGCGCCCAGTCCCACGCGGGCTTGCCCGCCATCTCGACCAACTCGTCGATCGCCTTGATCGCGGTCTGCATCTGCTCGTGGCCGTAGACCACGGCGCCGAGCATCACGTCTTCGGGGAGTTCGTGCGCCTCCGACTCGACCATCAGCACGGCCGCGTCGGTGCCGGCGACGACCAGGTCGAGCTTCGAGGCGTCCATCTGCGTCGCGCTCGGGTTCAGCACGTACTGCCCGTCGATGTACCCGACGCGCGCGGCGCCGATCGGGCCATCGAACGGGATGCCCGACAGCGCGAGCGCTGCCGAAGCACCCAGCATCGCCGGGATGTCGCTGTCGACTTCCGGGTTGCTGGACATCACCTGCACGATGACCTGGACCTCGTTGTAGAAGCCCTCGGGAAAGAGCGGGCGGATCGGCCGGTCGATGAGCCGGCAGATCAGGATCTCGCGCTCGGTCGGGCGGCCTTCACGCTTGAAGAATCCGCCCGGGATGCGTCCCGCGGCGTAGAACTTCTCGACGTAGTCGACGGTCAGCGGGAAGAAGTCCTGGCCGGGCTTCGCGCTGCGGGCGGCCGTCACGGTCGCCAGCACGACGGTGTCGTCCATGCTCACGACGACCGAGCCCGACGCCTGCCGGGCGATCTCGCCGGTCTCGATGGTGACGGTGTTACCCCCCCACTGGAAGGTCTTCTTTGCGATTTCGAACACTTCGATTCCTTTCAACATTGCCCGCGCGATCAGTCCGGCGGCGCGGTTCGCCTGTCAGCAGTCCAAAACAAGAAACCCGCAAGGTTCGCTTGCGGGTTTCGGGTCCGTTCTGTCAACCGCGCAGACCGAGCCTTTCGATCAGCGCCTTGTAACTCGAAGGGTTGGTTCCCTTCAGGTAGTCGAGCAGCTTGCGGCGCCTGCTGACCATCTTCAGCAAGCCGCGGCGCGAATGGTGGTCCTTCGCGTGCGTCTTGAAGTGGTCGGTCAGTTCGACGATACGGGCGGTGAGCAGCGCAACCTGGACTTCCGGCGAGCCGGTGTCGTTCTTGCCACGCTGGTAATCGGCGACGATCTTCGCCTTGTCGATGTTGGCGACAGCCATGAGTTCCCCTGGGTAGTGACTTCCACTTGCGGCATCGCCGGGCTGCGATGCCGTGCATGCTTGCGCGCGCCGCAGGAAGGAACGCGGGGCGCGAAACCTTTGAATTGTAGCAGGTCGGGGGTCAGCCCGGCGGCCGTTTCATCGCACAGGCATGGGCTTGCTCGGTCTGACGCGCATCGAAGTGGCGTTCGGTGCGAAAACCCAGGCCGCTGCCCTCCAGGTCGTACTTCGGCGCGCCGGCCCCTGCGCCGGATCCGGCGCGCTGCATCACCGAAACATACAGCGGCGTCAGCAATTGGTGGTCAGCCGCGCGCATGGCGGCGGCATACGGTTCGCCATCGTGCGCCCTTCCCTCCAGGGCCCGGGCAACCGCGACTGCGTCGGTCGAACCCGCTGCCTCGATCGACGCCACCAGCATTTCGATCATCACGACGTGGCGCATGTTGAAGTAGTCGTCGCGAGGATCGCGCAGCCGCTCGCGAAAACCCAGGTAGACGCGCTCGGCCGCTGCCACCCCGGCGTTGGGGTGCCACTCGGCGACGGCCCGCACCAGGTCGACGCCGGCCTCGCCGATCGCTGCCGGCGCGCCGAGTCCGTTGCCGTAGAAGGTATAGAAGTTCGCGGCCAGTCCGACCTCGCGCGCGGCGCGCACGAGGAAGGTCAGGTCGTTGCCCCAGTTTCCGGTGACCACCGTGTCGGCGCCTGTCGCCTTGATCTTGGCGGCATACGGCACGAAATCCTTGATGCGCCCGAGCGGGTGCAGCTCGTCGCCGACGATCTCGATGTCCGGCCGCTTCGCGGCGATCGTCTGCCGCGCCAGGAGCGCCACCTGCCGGCCGAAGCTGTAGTCCTGGTTCAGCAGGTAGACACGGCGAACGCGCCGGTTCTGCGCAAGCGCGTCGCTCAACGCGCCCATCCGCATGCCGGCGTGCGCGTCGAACCGGAAGTGCCAGAAGCTGCAACGCTCGTTGGTCAGCACCGGATCGACCGCGGAGTAGTTCAGGAACAGCACGCGGTTCGCCGGCACGCGACCGTTGTGGGCATCGATCGCGTCGACGAGCGCGGAAGCGACCGCCGAGCTGTTGCCCTGCAAGACGAACGGAATGCGCCGGTCGGTCACCTTGCGCAGCATCGCGATCGCCTCCTCGACCTGACCCTGGCTGTCGAAGCGCTCGAGCGCCAGCGGGCGATGCGTGCCGGCGACCGCCACGCCACCGCGGGCGTTGACCCGCTCGACGGCGAACAGCAGGTTGCGCCAGACCGAGTCCCCGGCGTTGGCGAACGGGCCCGAGAAGCCCTCGATCATCGCCAGCCGGATCGGCTCGGGCGCCTGCGCGCGCGCCGGCGCGGCCGACACGATCGCCAGCACGATCGGCGCGAGGAAGGCGGCGCCCAGCAGCAGTCGACGCGTCGCGCGATGCATCAGATGCCCCTCTGCGGATTGACCCGGTCGGCCTTCGAATGCAGCTTGTTGAGCGCATTCAGGTAGGCCTTGGCCGACGCGACGACGATGTCCGGATCGGCACCGACGCCGTTGACGATGCGGCCCGACTTCGCCAGCCGGACGGTGACCTCGCCCTGCGACTCGGTGCCCGTCGTGATCGCGTTCACCGAGAACAGCATCAACTCCGCGCCGCTGCCGACCTTCGCCTCGATCGCCTTGAACGTCGCGTCGACCGGGCCGTTGCCCACGGCCTCGGTCTTCTCCTCGCGCCCGTCGATCGTCATCGTCACGCGCGCGTGCGGCTGCTCGCCGGTCTCGGAGGCCTGCGCCATCGACACGAGCTGGTAGTGCTCGTCGGCTTCGTGATGCACGGCCTGGTCGGACACCAGCGCGTGAATGTCCTCGTCGAAGATCTCGGACTTGCGGTCGGCAAGGTCCTTGAAGCGCTGGAACGCCGCGTTGACCTCCTGCTCGGAATCGAGCTCGATGCCCAGCTCCTGCAGCCGCTGCTTGAATGCGTTGCGCCCCGAAAGCTTGCCCAGCACGATCTTGTTCGCCGTCCAGCCGACGTCTTCGGCGCGCATGATCTCGTAGGTGTCGCGCTGCTTGAGCACGCCGTCCTGGTGGATGCCCGACGCATGGGCGAACGCGTTGGCGCCGACGACCGCCTTGTTCGGCTGGACCGGAAAGCCCGTGATGCTCGAAACGAGCTTCGATGCCGGCACGATCTGGGTGGTGTCGACGCCGACGTCGAGGTCGAAGTAGTCGCGGCGCGTCTTCACCGCCATGACGATTTCTTCGAGCGACGTGTTGCCGGCGCGCTCGCCGAGGCCGTTGACCGTGCATTCGACCTGCCGCGCGCCGCCGATCTTGACCGCGGCCAGCGAGTTGGCGACGGCCATCCCGAGGTCGTTGTGGCAGTGCACCGACCACACTGCCCTGCCCGAGTTCGGGATGCGCTCGCGCAGCGTGCGGATCTGGTTGCCGAACATCTCGGGCACGGCATAGCCCACCGTGTCGGGAATGTTGATCGTGGTCGCGCCCTCGGCGATCGCCGCCTCGAGCACGCGGCACAGGAAGTCGGGGTCCGAGCGGCTGGCGTCCTCCGGCGAGAACTCGACGTTGTCGGTGAACTTGCGGGCGAAACGCACCGCCAGCTTGACCTGCTCGTAGACCTGTTCGGGCGTCATGCGCAGCTTCTTCTCCATGTGCAGCGCCGAGGTCGCCATGAAGGTGTGGATGCGCATCGACTTCGCCCCCTTGAGCGCCTCCGCGGCCCGCGAGATGTCGCGGTCGTTGGCGCGCGCCAGCGAGCAGACGGTCGAGTCCCTGATCGCGTCGGCGATCGCGCGCACCGCCTCGAAGTCGCCGTTGGAAGACGCGGCGAAGCCGGCCTCGATCACGTCGACGCGCAGCTTCTCGAGCTGCTTGGCGATGCGCAGCTTCTCCTCGCGGGTCATCGACGCGCCGGGGCTCTGTTCGCCATCGCGCAACGTGGTGTCGAAAATGATCAGCTTTTCGGCCATGTGAATGCTCCTGGAGTGCCGGTCCCGCTTTTGGCGGGAGGCAACGAACTGCGACGGTAGTAGGGGGGAGGGGGTGTCAGCGCGCGGGGCGCAGTAGCGGACCCAGCACCGCGAGCAGGTGCAGGCCGCCGCACGACCGGGAGCCGGTCGCGAGGGAAAGCGTGTGATGGGAGCAGCAACGGAAAGCCATGCGGAAAAATATAGCGGCTTTGTGCGGCGCACGCAACCGAGCCATCCTCCGCCCCGGGGCCGCAGGGCCCCGACCGGAGGCCGGTCTCCGCTCAGGTGCGCGGCAGCGTGACGCCGGTCTGGCCCTGGTACTTGCCGCCGCGGTCTCGATACGAAGTCTCGCAGACTTCGTCGGACTCGAGGAAGATCACCTGCGCGCAGCCTTCGCCGGCATAGATCTTCGCCGGCAGCGGGGTGGTGTTGGAGAACTCGAGCGTGACGTGGCCCTCCCACTCGGGCTCGAGGGGCGTCACGTTGACGATGATGCCGCAGCGCGCGTAGGTCGACTTGCCCAGGCACACCGTCAGAACGCTGCGCGGGATCCGGAAGTACTCGACCGTGCGCGCCAGCGCGAACGAGTTCGGCGGGATGATGCAGACGGGACCCTTGAAGTCGACGAACGACTTCTCGTCGAAGTTCTTCGGGTCGACGATCGTCGAGTTGATGTTGGTGAAGATCTTGAATTCGTCGGCGCAGCGCAGGTCGTAGCCGTAGCTCGACGTGCCGTACGAGACGATGCGCTTGCCATCGATCTCACGGACCTGGCCCGCCTCGTAGGGTTCGATCATTCCTTTGGCCGCCATGCGGCGGATCCAGCCGTCTGATTTGATGCTCATTGCGCGCCCGGAAACGGCGCACCTCGCGCCGAGAATCGCGGCATTCTAGCCCGAGCCGCAGGGTCGCCCCGGGGTGCTGCAATGCAGCATCGCGCCGCTACCCCCGACAATTCCGACTCGCCCGGCAGGGTCGTTGCGCGGAACGCTTCGACGGCATCGGGAAGGTGGCATGATTGCAGCTTGAATCAGCGGGCCGCCGCGCGCGGCAAGAACAACTTCGAACCGAGGAGGCGATTCATGGACCGGACCGTGACGATGACGGTGAACGGCAAGCAGGTGACGGCAACGATCGACGCCCGAACCCTGCTGGTGCAGTTCATTCGGGAGAACCTTCAACTGACCGGCACCCACGTGGGGTGCGACACCGCGCAGTGCGGTGCCTGCACGGTCCACATGAATGGGCGCGCCGTGAAGGCCTGCTCGATTCTCGCGCTTCAAGCCGACGGGGCATCGATCACGACGATCGAGGGCCTGGCGGCGAATGGTGAGTTGCACCCGATGCAGAAGGCGTTCAACGAATGCCACGCACTGCAGTGCGGCTTCTGCACACCGGGCATGGTGTTGTCGGCGATCCAGTTGCTGCAGGACAACCCCAAGCCGACCGAGGCGCAGATCCGGGACGGGCTCGAAGGCAACATCTGCCGTTGCACCGGCTACCACAACATCGTGCGCGCGATCGAGCAGGTCGCGGCGCAGGGCTGACAACGGGGAGACACGACCATGACCGACATGTCGAGTTCGCCGATCGGCAAGTCCCTGCCGCGGCGCGAAGACGAGCGCTTCCTGACCGGCGCGGGGCAGTACACGGACGACGTGGTGATGCCGGGCCAGACCTATGCGGTCTTCGTTCGCTCGCCACACGCGCACGCGCGAATAGGGAAGATCGACACCTCGCGCGCGCTCAAGGCGCCCGGGGTCGTAGCGATCTTCACCGGCGCCGACCTCGCCGAGGCGAAGGTGGGCGGCCTGCCCTGCGGCTGGCTGATCCACAGCAAGGACGGCAGCCCGATGAAGGAGCCGCCGCACCCGGTACTCGCGCAAGGCAAGGTTCGCCACGTCGGCGACCAGGTCGCGCTGATCGTCGCCGAGAGCCTGAACCAGGCGAAAGACGCCGCGGAACTGGTCGAGGTCGACTACGAGCCGCTGCCGGCGGTGGTCGACCCCGCCACCGCGGACAAGGCCCCGGCCGCGGTGCACGACGAAGTCCCGAACAACGTCTGCTACGACTGGGGCCACGGCGACAAGGCAGCGACCGACGCCGCGTTCGCGAAGGCGGCGCACGTCACGAAGATGGAGTTCATCAACAACCGGCTGATCCCGAACGCGATGGAGCCGCGCGCGGCCAACGCGGTCTACACGCGCCACGACGACAGCTACACCCTGTACGTCGCGAGCCAGAACCCGCACGTCGAGCGCCTGCTGATGAGCGCGTTCGTGCTCGGCCTGCCCGAGTCCAAGGTCCGCGTGATCGCGCCCGACGTCGGCGGCGGCTTCGGCTCGAAGATCTTCCTGTATCCGGAGGAGACCGCGCTGGTCTGGGCATCGAAGCGTGTCGGCCGGCCGATCAAGTGGACCGCCGAGCGCAGCGAATCGTTCATGACCGACGCCCACGGCCGCGACCACGTGACCAGGGCCGAGATGGCGATGGACGCACAGGGAGGCTTCCTCGCGATGCGCGTCAGCACCACGGCGAACATGGGCGCCTACCTGTCGACCTTCGCGTCGTCGGTGCCGACCATCCTGTACGCCACGCTGCTGGCGGGACAGTACCGCACGCCGGCGATCTACGCCGAGGTCAAGTCGGTGTTCACGAACACCGCGCCGGTCGACGCCTATCGCGGGGCGGGCCGTCCCGAGGCCACCTATGTGGTCGAGCGGCTGGTCGAGCAGTGCGCGCGCGAGATGAAGATCGACCCGGTCGAGATCAGGCGTCGCAATTTCGTCACGCAATTCCCGTACGCGACGCCGGTCGGCCTGACCTACGACACCGGCGACTACGGGGCCACGCTCGACAAGGCGCTCAAGATGGCCGACGTCGCCGGATACCCGGCGCGCAAGGCCGAAGCGGCCAAGCGCGGCAAGCTGCGCGGCCTCGGCTACTCGTGCTACATCGAGGCTTGCGGCATCGCGCCGTCGAACATCGCCGGCGCGCTCGGAGCCCGAGCCGGCCTGTTCGAAGCCGGCGAGGTGCGCGTGCACCCGACCGGCACGGTCACGATCTTCACCGGCTCGCACAGCCACGGCCAGGGCCACGAGACCACCTTCGCGCAGGTGGTTGCGGGCAAGCTCGGCATCCCGATGGAGAACGTCGAGATCGTGCACGGCGACACGGGAAGGGTTCCGTTCGGCATGGGCACCTACGGCAGCCGCTCGCTGGCGGTCGGCGGTACGGCGATCGTCAAGGCGATCGACAAGGTGATCGCCAAGGGCAAGAAGATCGCCGCGCACCTGCTCGAGGCCTCCGACACGGACATCGAGTTCGACAACGGCGAGTTCAAGGTGGCCGGCACCGATCGCAAGGTGCCGTTCGCGCAGATCGCGTTGTCGGCCTACGTGCCGCACAACTATCCGCTCGACAAGCTCGAGCCCGGCCTCAACGAGAACGCGTTCTACGATCCGACCAACTTCACCTACCCGGCCGGCTCGTACGTCTGCGAGATCGAGGTCGATCCCGAGACCGGCAGGACCAGGGTGGTCCAGTTCGTCGCGGTCGACGACTTCGGCAACGTCGTCAACCCGATGATCGTCGAAGGCCAGGTGCACGGCGGCCTGGCGCAGGGCCTCGGGCAGGCGATGCTCGAAGGCTGCGCTTACGACCGCGAGTCGGGCCAACTGCTGACCGCGTCGTACATGGACTACACGATGCCGAGGGCCGACGACCTGCCGAAGTTCACCATCGGCACCAACGTCACGCCGTGCACGCACAACCCGCTGGGCGTCAAGGGCTGCGGCGAAGCGGGCGCGATCGGCTCGCCGGCCGCGTTCATCAACGCGCTGACCGATGCACTCGGCGTGCGCGACGTGCCGATGCCCGCCACGCCGGAACGCGTCTGGCGCATTGCCAACAAGATCGCCTGATCGAGGAGACACTCACATGTACGCATTCGAATATCAGCGTCCAGACAGCGTCGCGAAGGCGGTCGGCGCACTCAGCGGCGATGCGCGCTTCCTCGCCGGCGGACAGAGCCTGGTGCAGTCGATGAAGCTGCGCCTGTCCTCGTCGAGCACGCTGGTCGACCTCGCCAGCATCGACGCGCTGCGCGGCATCAGCCGCGACGGTGCGTCGGTGAAGGTCGGGGCGATGACCCGCCATTCGGAGGTCGCGCGCTCGGCCGACGTGCGCGCGGCGATTCCCGCGCTCGCCGACCTCGCAGGCGGCATCGGCGACCAGATGGTGCGCAACATGGGCACGCTCGGCGGCTCGATCGCCAACTCCGATCCGGCCGCAGACTACCCGGCGGGCGTGCTGGGCCTCGGGGCGACGGTGCACACCGACCGCAGGTCGATCGCGGCCGATGACTTCTTCAAGGACCTGTTCACGACCGCGCTGGACGACGGCGAACTGATCGTGTCGGTCGGCTTCCCGGTTCCGCAGCGCGCAGCCTACGTGAAGTTCAAGCAGCCCGCGTCACGCTTCGCGCTGGTCGGCGTGTTCGTCAGCCAGGGCGCGGCCGGCGTGCGGGTGGCCGTGACCGGCGCGCGCTCGCACGTCTTCCGCGTCCCGGAGATGGAACAGGCGCTTGCGCGGGACTTCCGGCCCGATGCGATCGCCGGCATCCGCCTCGATCCGGCCGGCTACAACAGCGACATGCACGGATCCGCCGCATACCGTGCCGCGATGGTCACGGTGATGGCGCGCCGCGCCGTCGAGAAGGCGCTCGCCGGCTGACCACGCGCGAGCCCTCGGGTTGCGCGCGCCGGCCATCGGCGGCGCGCGCAGCCTCCTCCCTCGTTCCTCCAGCGACCAGAGAGCTCCGTTCATGCCCCGTCCCGCCAACGTCGACGAGACGCTCGAGGCCCTGTCGCGCGAGAACTACCTCGCGAGCCGGCAACTGGCGACCGCGGTTTTCCTGGCGCTCAATCTCGGGCGGCCCTTGCTGCTCGAAGGCGAGGCCGGAACCGGCAAGACCGAGCTCGCCAAGGTACTGGCGCGCGCGCTCGACACGCCGCTCATCCGGCTGCAGTGCTACGAGGGCCTGGACATCGCGTCCGCGGCCTACGAGTGGAACGTCGCGCGCCAGATGCTCGAGATCCGCATCGCCGAAGCCGGGCACGAGGCGAGTCGCGAGAAGCTCGTCGCCGGCCTGTACTCGCGCGAGATGCTGATCGCGCGACCGTTGCTGCAGGCGCTGACGCAGGACAAGCCGCCGGTGCTGCTGATCGACGAGCTCGACCGCGCCGACGAACCGTTCGAAGCTTTCCTGCTCGAGGTTCTCGCCGAGTCGCAGCTGTCGGTGCCCGAGCTCGGCACGATCCGCGCCGAGCATCCGCCGATCGTCGTCCTCACGTCGAACCGCACGCGCGAGATCCACGACGCTCTGAAGCGCCGCTGCCTGTACGCGTGGGTCGACTACCCGGACGCCGCGCGCGAGCTCGAGATCATCCACCGCAAGGCGCCCGGCGCCGGCGAGCGGCTGGCCGCTCAGGTCGTCGCGTTCGTCCAGCGCGCGCGCCGGCTCGACCTGTTCAAGGCGCCCGGCGTCGCGGAGACGATCGACTGGGCCAATGCACTGCTTGCGCTCGACGCACTGTCGCTAGACCCGCAATCGGTGTCCGACACGCTGGGCGTGCTGCTCAAGTACCAGGACGACATCGCGCAGTTCGAAGGCGGCGCCACGAAGGCGATCCTCGACGAACTGCACGCCGAGGGAATCCTGGAACGCCACCCGTGAGCGGTCGCGTCGCCGACAACATCGTGCATTTCGCGCGGGTGTTGCGCGCGGCCGGCCTCCCGGTGGGATCCGACCGCATCCTGGCTGCGATCCGCGCGGTCGAACTGGTCGGGCTCGATCGACGCGACGACGTGCACGCCGCGCTGTCGGCGGTGATGCTCGGCCGGCACGAGCAGCAGCCGGTCTTCGACGCCGCCTTCGCGGCGTTCTGGCGCGACCCGAAGCTGCTCGAGCGGTTGATGTACCTGCTGTTGCCGAAGATTGCCGGACGTCCAGGGCCGGTGCAGCCGCCGCAGCGGCCGCGCCGGGTCGAGGAAGCGCTGTCGCCGCCGGCCACGACGCCGCCGCCCGAATCGCCGCCGAACGAGGAGGACAAGCAGACGATCGACGCCATCGTCAGCTTCTCCGAGCGTGAACGTCTCCAGCGTGCCGACTTCGAGAGCATGTCCGCGCGCGAATTCGCGATCGCGCGCCGGCTCGCCGAGACGGTGCCTTTGCCCGTGCGCCCGTTGCGCACCCGTCGGCTCGCCGCCTCGCCGCGCGGGCGCATCGACGTGCGCCGCGCACTGCGCAGACTGGCCCGTACGCCGGACACGATCGACCTTCCGCGCTCGGCGCCGCGACTGCGCCCGCCGCCGCTGGTGATCATGATCGACATCTCCGGCTCGATGGACCGGTACGCACGCGCCTTCCTGCACTACGCGTACGGACTCACCCAGCACCACCATCGCGTGCACACGATGGTCTTCGGCACGCGACTGACCGACATCACGCGCTGCCTTCGCCACCGCGACCCCGACGTGGCGATCGAGCGGGCCGATGCGCTGGTGCAGGACTGGCGCGGCGGCACGCGCATTGCCTCGAACCTGGCCGAGTTCAATCGGCGCTGGGCGCGCCGCCTGCTGACCGGCAACGCCGCATTGCTGCTGGTCACCGACGGGCTCGACCGCGACGAACACGGCTCGCTCGCGGCCGAGGCGGCGCGTCTGGGACGCTTCGCGCACGAACTGGTCTGGCTCAACCCGCTGCTGCGATACGAGGGCTTCGCGCCGCGCGCCGGCGGCGTTCGGGCGTTGCTGCCCCACGTCGACCGGATGTTGCCGATGCACAACCTCGCCAGCCTCGCCGACCTGGCGCAGGCGCTGCGCAAGCCGCCGCAGCGGCCCGATGCGGGAACACGCCGGACGGGACGCACGACCTGAACCCACAGTGCGCGCACCCTGCTTTCGCCGCCGCCGGGTGGCCCGGCGCTACACTGACGCACGACGGCGCGCGCCCGATCGACCGCGCGCCGATCGCGTCGATGACCTGACCGCTGCATCGAGGAGAGCAGGATGGACAGCCTGGACCGTGAAGTCCTGGAGCATGCGCGCGACTGGCTCGCCGAAGGGCGCGGCGTCTGGCTGGTCACGGTGCTCGAAACCTGGGGGTCGGCACCACGACCGCCGGGCGCCCTGCTCGCGCTGCGCGACGACGGGCTGGTGGTCGGTTCCGTCTCGGGTGGCTGCGTCGAGGACGACCTGATCAAGCGAGTGCAGACCGGCGAGCGCGTCGCGAAGCCGTCGCTCGTCGTCTACGGCGTCGCGAAGGAGGAGGCGGCGCGCTTCGGCCTGCCCTGCGGCGGCACGTTGCGCTTGCTGCAGGAGCCGATCATCGACGCAGGCTGGATTCGCGAAGTGCTCGAGCGCACGGCGCGACACGAGCTCGTCGCGCGCACGCTCGACCTCGAGACGGGGCTCGCGACGCTCGCACCCGCCCAGCGTGGAGAGTGGTTCGAATTCGATGGCCGGATCGCCCGCACGGTGTTCGGACCGCGCTATCGACTGCTGATGATCGGCGCGGGGCAACTGTCGCGCGTGCTCGCCGAGATGGCCAGGGCGCTGGACTTCCAGGTCTACGTCTGCGACCCGCGCGAGGAGTACTACACGACGCTCGAGTTGCCGCAGGTCACGTGGCTGCCGGGCATGCCCGACGACGCCATCGCGGACTTCAAACCGGACGCCAATACTGCGGTGGTCGCGCTCACGCACGACCCGAAGCTCGACGACCTGGCGTTGATCGAAGCGCTCAAGTCGCCGGCGTTCTACGTGGGTGCACTCGGGTCGCGCAAGAACACGGCCAAACGGCGCGACCGACTGGCGATGTTCGACCTGTCGGCCGACGAGATCGCGCGCCTGCACGGACCGATCGGATTGCACATCGGCAGCCGCACGCCGTCGGAAATCGCAGTGGCGATCCTCGCCGAGATCGTGTCGGTGAAGAACGGCGTCGAGCTGACGCAGAAGAAGGCACCCGAGGACGCCGACGCCTGCGCGGTGACCGGCTGAACCGCCCTTCGCGCGCTCGGTTCGCCCGTTCAGATCGCCCGTTCAGTTCGCCCGCTCAGTTCAACCGATCTTCCGGCGCGCCCGCCGATGCCGCCCGCGCGAACCCCGCCGGCGCTGCAACCTCCGCGACTGCGAACACTGGCCGCCCGCTGGCCCGGCGCGCGGCCTCGACGCCGACGCCGTACGCGCGCGACAGAACGCCCGGCTCGATCAGCGCGTCGACCGTTCCGAACGCGGTCGCGCCATCGGGCAGGTAGACCAGCGCATGGGTCCCCGCGCGCAGCGCATGGTTCGGGTCGTGTGTCGCGTAGACGATCCCCAGCCCGTCGGTCGCCAGGCTGCGCAGCGTGTCTAGGACCCTGCCCTGGTTGCCGAAATCGAGGCTCGCAGTGGGCTCGTCGAGCAGAAGCGTAGACGCCTGTTGCGCAAGCGCGCGCGCGATGGCGGCGAGTTGCCGCTCCCCGCCCGACATCCGCGACAGCGGCCGCGTGCGGAAGCCCTCGAGCCCCAGGCGCGCGATTGCGTGCGCGACCGCGTCGCGGTCGGCACGGCGAGGGGACGCGCCCAGCGCCAGGCGCCCTAGCCGGCCCAACATGACGTACTGCTCGACGTCGAGCTCGAGGGCAGCGCCGGGCTGCTGCGGAACCCAGGCGACCCGGGCCGCGAGCTCGCGCGGCCCAAGCTCGGCAAGCGCCTGAGCGCCCCAGTGGATCGTGCCCGCCAGGGGGGGCAGCGTGCCGAGCAGCGTGCGGAACAGCGTGCTCTTGCCCGCGCCGTTGGGGCCGAGCGTCACGACGATCTCGCCGGTGCGAAGCGCCAGGTCGATCGGCGCGGTCAGTGCCCGACCCTCGTAGCCGAATGCCAGCGATCGTGCGCGTAGCAGCTCAGTCATCGCGACGCCGGAGCATCAGCGCGAACAGCACCGGCGCGCCGACCAGCGCGGTGAGCACGCCTGGCGGGACCTCGGCCTGCAACACGCTGCGGCCGAGCGTGTCGATCACGAGCATCAGCAACGCGCCCATCAGCATCGCGACCGGCAGCACGCGCGGGAACGACGCCCCGACCAGCATCCGCGCCGCGTGCGGCACGACGAGTCCGATCCAGCCTATGATGCCGGCCGCCGCCACTGTTCCGCTGGTGGCGAGCGTGGCGCCGCAGACCAGCGCCGCACGGACGACGGGAAGCCGGATGCCGAGCGCGTGAACTTCGTCGTCCGACAGCGCCAGCGCGTCGGCGCGCCAGCGCATCAGGGCGAGCATCGCGAGCCCGGCAAGCGTGAACGCCGACAGCAGCGCGAGGTCGGTTACGGTGATCGACGAGAAGCTGCCGAGCAACCAGAACGTGATTGCCGGCAACTGCGTGTGCGGGTCCGCCAACGTCTTCACCAGCGCAATCAGCGCGCCGAGCATGCTGCCGATCGCGATCCCTGCCAGCACCAGGCTGAGCGTGCGGTCGCGCAGCGGCAGCAGCGTGCCGATCCCGTAGACCAGCGCGACCGCCACCAGCCCGCCGACGAAGGCGGCGGCCTGGATCGTGAATACACTCCATCCAAGGAAGATGCCGACCACCGCGCCGAGTGCAGCGCCGGCCGAGACCCCGAGCAAATCGGGTGCGGCCAGCGGGTTCCGGAACACCGCCTGCAGTGCAACGCCGGAGGCCGCCAGCGCCGCGCCGACGACGATCGAAGCGATCACGCGCGGCCCGCGGATCTGCCACAGCACGGTCTCGGCCATCGACGGAGCCGCTCCAGCGGCGACTTCGTGCCGTCCACCGAGAATCCGCAGCACCTCGCCTAACGGCAGGTCGAAGCGCCCGCTGCCGAGCGCGTAGAGCGTCGCCGCGACCAAGGCGAGCACCAGCAGCCCGACGACAAGCGGCCATGCCAGCCGCTGCCGACGCGGGGGTGCCTGGCGCGCGCGCGCCTCCCGGTCGTGACCGGCCGTTTCCTCGACGGGTGAGAAGCTCGTGGCCATCGGCAGTCAGGATAAACCACGCGGATTTTCCCGCCTGCCCGATGCCGAGGGCAGCTCCCCGAGGGCCTGGCGACTAGCGAGTCCAGCGACGAGAGGGCCTCTACCGGGCTCATCCGCCTCGACGACGGCGGCCAAAAAAAAACCGAGCGTCGGCAGCTGGGGCCTTCGCTCGGCGAGGCGGAGACAATCGTCACGTACCCTTGTCGGCTGCGACTAAGGGTAAACACTTAGTATCCTACCCCCTTGCGGATCGAACGCAAGTTGGCATGCCTGCCGTGGGGGATTGCCTCGTCGGTCGATTGCTGCCCCGGGCCGCCAGCGTTCGCTCGCTCAGGTGTTCTGCACCACGATCGACGGGATCTTCAGGCTCATGTCGCGCGCCTTCTCGGCGATTTTCACCGCGACACGCCTCGCGATCTGCCGGTAGATCGCCGCGACCTGCCCGTCCGGGTCGGCGACCACGGTCGGCTTGCCCGAATCGGCCTGCTCGCGGATCCGGATGTCGAGCGGCAACCCGCCCAGGTACTCGACGTCGTACTCCTTCGACATGCGCTCGCCGCCGCCCTGGCCGAAGATGTGCTCGATGTGCCCGCACTTCGAACAGACGTGCATCGCCATGTTCTCGACGATGCCCAGGATCGGGATGCCGACCTTCTCGAACATCTTCAGCCCCTTGCGCGCATCGAGCAGTGCGATGTCCTGCGGCGTGGTGACGATGACCGCGCCGGTGACCGGGATCTTCTGCGCCAGCGTCAGGTGGATGTCGCCGGTGCCCGGCGGCATGTCGACGACGAGGTAGTCGAGCTCGCGCCAGTTGGTGTCGCGCAGCAGCTGCTCGAGCGCCTGCGTCACCATGGGGCCGCGCCAGACCATCGGCGTGTCGAGGTCGATCATGAAGCCGATCGAACTGGCCTGGATGCCGTGGCCCTCCATCGGCTCGAGCGTCTTGCCGTCGCGCGACTCGGGTCGGCCGGTGATGCCGAGCATGGTCGGCTGCGACGGCCCGTAGATGTCGGCGTCGAGCATGCCCACGCTGGCACCCTCGGCCGCCAGCGCCAGCGCGAGGTTGACCGCGGTCGTGCTCTTGCCGACGCCGCCCTTGCCCGAAGCGATCGCGATGATGTTCTTGACCCCCGGCAGCGTCTTGACGCCGCGCTGCACCGAGTGGGCGACGATCTTCTGGTAGACGTTGGCCGAGACGTTGGCGACGCCGGGCAGCGCGCGCAACGCGGCAACCACCTGGCGGCGGATCGGCTCGATCTGGCTGCGCGCCGGGTAGCCAAGTTCGACGTCGACCGCCACCTCGCCGCCTTCGACGCGCACGTTGCGCGCCGAGCGACCCGCGACCAGGTCCTTCTGGGTGTTCGGATCGACGATGCCCTTCAGGGCCTCGTTCACCTGCTCGACGGTCACGCTCATGGCTGCACTCTGGAGGTTGGAAGATCAGCGGAGACGGGAAGTCTAATCGAAGCCGCCCGGACCTCGCGCCGATACCCCGGACGGCGTCAGGCCCCCTGCT
>Ga0209477_1000508_pt1 | contig 24220 bp, 18 predicted proteins | sample KloWWTupernatant_FD_187180 | JGI IMG/M metagenome (GOLD analysis project Ga0209477, IMG submission 187180) | Active sludge microbial communities from Klosterneuburg, Austria, studying microevolution and ecology of nitrifiers - Klosterneuburg... | ecosystem: Engineered > WWTP > Aerobic digester >... | reverse complement strand
AATTGCGTGTTGGCACTGAGCAGGATCGCGTTGCCGGACGTTGCGCCCATAGCGGCAGTCCCGGTCGCATCCGGGGTCGGCAGGTCCACGGTGCCGCCCGTACCAGCGGCCTGCTGGATAAGGTAGTAGGCGCCAGGCTGGATCGTGCCGCTCAGGGCCGTGACGGTCCAGGCGTTGGTCGCCGTGGCGTTCGTGAACTGCAACGACCAACCAGTGACATTGACCGGTGCCGCGCCGCGGTTGAACAGTTCGACGAAATCGTTCCGGTAGAGGGAGCCATTGTTGCCGCCGCCGCCGTAGACCTGGCTGATGACCACCTGGGCCTTCGCGGGTGACGCGACGCCGAGGCCAAGCGCGGCCAGAAATGCCAGGAGCGCGCCTCGTGCTGCGATCGGATATGAAGCGAACATGTAATCCCCTCGATGGTCAACGTCGATTCAAGGTCGCGAAAGGTACCAGCAAGGCCCGACAGTTTCATGGCATCCCGGGTCGACACGGGCCTGCCGCACGTCGCCCGTCCACGAGTCGCCATCTGTAGGAGCGCACCTTGTGCGCGACCGCGGACTCGCAGGATCCCGTTTCCTGCCAGTCCGCGGTCGCGCACAAGGTGCGCTCCTACATGGGCAGGGCGAGGACAGTGATCTCCTCGCGGTCGTGGTAGAGCTGCCGGGCGCGGAATTCGTGGCGGGGCGCGGCTTCGCGCAGCAGGCCGAGGCAGCGCTGGGTTTCCTCCCAGCGCTTCTTCATCGGCAACTTGAGGTTGAAGAGCGCGGCGCGGGCGTGGCCCTGGGCCAGCCACTCGCCCATCAGCGCGGCCACCCGCACCGGTTGCTCGACCATGTCGCAGACCACCCAGTCGACCGGCTTGCGCGGGCGATGGCGGAAGCCGTCGGCGCGCAGGTGCTCGACCGTGTCCATCGCCAGCACGTGCGGGGCGAGCGGGCCGTTGTCGATCGCGGTGACGCGCAGGCCGCGGCGCGCGAGTTGCCAGGTCCAGCCGCCGGGTGCGGCGCCGAGGTCCACCGCGCTCATGCCCGGGCGCAGCCACGAGGCGCGCTCGGCGTCATCGAGCAGGACCAGCCAGGCTTCCTCGATCTTCAGCGCCGAGCGGCTGGGCGCTTCGCGCAGCAGCTTCAGGCGCGGGATGCCGCCGGGCCACGGCGCCGAGCCGTCGATGCGCGCACTGGCGACCGTCATCGCGGTGCCCGAGGCCAGGCACAGGTGGAGTCGCAGCGGCGCGGCGCGATCGAGCAGGCCGCGCTTGCGCATGGCCGCGAGCGCCGCGGCCTCGAGCCCGCGGGCGAGGCCGCGCAGGTCCTCGCCGCCTTCGCTGTCGGGCGCCTCGACCCAGACCTCGGCATAGCGCGCGCCGTCGCGGCCGGCCAGCGCCAGCGCCGGTCCGAGGCGATCCTTCGGGTCGAGATCACGCAGCTCGCCGAGCACGCGCAGCACGGCGCGGGCATAGATCAGCGAGCGCCAGTCCGGCACCGCCAGCGCGCCGTCCTGCGGCAGGCAGCGCACCATCCCGCTGCCGCGCTCGGTCCGCACCGCGCAGGCCTGGCCCGCGCCGGCGACGCGGTGCTGGCCAGCGACGCAGTACTGGATCTCCTGCGCGCATTCGGGCTCGAAACCCGCGCGGCACCACAGCAGCAGGCCCGTTTCGGCGGATGCTTCCATGCCCGCATGCTACCCGGCCATCGATCGCAGGGGGCGGGCGATTCAGTAGCGGCGTCCGCCCCCGCTGCCGTAGCGCCGCAGGACCTCGCGCGCCGCATCGCGCCCGAGGTCGCGGCGCACGGCGATGCCGCGGCGCTCCAGTTCGCCGGTCCAGTCGGCCGGCAGCGGGCCCTCGTCGAACTCCGTCAGTTCCATCACGTCCTCGGCCCGCGCGCCGACCAGGAGCTCGCTGATGCCGGCCCAGACGCTGGCGCCGTAGCACTGGCAGCAGGGCTGCGAACTGGTCGCCAGGGTGTAGCGCGATCCATCCGCGTCGAGGCGGAAGCGCTGCAGGCGCCGCTGGGCCAGCATGAAGGCCAGCATCTCGGCATGCGCGACCGAGCAGTTCTGCGCCACCACTTGGTTGACCCCGACGCTGAGCAGGCGTCCCGCGGCATCGAAGATCGCCGCGCCGAACGGTCCGCCGGTTTCGTGCTCGACGTTGAGGGCCGAAAGCCGGATCGCCAGCGCCATCTTCGCGCCGTCGTCCGCGCACACGAGCGCCGGGTCGACGAGTTCGTGCACCCACGGCGGCAGACCGAGCTGGACCTGGGCAAGGAGCATGGCGCGAGCTTATCGCGGCCGCATGCCCACGGGCGCTTGCGGCATCGCGGACGCGGAGCCAAGATGCGGGCATCCGCATGAGCCCGCCCGCATGACCGGCACCCGCGACCAGGATCCGCCGCCAGCCAAGCCGCCCGGCGGCGCCGCGCCGCCTGGCCTTGCCGAGGACGCGGGCGCCACGCGCGCACCGCCGCCGGCCCCCGGCGGGGGCGCGCCGCCCGCTGCGTCCATCGACGCCGGCGACGACAGTCCGTTCTCGATGAAGGGCCGCACCCTCGGCCCCTATCGCATTTCGGCCCAGATCGGCAGCGGCGGCATGGGCGCGGTGTACCTCGCCGACCAGACCGCGCCGGTGCGGCGCCAGGTCGCGCTCAAGGTGATCAAGGCCGGTTTCGACAGCGAGGAGCTGCTGTCGCGCTTCCGCGCCGAGCGCGAGCTGCTGGCGCGGATGTCCCATCCCAACATCGCCCAGGTGCTGGACGTGGGCGCGACCGGCGAGGGGCGGCTCTATTTCGCGATGGAGTACGTGCCCGGCGTGCCGCTGGACGAGTTCTGCGACCGCCGCGGCACCGACCTGCGCCACCGGGTGGAGCTGTTCCTGCAGGTGTGCGAAGGCGTGCAGCACGCGCACCAGAAGGGCGTGATCCATCGCGACCTCAAGCCCGGAAACCTGCTGGTGGCCGATTACCAGGGCCAGGTGCTGGTCAAGGTGATCGACTTCGGGATCGCCAAGAGCCTCGATCCGCTGGGGCGCCCCGAGCCCGGCACCACGCGCGCCGGCATGCCGCTGGGCACGCCCGCCTACATGAGCCCCGAGCAGGCGGGTGGCGACCCCGGCGCGATCGATACCCGGACCGATGTCTACGCGCTGGGCGTGGTGCTCTACAAGCTGGTCACGCACGAACTGCCGATCCCGGGCGAAGTGATCTCGCGCACGCCCGACGCCGAGCTGGCGAAGCTCCTCAATGAGTACCCGATCAAGCCGCCGAGCCGGCGCGTCGCCGAACTGACCCGCGGCGGCGACTTCAACTGGCGCAAGGCGATGTCCAGCGACGGTCCGGCGCTGGCGCGCCACCTGCGCGGCGACCTCGACTGGATCGTGCTCAAGGCGCTGGAGCGCGACCGCGAGCGGCGCTACGCCTCGGCGTCCGAGTTCGCCGCCGACATCCGCCGCTTCCTCAACGGCGAAGCGGTGCTGGCGAGCCCGCCGAGCCGCGTCTACATGCTGCGCAAGTTCGTCGCGCGCAACCGCCTGGTGGTGGGTGCCGCCGCCGCGGTGCTGCTGTCGCTGGTCGGCGGCATCGTCGGCACGACGTGGATGGCGCTGGAAGCGCGCGCCCAGCGCGAGCGCGCCGACGTCGCGCGCGTCGCCGCCGAGACCGAGAGCGCGCGGGCGCGGGCGACGCAGGACTTCCTCGAGCGCATGATCGCGGCGCCGGATCCGTGGAAGCTGCGCGGCGACTCGGCCAACGCGCGCGAGGTCAAGCTGGCGGACGCCCTGCAGAGCGCGGGGCGCGAACTCGACGCCAGCCTGGTCGACGACCCGCGCCTGCGCGGCCAGATCGGCACGCTGCTGGGCCGCACGCTGCGGCGCCTGGGCCTGCTCGACGACGCGCAGAAGCTGCTCGAGCCCGCGGTCGCCACCCTCGCCGCGCAACTGCCGGCGGATGCGGCCGATCGCGTGCAGGCCGAACTCGAGCTGGCGCTGGTGCTGGCCGAACGCGGCGACTACCAGGCCGCCCAGGTCGCCCTGCAGCCGCTGCTGCCGGGCCTGTCCGCGATCCAGGGGCTGGCGCCGGGCTCGGCCGACGAGGCGCGCCGCGCCGCGGCGGAACTCGCGGCGCAATTGGGCGACGGCAAGGCCGCGGTGGCGATGGCGCGCGCCAACCTGGCCGCCGCGGAGGCGGCCAATGGCGTCGATTCCACCGAGGCCAGCGGCGCCCGCGCCGGGCTTGCCGACCTGCTCGGCGCGCAGGGCGAATGGGACGAGGCCGATGCGCTGATCAAGCAGGCCTACGAAGCCGAGCGCGTGCGCCTGGGACCCGCGCACCCGGTGGTCCTGCAGCTGGTCTCGCGCGGCGCCAACCTGGCGCTGCGGCGCGGCGACTACGCGCTCGCCGAGCAGCGCTACCGCGAGGCGGCGCAGGCGGCCGAGCAGGTCCTCGGCCCGGAACATCCGGACACGCTGCGCTATCTCGCCCATGTCGCCACCGCGCTCAGCAACGCCGGGCGCAATGCCGAGGCCATCCCGCTGTTCGAGCGCATCATCGGCGTGCGCACGCGCATCCTCGGCGCCGACCATCCCGACGTGCTCACGATGCGGGCCAACCTCGCGATCGGCCTGCGCGCGGAGCAGCGCGGCGAGGAGGCCGAACGGGTCATGCAGGACGTGTACGAGCGCCGCCGCGCGGTGCTCGGCGAGGCCCATCCGGAGACCGTCCGCACCCTGAGCTTCCTCGCGGTGATGGCGCGCGACCGCAACGACCTGGCCAGGGCCGAGGTGCTGCTGGGACAGGCCGCGCATCTCTACGCGCAGGCCAACGGCCCGGACCATCCGGAAACCGTGCTGATCGAGAACAACTACCTGTCGGTGGTGCGCGACCGCGGCGATGCCGCGCGCGCCGCCGAAGGCTACGCCGCGCTGCTGCCGCGCGCGACCCGGGCACTGCCGGCCGGCAACTGGCAACTCGCCGCGATCCGCGGCGGCTACGGCAAGGCCCTGTACCTGGAGCGCCGTTTCGAAGAGGCCGAACCGCTGGTGCTCGAGGCCTGGAAGACCATCGCCGGCGCATTTCCCGCCACCGACCCGCGGGTCAAGGCGGCGCGCGACCGGGTCGTGGAGATGTACGCGGCGTGGGGCAAGCCGGAGCAGGCGGAGCGGGTGCTGGCCGAGGCCGCGGCCAAGGGCTGAGCGCAGGCCGCGGTGTCGAACGCGGGGAGTGCCCCTGCGCGACGGTTCCGGGCCGCTGCCGGTGCGTCCCGGCGCGCGGACTCAGGCGCGGCGGGCCCAGGTATCGCGCAACGTGGCCGTGCGGTTGTACACCGGGCGCGCGTCGGAGTGCTCGTAGCGATCGGCGACGAAGTAGCCCATGCGTTCGAACTGGAAACCCTGCTCCGGCAGCGCCAGCGCGAGCGAGGGCTCGATCCAGGCGCGCACCACGCGGCGCGAACCGGGATTGATGTGGTCGCGGTAAGCCTTGCCGCCGCTTTCGTCATCGGGATCGGGGACGAGGAACAGGCGTTCGTAAAGGCGCACCTCCGCCTCCCGCGCATGCGGCGCCGAAACCCAGTGGATGGTGCCCTTGACCTTGCGGTCGGCGCCCGGCATGCCGTGGCGGGTCTCGGGATCGAGCGTGCAATGCAGTTCGCGGGCGTGGCCGTCGGCGTCCTTGACCAGTTCCACGCAGCGCACGATGCCGACGCCGCGCAGCCGCACCTCGCCGCCCGGCACCAGGCGATGGAAGCCCTTGGGCGGCACTTCGGCGAAGTCCTCGCGCTCGATCCACAGTTGCGGCGAGAACGGCACCTCGCGCGTTCCCAGCGCCTCGTCCTTGGGGTGGTTGGCGAAGCGCAGGGTTTCCTCATGCCCGGCCGGCAGGTTGGTGATCACCAGCCGCAACGGATCGAGCACGGCCATGCGCCGCGGCGCATGCGCGTCGAGTTCCTCGCGCACGCAGCCCTCGAGCACGCCGAACTCGATCACGCTGTTCTGCTTGGTCACGCCCAGGCGCTCGCAGAAGGTCCGGATCGCGGCGGCGGGGAAGCCGCGGCGGCGCATCGCCGAAAGCGTGGGCATGCGCGGATCGTCCCAGCCGTCGACCAGGCCGTCGGCGACCAGCGCCATCAGCTTGCGCTTGCTCATCACGGTGTAGTCGAGGTTCAGGCGCGAGAACTCGATCTGCTGCGGCGTCGACACCGGCATCGACAGGCCGCGCGCGCGCAGCGGCGCGGTCAGCCCGGGGTCGCCGGGCAGGTCGAGCTGGCGCAGGAACCAGTCGTACAGCGGCCGGTGGTCCTCGAACTCCAGCGTGCACAGCGAATGGGTGATGCCCTCGACCGCGTCGGAAATGCAGTGCGCGTAGTCGTACATCGGGTAGATGCACCAGGCGTCGCCGGTCATCTGGTGCCCGACCTTGCGGATGCGGTAGATCGCCGGGTCGCGCAGGTTGATGTTGCCGCTGGCCATGTCGATCTTCGCGCGCAGGGTGCGCGCGCCATCGGCGAACTCGCCGGCGCGCATGCGCCGCAGCAGTTCGAGGCTCTCGGCCACCGGGCGCTCGCGCCACGGCGAGTCGCGGCCCGGCTCGGTCAGGGTGCCGCGGTATTCGCGCACCTGCTCGGCGCTGAGGTCGCAGACGAAGGCCGCGCCCTGGCGCACCAGCTTCTCGGCGCACAGGTAGAAGGTCTCGAAGTAGTCCGAGGCGTGCAGCAGCACGTCCCACTCGAAGCCGAGCCAGCGCACGTCCTCCTGGATCGAGCGCACGTACTCGAGGTCCTCCTTGACCGGGTTGGTGTCGTCGAAGCGCAGGTGGCAGACGCCGCCGAACTCGGCCGCCATGCCGAAATTGAGGCAGATGCTCTTGGCGTGGCCGACGTGCAGGTAGCCGTTGGGCTCGGGCGGGAAGCGCGTGGCGACGCGGCCGCCGTGGCGGCCGGCGGCGCGGTCCTCGACCACGATCTGGCGGATGAAGTGGTTCGGCGCTTCGCGCGCTGCTGCGGGTTGGGAACTCATGGTCCGGTCGCTGGCGCCGGAAGCGGCGCGGCAAACCGCGGAGTGTAGCGGAAGCCCGGCCTCAGACCGCGCGCTTGAGCCGCAGGCGGATCGGCCCGCGGGCCTCGTCGATGCCCTGCGGCTGGCCCGGTTGCACGATCTCGATGCGGCCGTGCTCGGCCAGCTCGCACGCCACCGCGCGCACCGGCCGCATCAGGTCGCGCCACGGCGCGTTGAGTTCGGCGCCGAGCGCGCGCGCTGCCTCGCTGGGACAGATGGTGGCGGCGCCATGGCGCTGCGCCATCAACCCGAGCAGGGCATCGCGAATGCGGTCCGCGAGGGGGTCGTCGAGGCGCTGGCTCACGTTGGATCTCGTTGCATCGGCCGTGCATTGTGCCCGATCGAGCGTGAGCGAAGGGTTAATCGGGGCGCTTTACGCCGCGGTCCGCAGGCATTAGCGTCGCAAACATGCGTGTCGTCTACGAGGCCCAGGACCTGCTCGATGCCCATCTCGTGCGCGGCGCGCTCGAGGCGCAGGGCATCCGGGCCTGGGTCAATGGCGAGTTCCTGACCGGGGCGATCGGGCAGTTGCCGGTCAGCGGCCTGCTGTCGGTGATGGTGTCGGACCTGGATTGGGACGCCGCCCAGCCGGTGGTCGAGGCCCTGCGCGAGGCGCGCGCGGCCGCGGACATCGATGTCGATGCCGGCGACGCGCCCGATCCGGGTCCGTCCGTGCCGTGGCCCGCCTGAGCCCCCGCGAGGGCGTGGCCGGCGCCACGCCGCGCGGGGCGCCCGGACCGGGCACTTTCGCCGTGCTGCGCTGCGCGGCCTGCATGGTCCTGTGGCTGGCCGCCGGCGACCAGGCGGCGGCGCGACCGCCCGCGGAGGCGGCCGCCACCGGCGACGTGCCTTACGCCGTGCTCTATCGCGCCCTCGAGCCGACCCTGGCCATGCGCCGCTATCCGCGCCTGGCCGCGATCCAGCGCGTCGAGAGCAAACTGCCCGGGGTCGATCCCGCCGCCATCCGCATCCGCATCGTCGCCAGGCCGGATCCGATCGAGGTGCCGGTGGGGCCCGACGGCGCGATGGAATTCCCGCTCGACCCGGAGCTGCTGGCGGCCAACCCCGCGGTCCGCACCAACCAGCCGGCCGGCTCGCTGACCCTGAGCGTGACGCTCGCGCTGCGCGTGCCGCCGGGCACGCGGATTCCCGCCGACGCGATCCGCGCGGGCCTGGCCGAGGCCGATGCGCTGATGCTGGCGGTGGCCGACGGGGCGCAGCCCCAGCGCGCGCGCGGCGCCGAGTTCCGCTTCCCCAGGGGCAGCGCCGCCAGTCTTGCCCTGGGCGGCGCCAACGAGCGCGTGCTGGTCGCCGACCGCGAGGGCCGCATCGTGCTGATGCGCGACCCGGACCTGCAGGCGCCGGCGACGCTGCTCGAGTTCAGCAGCGAGCCGCTGCTGGTATTGCCCTGGATGGGGCGCTGATTCCCGGAGACCGCGATGGCAACCCGACCCCTGCTCGTGCTCGGCAACAAGCGCTACTCCTCGTGGTCGCTGCGGCCGTGGCTGTTCCTGCGCCACTTCGGCGTGGCCTTCGACGAGCGCGTGCTGGCGCTCGACACCGAGGCCTTCGCCGGCGGGATCGGCGCGCTGTCGCCGACCCGGCGCGTGCCGGTGCTGCACGACGGCGACCTCGTGGTGTGGGATTCGCTCGCGATCTGCGAGTACGCCAACGAGCGCTGGCTGGGCGGGCGCGGCTGGCCGGCCGACATCGCGCAGCGCGCGGTCGCGCGCGCCGCTTGCGCCGAGATGCATTCGGGCTTCGCCGCGCTGCGCAGCGAGTGCCCGATGAACGTGTGCCGGCGCCTCGACCAGCCGCTGGCGCTGTCGGCTGCCGCCGCTGCGGACGCCGCGCGGGTACGCGCGCTGTGGACCGAACTGCGCGCCCGCCACGGCGCCGGCGGCGAGTTCCTGTTCGGGGAGCCCGGGCTCGTCGACGCCTATTACGCGCCCGTCGTCATGCGCTTCTGGACCTACCGCTTGCCGGTGGACGAGGTGGTGCAGGCCTACATCGACGCCGTGCGCAGCCTGCCGGCGATGCGCGAATGGATCGACGCGGCGGCATCAGAGCGCGACCTGCTGGCGAAGTACGAGTCGGTCGGGGCTGCCTGAGCGACCGCCACCGCCGCGGATCACGCCGCCTCGATGCAAGGACGCGCACGCTGGCCCGGTCCTGCGCTTGCAGCACCCACGGGAGTACCCATGTTCGGAACGATGAAATCGCGCATGCCGGATCCCGCGGGCGCCCCGCCCGGGCGCGACCAGCCCCTGCCCCTGCTGAACCGGCACTTCGTCCACGGTCGCCCCTTGCGCGGCGAGTTCGCCGGCTGTGAAAGCGCGGTCTTCGGGATGGGCTGCTTCTGGGGCGCCGAGAAGCGCTACTGGGGCCTGCCGGGCGTGGTCACGACCGCGGTCGGCTATGCCGGCGGCTACACCCCGAATCCGGACTACCGCGAGGTCTGCAGCGGGCGCACCGGGCACAACGAGGTCGTGCGGGTCGTGTACGACCCGGCGGTGACGAGCTACGAGGCGCTGCTGCGGCAGTTCTGGGAAAGCCATGATCCGACCCAGGGCATGCGCCAGGGCAACGACCTCGGCACCCAGTACCGCTCGGGGATCTACTGCATCACGCCCGCGCAGCATGCCGCGGCGCTCGCCAGCCGCGACGCCTACCAGCAGCGCCTGGGCGCCGCGCGGCGCGGGACCATCACTACCGAGATCGTGCATCCGGCCCCGGCGTTCTACTACGCCGAGGACTATCACCAGCAGTACCTGGCCAAGAATCCGGACGGCTACTGCGGGCTGGGCGGATGCGGCGTGCCCTTCCTTGCCGCGGTCCCGGTTTCGGATCGGAACGCCTGAAAGCGCGTTCACTGCCGCGGCCCGCGCCGGGTAATCCCGGTCGCGAGCCGCTGCAGCGCGACGCCTGGCCAGGCTAGGCCAGGCGCCGGTCGCCGGTGATCAGGCGAGGTCGAAGCGGTCGAGGTTCATCACCTTGTTCCACGCCGCGACGAAGTCCCGGGTGAACTTCGCCTGGGCGTCGCTGGCGGCATAGACCTCGGCCAGCGCCCGCAGCTGCGAGTTCGATCCGAAGACCATGTCGGCGATGGTGCCCGTCCACTTGAGCTCACCGCTCTTGCGGTCGCGGCCTTCGAGCACGTTCGCGTCGCCGGCCGAGCGCTTCCAGCTGGTGCCCATGTCGAGCAGGTTGACGAAGAAGTCGTTGCTCAGCGTCTCCGGCCGCTTGGTGAACACGCCGTGGCGGGACTGGGCTACGTTCGCGTTCAGCGCGCGCAGGCCGCCGACCAGCACCGTCATCTCGGGCGCGGTCAGGTTCAGCAGCTGTGCCTTGTCCACCAGCAACTCGGCGGCAAAGCCCTCGACGCCCTTGCGCGCATAGTTGCGGAACCCGTCCGCCTGCGGCTCCAGCGGCGCGAAGGAGTCGACGTCGGTCTGCGCCTGCGATGCATCCATGCGCCCCGGCGTGAACGGCACCGCCACGTCCTGGCCGGCCTTCTTCGCCGCGGCCTCGACCGCGGCGCAGCCGCCCAGCACGATCAGGTCGGCGAGCGAGACCTTCTTGCCGCCGGACTGCGCGCCGTTGAACTCCTTCTGGATCGACTCGAGCTTGGCCAGGACCTTGGCCAGTTCGGCGGGCTGGTTGGACGCCCAGTCCTTCTGCGGCGCAAGGCGGATGCGCGCGCCATTGGCGCCGCCGCGCTTGTCGCTGCCGCGGAAAGTCGCGGCCGAGGCCCACGCGGTGGTGACCAGCTGCGAGATCGACAGGCCGGACGCGAGGACCTTGGCCTTGAGCGCCGCGATGTCCTTGGCATCGACCAGCGGATGGTCGACGGCCGGGATCGGGTCCTGCCAGATCAGCACTTCCTTGGGCACCAGCGGGCCGAGGTAGCGCGCGCGCGGACCCATGTCGCGGTGGGTCAGCTTGAACCACGCGCGCGCGAACGCATCGGCGAACTCCTGCGGGTTGGCCATGAAGCGGCGCGAGATCTTCTCGTAGGCCGGATCCATGCGCATGGCCATGTCGGCCGTGGTCATCATCGGCGCGTGGCGCCGCGCGGGATCATGGGCGTCCGGCACGGTGGTGGCCGCGGCGGGATCCTTGGGCTTCCACTGGTGCGCGCCGGCCGGGCTCTTGGTCAGCTCCCACTCGTAGCCGAACAGGGTCTCGAAGTAGCCGTTGTCCCACTTGATCGGGTTGGGGGTCCATGCGCCCTCGATGCCGCTGGTGATCGCATGCACGCCCTTGCCGCTGCCGAAGCTGTTCTTCCAGCCCAGGCCCTGCTCCTCGATGTCCGCGCCTTCGGGCTCGCGGCCGACCTGGGCGACGTCGCCCGCGCCGTGGGCCTTGCCGAAGGTGTGGCCGCCGGCGGTGAGCGCGACGGTTTCCTCGTCGTCCATCGCCATGCGGGCGAAGGTCTCGCGGATGTCGCGCGCGGAGCCCAGCGGATCCGGCTTGCCGTTGGGGCCTTCCGGATTGACGTAGATCAGGCCCATCTGCACCGCGCCGAGCGGATTGGCGAGCTCGCGGTCGCCGCTGTAGCGCTCGTCGCCCAGCCAGGTCTTCTCGGTGCCCCAGTTGATGTCGTCTTCCGGCTCCCAGATATCGGCGCGGCCGCCGCCGAAACCGAAGGTCTTGAAGCCCATCGACTCCAGCGCGACGTTGCCGGTGAGGATCAGGAGGTCGGCCCACGAGAGCTTGCGGCCGTATTTCTGCTTGATCGGCCACAGCAGGCGCCGCGCCTTGTCGAGGTTGCCGTTGTCGGGCCAGCTGTTGAGCGGCGCGAAGCGCTGCGCCCCGGTGCCGCCGCCGCCACGGCCATCGGCGATGCGATAGGTGCCCGCGGCGTGCCAGGCCATGCGGATGAACAGCGGGCCGTAGTGGCCGTAGTCGGCCGGCCACCAGTCCTGCGAATCCGTCATCAGGGCGCGCAGGTCCTTGACCACGGCGTCGAGGTCGAGGGTCTGGAACTCCTTGGCGTAATCGAAGGCCTCGCCCATCGGATCGGACTTGGCGGTGTGCTGGTGCAGGATCTTCAGGTTGAGCTGGTTGGGCCACCAGTCAGCGTTCCCCTGGGACCCGGACACTGCGTTCTGGCCTGCGAACGGGCATTTGGATTCGGTCGACAAGGTGATCTCCTCGGTCTGCTGGTTGCACTGCAAGACCCCCAGCGTAGGCGCAGCGACACCGATCAAGCAATGCAATTCGATTGATCGTATCGATTGATAGGGTCAATCGTCGGCCGCCGATCCGCCTGCGGCAGGCCGATCCGGCGTGGTTACCGTCCCCGGCTTCAACGCAACTCGAGCCGCTCCACCCACACCAGTTCGCAGGCGCCGCCGCCGCTGTCCTCGCGACTGAGCGAGCTGCGCCAGCGCCAGCCGTCGTCGCGGTTGGCCTCGACCAGCAGGCCTTCGATCCGCACCACGCTGCCGGCGCGCACCTGCTTGAGCGCCGCGGCCACGGCGTCGTTGGCCGGGATCACGTGGGTGTTGGCGGAACTGCGGGTGATCTCGTCGATCGGCAGGGGCGGCTCGTCCGCGCGCCACGTGTACCAGCGCGCGCCCTGGTCGATGCGCATGCGCTCGAGCACCGCGCTGTCGGACATGCGCTGCCAGCCCAGCGCGAGATCGGTGGGTGCAAGCGCGGCCCCGGCATCGAAGCTGTAGTCGCGCCGCGACAGCACCCGGGCCTGGAGCTCGTAGCGCGCCAGCGGCTGGATCTGGAAGTCCTCGTGCCGGAACGGACGCGGATCGGCCAGCGCGAGTTGCCGCGGCGCCTCGGGCACCAGCACGCCCGGCACGCGTGCCACCGGTCGCGCGGTGAACCACCAGTGGCCGAGGCCGAACAGCCCCAGCGCCAGCAGCAGCCACGCGCGCCTCACGCGCGGGCCGACCGGGGCCGGCGCCGCGCGGGCGGCGTCGTCAGCACGCTGCGCGGGTCGAGCAGGCCGCGCGGCAGGTCGCGGATCACCGCGGCCAGCTTCTGGAGGAAGTCGCCCACGGCGGACGACTTGCGCCACGCCAGCGCGATGCGCCGGTTGGGCGTGGCATCGCGGAAGCGCAGCAGGCGGACGCCGTCGGATGCCGACACCGGCGGCTTGACCGCCAGCATCGGCAGCAGGGTGATGCCGACGTTGGCGGCGACCATCTGGCGCAGCGTCTCCAGGCTGGTGGCGCGGAAGCCGTTCTTCTCGCCCGCGCCGGCCATGTGGCAGACGTCCAGCGCCTGGTCGCGCAGGCAGTGCCCGTCCTCGAGCAGGAGCAGGCTCTGGCCGTGGAGGTCGTCCATCCGCAGCGCGGCCCGACGCGTGAGTTCGTGGCCCTGCGGGACAGCGAGCAGGAACGGCTCCTCGAACAGGAACTCGGTGTGCAGTTGCTCGTCGTGGAGCGGCAGGGCGAGGCCGGCGGCGTCGAGCTTGCCCTCGTGCAGCATGCGGACCAGCGTGGCGGTCTTCTCCTCCACCAGCAGCAGTTCGAGCCGCGGGAAACGCGCGCGGATCAGCGGCACCACGTGCGGCAGCAGGTAGGGACCCAAGGTGGGAAAGAACCCGAGGCGCACGGTGCCCGATTCAGGGTCCCTGGTGCGGCGCGCCAGCTCGCGGATCTGGTCGACCTCGCGCAGGATGCCGCGCGCGCGCTCGGCCACCAGCTTGCCGGTGTCGGTGAGCATGACCTTGCGCGGCGAGCGTTCGACCAGCGCCACGCCGAGTTCCTCCTCCAGCTTCCTGATCTGGGTCGACAGGGTCGGCTGGCTGACGAAACTGGCCTCGGCCGCGCGACCGAAGTGCCGCAGGTCGGCCAGGGCGACGAGGTAGCGCAGGTCACGCAGGTTCATGGCTGGCGTAGTCGCTGGCGGGGGCGAGCGGACCCGGGTCGCGCCAGGAGGCGCGGATTTCCGGCATGGACGATCGTACCTCAGCTTTCGATAGGTCTGGTCAATCAATCGAATTCGAGAAATTAATTTGCCGGATCGATCGATCGTCCGCACCATGCGCGCTATTACTCGCCACCCGGGTCGTCACGCGAACCCCGGGCAGGGGATCGATCCGATCCGGGTGGCGGGGCATTGGATGCAGGCCGACCCGCGCCCCGGGGCGCGGCCGCCGGCAGCCTGAAAGGGCAATTGCCGGGTCGGGTCAAAGGAGTAGAGTTGGCCTTGGAGGCGTGGCTCGGCCTCCCTGCACTGTCCCCCAGTGCGTCGTCCCAACCCCCAATCCCCGGGGCGGCGCACTCCCCGGCGGGCGATCCCTCCCCAGGATCGCCCGCTTTTCTCCCCCTTCGATCGTCGCGCAACGTCCCCCTCCTTCAGGAGCGGTTGCAGCTGCGACCAGGCCCATCGCGCGCAGAGCGCGCTCCTACAGGGCCGGCCTTGTAGGAGCGCGCTCTGCGCGCGATGGGCCTGGTCGCAGCTGAAGCCAGTCCTACGGGCGAGGCGCGGCGATCGCGCGCAAGCATTGCGCCGCGTGCCAGCCGCTTCCTATGATCAACGCGTCCATTGCAGCGGCGCGGAACCGTCATGAGCGACCCCAAGGGCAGGGCGGTGGAACCCGCGTTCCTGGCCGTGCCCGAGCGCAACACGGGCGACAACATGCTGCGCACCGCGCAGCAGCACCACGTGCAACTTTCGATGATGGCCGACATGAAGGCCAACATCATCATCACGGTGTCGTCGATCGTGCTCACGCTGACGCTGGGCCGGGTCAACGATCCGGAACTGCGCTACTCCGCGATCACGCTGCTGGTATTCACCCTGCTCGCGCTGTTGCTGGCGATCCTGGCGGTGCTGCCCAAGTACCGTCCGCTGCGGCTGGACTCCGACATCCTGCCGGGCCACTTCAACCTGCTGTTCTTCGGCCATTTCGCAGAACTCCCGCGCGAGCGCTTCCTGCGCGAGGTGGCGGCCATCATGAAGCCCGACGGCACCGTGTACGACACCATGGCCAGGGATCTTTACGCGCTGGGGTACTACCTGGCCCACTACAAGTACCGCTACCTGCGCCTCGCGTACCTGTTCTTCCTCACCGGCTTCGTGATGGCGAGCCTGGTGCAGATCTGGCGGCTGGTCGCCAGCTGACCGCGGCGTTCCGCGGCGCCGAACCCCGCGCGCGGCCCTGGCGCGTTCATCCCGGGCGGCCCGCGCTATCCATGCGGCGGCGCGGCCGCTGACTCGTACGCTGGATCGGGACCGCATCGATTGGAGGCTGGCCATGCGCAGGCTGTCGTCGTACGGATCAAGGCTCGGGATCGTGCTGGCCCTGTCGTGGTCGGCGACCGCCACGGCGCTGGAGCCGGCACAGCTGCCGTCGGCGCTGCGCGACTGGATCCCGTGGGTGCGCGACGGCCACGAAGCGCGGGACTGCCCCCTGCTGGTCGGCCAGCCCGCGGGCGAGGCGGGATCGCGGGTGTGCGCATGGCCGGGCGAACTCGCCCTCGACGCCGACGCCGCCGGCGCGCGCTTCAGCCAGCGCTGGACCGTGTATGCGCGCAGCGCCGTGCCGCTGCCCGGCGATGCCGGCCACTGGCCGCAGTCCGTGCGGGTCGACGCGCTCGCTGCGCCGGTGCTGCCCGATGGCAACGGCATGCCGCAGGTCTGGCTCGAAGCCGGCACGCACCTCGTCGAAGGGCGCCACGAGTGGGCACGGCGGCCGGAAGCAATCGCGCTGCCCGACGCGGTCGGACTGGTTGCGCTGCGCGTCGATGGCGCACCGATCTTCCCCTTGCAGCGCGAGGGCGGCCAGCTGTGGCTGGGCGCGCCGCCCGAACAGGCGCAGGAGACCGACAGCCTCGTGCTGCGGGTGTACCGCCGCCTGCGCGATGGCGTTCCGGCCGAGCTCGAGACCCGGGTGGAGCTCGACATCTCGGGCGCCGGGCGCGAGGAGACGCTCGGCAACGCGCTGCCCGCGGGCTTCGTGGCCCTGGCGCTGGACGGCGACCTGCCGGCGCGGCTCGATGGCGATGGCGTGCTGACGGTGCAGGCGCGGCCGGGGAGTTACTCGGTCAGCCTGCGCGCGCGGGCGCTGGAACCGCTGGCGCGCGTGGCGCGCCCGGCGTCCGCAGCGCCATGGCCGGCGCAGGAGGTCTGGAGTTTCGAGGCGGCGCCGCGCCTGCGCGTCGCCGAGGCCGGTGGCGCGCCGCAGATCGATCCGGCGCAGGCCGGCGTGCCCGGCGAATGGCAGGCCATACCCGCCTTCGTGCTGCAGGGAGACGCCGCGCTCGAGGTGACCGAGCGCACGCGCGGCCTCTCGCCGCAGGACCAGAACCGGCTGGTGTTGCGACGCTCGATGTGGCTCGATTTCGACGGCGCCGACTACTCGACCGAGGACCGGGTCGAGGGCCGGCTGGTCCGCGACTGGCGCCTCGACGTCGCCGCGCCATTCGTGCTGACGCGCGCGGCATCCGCGGGCGAAGGCCTGCTGGTGACGCAGGGTGCGACCCCGGCGCTCACCGGGGTCGAGCTGCGCACGCCGCAGTTGCAGCTTTCCGCCAGCACGCGCCTGGCCGGCGCCGGCGGCGAGCTGCCGGTGAGCGGCTGGCAGCAGGCCTTCGACGCGGTCGAGACCACGCTCGACCTGCCGCCCGGATACCGGCTCTACGCCGCGATCGGCGCCGACCGTTCGCCGCAGGCCTGGCTGTCGCGCTGGAACCTGCTCGACATCTTCCTGGTCGCCGTGACCGTGCTGGTGGCGCGTTGGCTCGGCGGGCGCCTCCTGGCCCTCGTCACGCTGCCGTACCTGGTGCTGGCTTGGCAGGAATCCGGCGCGCCGCTGGTGCTGCTGCTGGCCGTGCTGGCGGTGGCCCTGCTGGCGAAACTGGTGCCGGCCGAAGGGCGCATGGCGTCGGTGCTTTCGGGCGCGCGCCTCGGCGCGTTGGTCCTGCTGGTGCTGGTGGCGCTGCCGTTCGCGGCGACGCAGTTGCGGCTGGCGCTGCATCCGCAGCTCGAACGCGGGTCGCCGCGGTTCGAGGCGTCCTACGACGAGCCCGGGCGTTTCGCTGGTGGGATCGCCGCCGATGCGCCGGCGCCCGCGGCGGCGCCGCCGGTGCTGGCCATGGAATCGAAGGCGATGCAGGAAGCCGACGGCAGCGACCGGCTGGAGTCGATCACCGTGACCGGCAGCCGCATCAATGCCCAGGCCATGGTCTCTCGCTACGCCTCGAACCTGCTGCTGCAGGCGGGTTATGGCGAACCCGGTTGGTCGTGGGCGCGCTACTCGCTGGGCTGGAGCGGACCGGTGCTGCCCGACCAGAGCGTGCGGCTGGTGATCGCGCCACCGTGGCTGACCCGGGCCCTGCGCGTGCTCGTGGTCGCACTTCTGGCGCTGCTGGTCGTGCGCCTCGCGCGCGACGACCAGCGCCCGCGTCGCGCCGGCGCGTCCGCTGGATCCGCCGCTGCGCTGGTCGCCGCACTGGCGCTCTCGGGCGGAATGGCGTTGCCGGCGCCTGCCGGCGCGCAGGCCCTGCCGTCGGAGGAACTGCTGCAGCAGTTGCGCGACAAGGTGTTCGAGGCGCCGCAGTGCGCGCCGCAATGCGGCAGCATCGCCCAGGCACGCGTGATCGCCGACGGCGACAACGTGCGGGTGGCGCTGGAAGTGCACGCGGCGGCGCGGGTGGCGCTGCCGCTGCCGGCCGACGAGGAGCGCCTGGCGCAGGCCACGCTGAGCGTCGATGGCGTGGCGGTGTCCGGCGTCCTGCGGCGCGGCGGCAGCGAACGCTGGATCGTGCTCGAGCGCGGCGTGCACCGGGTCGAACTCGGATTGCGCGCCGGCACCGGCGACCAGGTCGCGCTGCGCTTTCCGCTGCAGCCGGGCGCGCTGGCCTTCGACGGGCGCGGCTGGGAGGCGAGCGGGATCCGCGAGGGACGCCTGCTGACCGACACCCTGCAACTGGTGCGCGTGCGCGAGTCCGCCGCCGGCATCGCCGCCGGCGTGGCGCAGCAGTTCCCGCCCTTCGTGATGCTGGAACGGCGCCTGATGCTCGACCTGGACTGGTATGTCCAGAACACCATCCGGCGGGTCGCGCCGCTGCAGGCCGGATTCTCGCCTTCGCTGCCGCTGCTGTCGGGCGAGCGCGTGACCACCGCGGGGCTCACGGTGGCGGATGGTCGGGTGACGGTGCCGCTGCAGGCGGGCGAGGGCAGCGCACAGTGGAGCTCGCAGCTCGATCGCGTCGACACCCTGACCCTGGTCGCGCCGGCGCTGGACGCCCACGCCGAGGTCTGGCGCATCGTCGCCAGCCCGACCTGGAACGTGCGCGCGCAAGGCGTGCCGATGGTCCATGGCGCGGACGGCGAGGACTCGGTGCTGGAGTTCCATCCATTGCCCGGCGAGACCCTGGTGCTGACCATCGCGCGGCCGGCGCCGGTCCCCGGCCCGACCCTGGCGATCGACGGCGTGACCCTCGAGACCGCCATCGGCAAGCGCGCGCGCGACAGCACGCTGACCCTGCAACTGCGCAGCACGCAGGGCGGCCAGCACGCGATCGCCTTGCCCGCGGCGGCCGAAGTGATGGGCGTCACCATCGATGGCACCGAACTCAACCTGCGCCCGGAGAATGGCAAGCTGGTGTTGCCGATCGCGCCCGGCGCGCACAGCGCCAGCGTGCGCTGGCGCGAGGCCGGCGAGATCGGGCTGGTCAGCCGCACCGCCACGGTGGGCCTCGCCGCGCAGGCCTCCAACCTCGAGACCACGCTGGCGTTGCCGGCCGATCGCTGGGTGCTCAATGCCAGCGGTCCGCGCATCGGGCCGGCGGTGCTCTACTGGGCCGAGCTGGCGCTGATGGTGCTGGTCGCCTGGGCGCTGTCGCGCCTGCGCCGCACGCCGCTGCGCTTCTGGCAATGGCTGCTGCTGGGACTGGGCTTCTCGACCTTTTCGTGGAGCGCGTTGCTGGTGGTGGCAGCGTGGTTGTTCGCGCTCGACGCGCGCGCGCGGCTGGCGCCGGTCCGCAACGACACCGGCTTCAACCTGGCCCAGGCCGGGCTCGCGCTCCTGACCCTGGTCGCGGTCGTGGCCGTGGTCTCCGCGATCCCGCAGGGGCTGCTCGGCACCCCCGACATGCACCTGGCCGGCAATGGCTCCACGCCCACGCAGCTGCGCTGGTTCGCCGACCGCACCAGCGATGCGATCGCGCCGAGCAGCGCGGTCACGGTGTCGATGTGGTGGTACAAGGCGGCGATGCTGGCGTGGGCCCTGTGGCTGTCGAATGCGCTGATCGGCTGGCTGCGCTGGGGTTGGCAGGCCTGGTCCGCGGGCGGCTACTGGCGCGCCGCGCCGCGCCGCACGGTGTCGAACCTGCCCGAGCCGCCGACGCCGCCGACCCACGATGCCTGAGTCGATCGCCGCGGCGCTGCGCGCGGCCGCCACTGCGCTGGGCACCGACGAGGCGCGGGCCGAGGCCGAGCGGCTGCTCGCGCACGCGCTGGGCCGCGACCGCACCTGGTTGCATGCGCATGCGGACGAGGTGCCGGACGCGGCCGCGCGCGCGCGCTTCGATGCCCTGGTCGCGGCACGGCGCGCCGGGCAGCCGGTCGCCTACCTGCTCGGCGACGCCGGTTTCTGGAGCCTGTCGCTCGCGGTCTCGCCCGACGTGCTGATCCCGCGCGCCGATACCGAGCGCCTGGTGGAACTGGCGCTCGAGCGAATGCCGTCCGCGGGCGCGATGCGCGTCGCCGACCTCGGCACCGGCAGCGGCGCGATCGCACTGGCGCTCGCGCGCGAGCGGCCGCAAGCGCAGATCATCGCCATCGACGCGAGCGCCGCGGCACTCGCGGTGGCCGCGGCCAACGCCCGGCGCCTGGGCATCGCCAACGTGGCGTTCCGCCAGGGCGACTGGTTGCAGCCGCTGGCGGCCGAGCGCTGCGAGCTCATCGTGGGCAATCCGCCCTACATCGCCGCGCAGGATCCGCATCTCGCCCAGGGCGACCTGCGCTTCGAGCCGCGCATGGCGCTGGTTTCGGGCGTCGATGGCCTCGATGCGATCCGCGCGATCGCGCGCGATGCGCCGGCGCACCTGCAGCCGGGCGCCTGGCTCCTGCTCGAACATGGCTGGGAGCAGGGTGCGGCGGTGCGCGCGCTGCTCGAGGCGGCGGGCTTGCGCGACGTGTTCACCGCGACCGATCTTGGCGGCCGCGATCGCGTTTCCGGCGGGCGAAAGGCTTAGCGGCAACCTGCAGCGCCTATCGCGCGCAGAGCGCGCTCCTACAGGGGCCCACGCAGCGTTTCCGGCGGGCGAAGGGCCTGGCGCGACTTGCGGCACCTGTCGCGCGCAGAGCGCGCTCCTACAAAGCCGGCTTTGTAGGAGCGCGCTCTGCGCGCGATGGGCTCCGCCAGCATGCCGCCCGATCCTCGACAGGATGGGCAGTGCGGATTCGACGCCTCAGGGCGTGGCGGCCAGCCGCGGCGTGGGCGTCGGCGCCAGCTGCGGCCAGCGCGCGAGCAGGGCGCGGCGGATGCCGGCTTGGTCGAGGCCCGCTTCGGCCAGCAGCTCCTCGCGGCTTGCATGCTCGAGGAAGCGGTCGGGCAGCCCGAGGTGCAGGATCGGCAGGTCGATGCCGTGCGCGGCGAGCGCTTCGGCGACGCCCGAGCCGGCGCCGCCGGCGATGGCGTTGTCCTCGGCCGTGAGCAGGAACTCGTGGCTGCGCGCGATCTCGAGCAGCAGCGCCTCGTCCAGCGGCTTGACGAAGCGCATGCTGACCACGGTGGCGTCGAATTCGGCGCCGACCTGCTCGCAGGGCTGCACGGTGCAACCGAAGGCGAGCAGGGCCACGCGCTTGCCGCGCCGGCGCAGCTCGGCCTTGCCGATCGGCAGCAGCGTCATCTCGGCCTTCGGCGCCACGCCGGTGCCGCCGCCGCGCGGATAGCGCACCGCGGCGGGACCCGCGTGCTCGAAGCCGGTGTAGAGCATCTGCCGGCACTCGTCCTCGTCCGACGGCGCCATCACCACCATGTTGGGGATGCAGCGCAGGTAGCTGAGGTCGAAGCTGCCGGCGTGGGTCGCGCCGTCCGGCCCGACCACCCCGGCGCGATCGAGCGCGAACAGCACGTCGAGGCCCTGCAGCGCCACGTCGTGGATCAACTGGTCGTAGGCGCGCTGCAGGAACGTGGAGTAGATCGCCACCACCGGCTTCATGCCCTCGCAGGCCATGCCGGCCGCGAGCGTCACACTGTGCTGCTCGGCGATGCTGACGTCGAAGTAGCGCTCGGGGAACTCGCGTGAATAGCGCACCAGGCCGGAGCCCTCGCGCATCGCCGGCGTGATCGCGAGCAGGCGCGCGTCGCGCGCGGCCATGTCGCACAGCCAGTCGCCGAAGACCTGGGTGTAGCTGGGCTTGGCCGGCTTCTTGATCACGCCGACCCTGGGATCGAAGGGCGAGACCGCGTGGTATTCGATCTGGTCGGCTTCGGCCAGTTCGTAGCCCTTGCCCTTGCGCGTGATCACGTGCAGCAGTTGCGGGCCCTTGCGGTCGCGCAGCGCGCGGATCGCGGTCACCAGCTGGCCCATGTCATGGCCGTCGATCGGTCCGGTGTAGTGGAAGCCGAATTCCTCGAACAGGGTGCTGGGCACGAACATGCCCTTCCAGTGCTCTTCCCAGCGGCGCATGAAGCGCCACATCGGCGAGCCGCGGCGCATCGCGCGCTTGGCGCGGTCGCGCACCTTGTTGAGGGTCGGGCTGGTCATCAGGCGCGCCAGCACCTTGGTCAGGCCGCCGACGTTCTCGGAGATCGACATCTGGTTGTCGTTGAGGATCACCAGCAGGTCGGGCTCGGGCTGCACGTCGCCGCCGTGGTTGAGCGCCTCGAAGGCCATGCCCGCGGTCATCGCGCCGTCGCCGATCACCGCCACCACGCGGCGCGGGTCGCCCTTGCGCTGCAGGGCGATCGCCATGCCCAGCGCGGCGCTGATCGAGGTCGACGAGTGGCCCACGCCGAAGGCGTCGTAGGGACTCTCCTCGCGGCGCGGGAAAGGCGCCAGCCCGTCCTTGCGCTTGACCGTCTCGATGCGGTCGCGGCGGCCGGTGAGGATCTTGTGCGGATAGGCCTGGTGGCCCACGTCCCAGACCAGGCGGTCGTTGGGCGTGTCATAGAGCCAGTGCAGGGCCACGGTCAGCTCGACCACGCCCAGCCCGGCGCCGAAATGGCCGCCGGAGCGTCCGACCGACTCGATGAGGTAGTTGCGCAATTCGTCCGCGACCGCCGGCAGCTCGGATTCGGGCAGGGCGCGCAGGTCGGCCGGCGCGTCGATGGCAGCCAGCCTCGGGTAGCGGGTGGGATCGGTCATGGTCGGGAACCTGGTGCGCCATTGTCGGGCACGTCCCGCGGGGCGGCAAGGCGGTCCAGGGGCGGCGCCGGGGCGCGCCGCGGGCAGCGCGTCACACCAGGTGGCGGCGGTTGCGCGGCAGGTGGCCGACCAGGAACTCCATCTGGTCGGCCAGGATGTTGCGGTTCGACAGGATCAGGTGCTCGACCCAGCTCGGCCGGTAGGGGATCGCCAGCAGCGGCATGCGCGCCTGCTGCGGGGTGCGGCCGCCCTTGCGCACGTTGCAGTCGAGGCAGGCGCTGACCACGTTCTCCCAGCAGTCGCGCCCGCCGCGCGAGAGCGGCAGCACGTGGTCGCGGGTCAGTTCGCTGCGGTGGAAGTGGTCGCCGCAGTAGAGGCAGACATGGCGGTCGCGCGCGAACAGCGCGAGGTTGGTCAGCGCAGGCGCGGGCTCGAGCAGGCCGGGCCGCGCGTGCCCGCGGCTGGCGACGATCGGATGCAGGCGGATCAGGCTCTGGCTGCCGGTCTCGCGGCAGGTGCCGCCACGGATCGTCAGGCACGAGTCGCCGAGCGTCCACGCGACCGCGTCGCGCACGTAGAGGCAGGTTGCATCCTGCCAGGAGATCCAGTCCAGGATGCGCCCGTTGGAATCGAGCGACAGCACCCGGGTGGAATGGATGTCGCCGAACGCCCTCGCAACCGCCTGCATTCAGGCCTCCGCTGGACTTCTGACCGCCCGAGCATAGCGCCGGCGCCGTTTCCGGGGGAAGCGCGCCCCAGCTCGCGAACCGCGGCCGCTCGCCGCCGGATCACGTCGCGCCACCCGCTCCCTTGCAGGAGCGGCTACAGCTGCGACCAGGCCTATCGCGCGCAGAGCGCGCTCCTACAGAGCCGGCCTTGTAGGAGCGCGCTCTGCGCACGATAGGCCTGGTCGCGACTGAAGCCGTTCCCAAGGCGGCGATGCGGAACTCAGCCCTTGACGCACACGACCTGGCGCAGGGTGTGCACGACTTCGACCAGGTCGGTCTGGTTGGCCATCACGGCGTCGATGTCCTTGTAGGCGGCCGGCAGCTCGTCGACGACGCCCGCATCCTTGCGGCACTCGACGCCGCGGGTCTGCTCGTCGAGGTCGCGCGGGCCGTAGCGGCGCCGGGCCTCGGTGCGCGACATGCGCCGGCCGGCGCCGTGCGCGCAGGAACTGAACGAATCGGGGTTGCCCTTGCCGCGCACGATGTAGCTGCGCGCGCCCATGCTGCCGGGGATGATGCCCAGTTCGCCGGCGCCGGCGCGGATCGCGCCCTTGCGGGTGAGGAGCACGTCGGCGCCGAAATGGCGCTCGCGCGCGACGTAGTTGTGATGGCAGTCGATCGCCTGCGCGTCGAGCGTGAACGCCGGCAGCCGCGCGCGCATCGCCGCGACCACCAGCGCCATCATCTGGCGGCGGTTCTCGGCCGCGTAGTCCTGCGCCCAGGCGACGGCGTCGAGGTAGTCGTCGTGGTCCGGGGTGCCGGCGGCCAGCCAGGCCAGGTCGCGGTCGGGCAGGTGCACGTCGTCGCGCAGCATCGCCTCGCGCGCGCGCGCGATGAAGTACTGGCCGATGCGGTTGCCGATGCCGCGCGAGCCCGAATGCAACATGGCCCACACGCGCTGGTCCTGGTCGACGCAGACCTCGATGAAGTGGTTGCCGCCGCCCAGCGTGCCGAGCTGCAGCGCCCAGCGCTCGCGCGCGCCGGGCTTGCCGCGCTCCTTCAGCGCCGGATGGCGCGCGAGCAGGCGCCGATGCCCGGCCTCGAAGCGGGTCGCCGCCTCGCGGCGCAGTTCGCCGGGGGCGTGCATCGCGAGGCCGACCGGTACCCGGTCCTCGATCGCGCCGCGCAGCGGCGCCAGCGTATCGGGCAAC
>Ga0209477_1000507_pt1 | contig 24234 bp, 11 predicted proteins | sample KloWWTupernatant_FD_187180 | JGI IMG/M metagenome (GOLD analysis project Ga0209477, IMG submission 187180) | Active sludge microbial communities from Klosterneuburg, Austria, studying microevolution and ecology of nitrifiers - Klosterneuburg... | ecosystem: Engineered > WWTP > Aerobic digester >... | reverse complement strand
CGCTGTCGCACCGAAGCCGGCTGCGTCTCGAGTGCTGCGGACGCAAGGTCTCTACCCGGGCTCGAAGTCCGCCTCCTGGAACCCGCCCTGAATCGCCGGTTGACTAGTGCCTCCGGTAGCATTACCGCTCGACTGCGCGGCGTCCCCTCGCCCGCTGCAGCCCTAGGAGAAGTCCGATGTCGTATGCCCAGGTGCGGTCACCCCGCCGTGCCCCGATAGCTTCGGTGCGCCCCCTGATCCAGCTGCTCACCTCGTTCGTGCTGGTGGTCGCCGGCCTCGTGGTCGTCACGCCGACCACCGCGCAGGCCGCTGACCCGACGATCACGCTGGCGAAGGCGTCCAACGGCGCCGTCCTGTACGGCGGCGTCGCGAGCTTCACCCTGACGGCGACCAACCCGTCCGACGGTGCGGAACAGTACAACCTCAGCTTCACCGACACCCTGCCGCGGGGATTGACCTACGCCGGCTCGACCAGCCCGGCCAACTTCGGCGAGCCGCAGATCATCAAGATCGTCGAAGACGACAACGGCACGCCCGCCGACCCGGACGACGATCCGTTCCATCAGGTGCTGATCTGGTCGAACGTCTCCGACCTGACTCCTGGGGCTAGCCAGTCTTTGACCTTCGCAGCGCAGACCGATCCGGCGGTCTTCGGGATCGGGGCGACGATCGAGAACAAGTCGTCCGCCTGGGTGAGTAGCGACCCGTATGCGGTGCCCACTTTCAACGACAAGGGCGAGCTGGAGCCGGAGGCCGGCGTCACCGGCGACGCTGACGAGGCCAAGACCCAGGTCACCGCGGTCAAGATCGAGAAGAGCGAAGCCTCGCCCGAAGGTGAACTGTTGCGCGGCGTGAATGACCACCAGAGCGTCTACTCGCTGAAGGTCACCAACAACTTCGTCGGCCCGACCGGCAAGCTGATCGTCACCGACTACCTGCCGGCGGGCCTGGAGTTCCTGGGTTGCGGTCCGGGCGACTTCAACAGCTCCACACCGGAGTATCCCGGCGCCGGTAACAAGATCACGGTCGACATCGCGGACTGCCTGGCGCCGATCAGCGTGGACACAGTCGAACTCAAGGCTGACGACCCGGACGGCAATCCGAACAAGCTGCCGGCCGGCGTCTACACCAAGGTGACGTGGGACGCCGGGCAGCTGGACGCCAAGGAGTCGCTCACCATCAAGTACGCCGCCGGCATTCCGCAGCGTGCCAACACCCTCGACTGGAGTGACACCCAGCCGACCCCGGAGTCGGGCAAGCAGGCCGCGAACCTGAACAACAACAACGGCCCCTCCACCCGGGAGACCGACAAGGGTGAGCAGTCCTTCACCAACTACTCCTCGGTCGCCGGCGTCTACGACAAGAAGGATGTCGGCGACTCGAGCCGGGAGACTGTCACCGCTGAGGATCTGCGGCTGCTGAAGTCGGTGAACCCGTCCGAGTTCACCCAGGGCGGTTTCGCGACCTACACCCTGGACGTCGCCGTCAGCGAGTACATGGACGCCGACAAGCTCAGCATCACCGACGTGCTGCCGCCTGGGCTGTGCCCGTTGCAGACTTCCGACCCGAACTACTCCCCGGCTGACGAAGTGGCCGAGGAGTGCAGGATCGACCAGGGTGCGGTGCCGGGCAATGGCGCCATCACTGGAGTCACGTACGCCGCGGATGGCACCTATACGCTCACGGTCACGCCCGACAAGACCGCGATCGGCGCCAACGGCCACGTCCAGATCACGTACCAGGCGATGATGCGGCCGAACTACACGATCGCGGGCAACACGCCCACTTCATCGCTGGACGAGTTCACCAACACCGCCAGCATCACGGGTGTCACCAAGCCGCACGAAGGCGTGGACGCGCCCGACCCCAGCGGCACCGTCGAGGTGAAGGACGGCTCCAGCGCCACGCTCTACTCGACAGCGCCGAGCCTGACCAAGCTGCGGATGCCGAATGCGGATCAGATGACCTGCTCTGACAAGGTGCCCGACTACAAGGACACCGCCAGTCTTCCGGCCAATGAGCAGGCCTTCTCGAAGGGCGATCGGGCCTGCTTCCTGCTGAAGCTCGACTTCCCGAAAGGCGTCGACACTCGCAACGTGCAGCTGACCGACTTCCTGCCGAACTACATGATCTACGAGACCAGCCGCGCCATTGCCGGCGCCGACCTGGTGGTGCCGGTGACCTCCGGTGGCAGTTCGGTGACCTGGATGCTGGGCAAGGAGGGCAGCAACCCGCGGATCGTGCCCAAGGGCTCGGCGATCTACCTGGTGGTCTCGGCCATCGTGGTGAAGACACCTCCCGTGACGAGCGCACCGAAGCCACTGGCCAAGGAGAACCTGGCCAAGCTGCGCTGGACCAACTCGGCCCGCAAGAGTCAGTCGCTCCGGGACGCCATCTCGGTGCCGCTCGGTCCGCCGCCGCCCATCGGCGTACTGAAGGGCGTCCAGGCCATCAACGGTACCCCGGTGAATGGCGGTGGCAATCAGGGCGGCAACGATGACCTGAACTACAACGTAGTGCGTGGGCTGGACAAGATCAGCTATCGAATCGACGTCCAGAACCTGGCGGTACCCGGCGAGATCAATGCCGAGACCATCGCCAGCCCGGAGGTGTGGGATGTGTTGCCGGCCGGCGTGAAGTGCGCGGCCATCACAGCCAGCACCCCGACCTTCACCGCCTGCTACGACGCCAACGCCGCCGGACGGCCGAGCCTGAACCCGGCGAACACCACCGACAGTGTTGTGGTCTGGAAGCTGCCGGCGTCGTTCACCTTGACCCCGCAGCAGTTCAAGACCATCACCTACGACCTGTTGCTTACCGGCGAGATCAGCGTCAGCGCGGTACTGCCCAATACCGCGGCGGTGGTGTCGTTCACCTCGACCACCAACGTCCCGGTGGACGACCCGAGCACGGTCGCCGCGGAGGTCGCCACGCACTACCCGGACGCAAACCTGAACGCCGCGAACGTCAGCACGGTCTGGAACGTCCCGGCGGCCAAGGATGTCACCTCGGTGAAGGTGCCGGACGCGAGCGTGGCCAAGTCGTACACCACCCAGATCGTCGATCTGCCCACCAACACTGACCTCCAGGCCACGGCAGGCGAGCGGGTCAACTACACCGTCGATGTCACGATCCCCGCCAAGACCACCGTCTACCAGGGCTCGCTGACCGATCCGCTGCCCACCGGACTCACCTTCATCGGGCCGGCTGAACTGGCCCTCGTCGGTGGTTCGCTGCCGGCCGAGGTCAGCCTGGTGGACGCCAATACCAAGGGTGAGGTCTCCTTCGGCACCGCCGGTTCGGGCAACAAGTACACCAACACCACCGCCGCCGACCAGGTGTTCCGGGTGACCTTCCCGGCCCGGGTGGACAACACCTACCCGGCTATCGCCACGCCGGCCAACGGGGCCGAGCTGACCAATGTCGCCAGGTTCAACAGCAAGTTCGCCGTCAACGGCTCCGCGGTAGACGAGCGCACCGCGCAGAAGATGGTGACGGTCGTGCTGCCCAGCCCAACGCTGACCAAGGGACGTAGCCCCTCCGGCTCCCCGGTCGCGGGCAGTAGTACATTGAACTACACACTCACCGCGGGAAATGCGGCTGGACGCCCAGCGCTGCACGACACCGTCGTGGTCGACTGCGTACCTGCGGGGTTGGTGGTCTCGACCACCAACCCGACCGCTGGCGTTACGGTCGAGACGAATGCCTGCGGCACTCCAGCCACGAGCACGAAGATCACCTGGGCCGCCGGGAGCATCGCTGGGGGTACCACCAAGCAGCTCACCTACACCGCGACCGTGACCGGTGCGGCCGGCGCGCAGAGCTACCGGAACGACGCCACGCTCACCGGCAGCAGCCTGTCCAACGGCAGTAACGGGCCGACGAACGCCAGCCCCTACGAGGGCGTCTACACCGCGACCGCGTTCAACACGGTCGCGGTGGCGGGCGCTAGCGTGACGAAGGTCGCGAATCCGACCAAGTTGACCATCGGGGAGCCCGGCAGCTTCACGATCACCACCACGCTGCCGGCCAACCTGGACTTCTATGACGCCATCGTCACCGACGACATCCCGGCGGGCTTCAAGGTCGCTGGCCTGACCACCGATCCGGTCACCTGCACCGGCTTCACGGTCTGCCCCACGATCACCGCGCTTGGCTCCAATCCGTCGAACCCGGCCGATGGCGCAGCCGCCACGATCGGCTGGAAGCTGGGCAAGATCGACGCTGCGGTCGGCGAGCGGACCATCAGCATCACCTACCACCTCACCTTGGCCGACCTGACCGGAACCGATGGCAATGTGGCCGGAGTTGACCGGACCAACGCCGGCTACTTCCGGTGGAACCTGACCGCGAAGAACCCGAACCCCACGGTCAACTCCGCCTTCGACCAGTCGGTATCGGCCACGGCGAAGATCACCGTGGTCGAGCCGAAGCTCACCATGGGCAAGACGGTTTCGGACCCGACCCCCGAACCCGGGGATGTGTTCAGCTACACCGTGACGGCAACCAATGGTGCTGCCAGCGACAATGTCAGCGCTGCCTACAACATCACCTTGGTGGACACCGTCCCTGCTGGGGTGGTCGTCGACCCGTTGACCATCACCAACAGCGGCGTCCTCAGCGGTAACACGGCCAACGGCGGCGGCATCATCACCTGGACGATTACTGGCCCGGTGAACCCGGAAGAGGTGGTCACTCGCAGCTACAGCGCCAAGCTCGCGGCCAGCAGTGCGCTCACCTCCGGAGCCACCCTGACCAACTCGGTGTCGGCCACCCACTACGAGTCGCGCGCCAAGGACGGCCGGACCAGCTACACCGCGGGCCCGAAGACGGCGATCGTGACTCCCGACTTCCCCAGGGTCGTGCCGACCAAGGCGGTCGACTCGAGCGTCTCCTACGTCGGTGAGGCGATGGGCTGGACGATCACCCTGACCAACTCCGGCGGGGCGGTGGCGAACAACGCCAAGGTGGTCGACACGCTGCCCCCGAACTGGCTCTACCAGGCCGGTTCGGCCACGGTGTCGATTGCCGGTGGCCCTTTCGTCACGCTCGCTGACCCGACCAGCGCCGTGGTCGCAGGAGTGCAGACGCTCACCTGGGTGACCGATCTGGACATCCCGGCCACTGGAATCAAGACGCTTCGGATCAAGTTCAAGGCCGTTCCGCAAACGGCTGCCCTCACCACCCCGGGCACCGGTACTGCGACGGCGAACCGGCATCGGAACTCGGTCACCGCCGAGGTTAGCGACCGGAACAATCCGGCTGCCACCGGCAACGCCAGCGGTCCCTACGCCACCGGCACCGGGACGGCGGACACCTACATCCACCGGGCCGACGTTGCCATCGCCAAGACCAGCAACAGCTCCGGTGGGTTGATCACCGCCGGTACGGACCTGGTCTGGACGCTGAAGGTCTCCAACTCCGGCCCGAACCCGGCCGTCGGCCCGATCGTGGTCACCGACAACCTGCCGGCCGCGGACGTCTTTGGTCCCATCTCAATCGACTCCGCGTCCGGCTGGACGTGCAGCCTGAATACCGATACCCGCGCCCTCAGCTGCAGCCGTCCCGGCCCGCTGGCTGCCAATGCGTCCGCGCCGGACATCATCGTCCGCGCCAAGGTGCTCGCCAGTGCTGACGCCGACGTGACGTTGCCAAATACCGCCAAGGTGAGCGCCAAGACCTACGACGCCAACCTGGCCAACAACGAGTCCTCGGTCACCGACACCACTCGCCGGGTGGTCGACATCGCGATCGACAAGAGCGTCAACACCGATCCGGTGGTGGCGGGTCAGAACCTGGCTTACTCGCTCAATGTGACCAACAACGGCCAAAGCGACGGCCGCAACGGCGAGTTCGTCGTGGTCGACCCAATCCCGGCCGGCACCAGCTTCGTCTCGGCCAGCAGTGTCGGCGACGCCTGGAACTGCGGCTTCGCGGACGGCAAGGTAACCTGCCGCAACACCGCCGCCTTGACTGTCGGCGCAACCCTGCCCACGATCACCGTGGTGGTCGCGGTCGCGTCCGGGGCGACGGCCAAGGTGGACAACAGCGCCACCGTGACCGGACCGGAAGCGGGGCTGGACCCCAATACCGCGAACAACACCGACACGACCTCGAGCACCGTCACCACACGGGCCGACCTCGGCCTGACCAAGGTGCATAGCCTCGGTGAGAACGACTGGGTGGCCGGTGGCACCGGTGAGTACACCTTCACCGTCTCCAACTACGGTCCCTCGGACGCCGCCGCGCCCAAGGTGGTCGACACTCTGCCGGCGATGCTGACCTACGACTCGGTCAGTGGCAGCCACTGGTCCTGCTCGGTCGGTGCCGGCAACCAGCTGACCTGCGTCCGGGATGCGGCGCTGGCAGCCGGAACGTCCGGCAACCCGGTCACCGAGACCTTCAAGATCAAGGTCAAGATCGCCTCCGGGCACGTCGGCAACATCCACAATGAGGCCACGGTCTCCTCGACCACGACCGACCCCAACCTGGACAACAACCTCGCCAAGGACGACACCGCGACCACGCGGCGGGCCGATCTTGGCATCGAGAAGGACGGTCCGGTGACCGCCCTGGCCGGCAACCAGGTGACCTTCACCCTCAAGGTGACCAACCACGGCGAGTCCGACTCACCGGCTCCGGACGCCACGTTCGCGCCGATCACCGTCACCGACACCCTGCCCGACGGCATGAGCTTCGTCAGCGCCACCGGTCCGAACTGGAACTGTTCGGCCAGCGGCCAGTCCGTCACCTGCACGCTCACCAGCGGACTCACTGCGGGGGCCGCGACCACCATCACCTTGAAGGCCGCCATCGGCGCCGAGGTGCTTCCGCAGACCCTGCGGAACTCCGCCAACGTCACCGGCCCGCTGCCCGACCAAGGCCCCAACCCCAACACCGACAACCACGACGTGACCGTCGAGGCTTTGGCGGACGTGAAGATCACCAAGTCGGTGTCTCCGCTCACCGCGCATGCCGGCACCAAGGTCAGCTACACGATCACCGTGCACAATGACGGTCCTTCGGTGGCCCGCGACGTGCTGGTGTCCGACCCGTTGCTGACCGGCCTGACGTTGGACAAGATCACCGCCCCGTCCGGCTGGACCTGTGCGACCGGCCTGACGGTCTCCTGCCAAGCGGCAGCGCTCGCCCCTGGTTCCGCCAATGACGTCACCTTCACGGTGACCGCCACGATCGACTCCGGCGTCCCGGCGGGCACCGACCTGGTCAACGTCGCCACGGTGAAGTCGCCGACTGACCCGTCCGACAGCACCGACGATGCCACCGTCAAGGTGACCGCCCGGGCCGACCTGACCCTGGTCAAGACCCATGACGAGAGTCTCGACCCAGTGCTGGCCGGCCGCACGGTGACCTTCACGCTGAAGGCGCACAACTCCGGACCTTCGGACGCGCTGGCGCCGGTCACCATCGTGGACACCCTGCCGCCGGGCCTCAGCTACGCCGGTAGCTCCAGCAACTGGGACTGCGCCGCGGTCGCCGCGGACGCCTCTGGCCAGAAGGTCACCTGCGTGCTGCTGCCGACCGGCGCGGCTCTGCTGGCCGGGGCGGACGCCCCTGCGCTTACGCTGACCGCGCAGGTCGCCGCCGACCTGGCGTCCAACGTCGAGAGCCTGACGAACTCGGCAGAGGTGACCAGCACGACCCCAGGTGACAAGGGCACCGACACCGACACCGTCCCGGTGCGGTTCGATGCCGACCTCTCGGTGGTCAAGAGCCACACCGGCAACGGCCGGATCGGCGATCAGCTCAGCTTCACCCTCGAGGTGGCCAATGACGGGCCGTCGGTGGCACGCAATGTCGTGGTTACCGACGACCTGCCCGACGGGTTGGAATACGTCGGCGCCACCGGCGGCGATGACTGGACCTGCTCCCAGGCGTCCGGGAAGATCAGCTGCGCGCTGGTCGGCACCCTCGACCCAGGTGAAGAGGTCGAGGACATCATCGTTACCGTGGTCGTCCGCCGGGCCGCCTGGCCGAGTGTGACCAATACCGCGGTCATCGACTCCGACACCCCGGATTCGAATTCAAAGAACGATGAGTGGTCCGACCCGGTCACCATCCTGGACGCGGCCAATGTCGCGGTCACCAAGTCCGCTGATCCGATGTCGGTGGTGGCCGGTGAGAAGCTCACCTACACCATCACCGCTAGCAACGACGGGCCGGCTGCCGCGCTCGGCGTGGTGGTCGAGGACGCGCTGCCCAGCGACCTGACCTTCGTCAGCCTCACCGTCCCGGACGGCTGGACGTGCAACAACGCCAGCCCGATCAGGTGTGAGATCGCCAGCCTGGCCGCGAACGCGTCCGGGGTGTTCAAGGTGACCGGCAAGGTCGGGGTTTCGGTGCCGACCGGATCGACCATCAGCAACACCGCGAAGGTGTCGACCACCACTGACGGCGACGATCCCGCGGACAACTCCGGCACCGTGACCGTCGCAGTCACCACCAGCGCCGACCTCGGCCTGGAGAAGACCGCGAGCTCGGGTGCCCAGGATTGGATCGCGGGCGGCTACGGCGAGTACACCTTGAAGGTCTTCAACTACGGCCCGTCGGACGCGCTCGCCCCCCGCGTGGTCGACGATCTGCCGACGGACGTGAGCTACGTCAGCCTGGTCGACGACGGCGCCGGGCACTGGTCCTGTGCCCTGGACAGCGGCCAGCTGGTCTGTGATCGGGACGCGGCACTCGCTGCGGGGACCCTCGCGGCGCCGGTGAGCGAGAGCTTCCGGATCCGGGTGAAGGTGGCCGCCGGGCACACCGGAGGTCTCACCAACGAGGCAGAGGTCTCCTCCATCACCCCCGACCCGAAGTCGGAGAACAACCAGGCTTCGGTGACCACCGGCACCAGCACCCGGGCCGACCTCGGGATCGTGAAGGACGGCGACGCATCCGTCTTGGCCGGCAACAGTGCCCACTTCAACCTCACCGTCCACAACTACGGCGAGTCCGATTCACCGGCGCCTGGCGACGACGTGGCGCCGATCACGGTGGTCGACACCCTCCCCGCCGGGATGTCCTACGCGAGCGCGTCCGGCACCGACTGGGAGTGCTCGGCCAGCGGTCAAACGATCACCTGCGAGCTCAAGACCGGGCTCAAAGCCGGTGCTTCCGCCCCGGTGATCGACGTGGTGGCCGATGTTGCCACCGGCGTGGCCGCGGCGAGCAAGCTGCTGAACTCCGCTGAGGTTACCGGCCCGCTGCCCGAGGTGGTGGGCGGGCAGCCGAACTCTGACGACCACGAGTTGGTCGTGAACACCTTGGCCGCGCTTCGGATCGCGAAGTCCGCCGACGTCGAGACGGTCTTTGCCGGCGACAACGTGACCTACACCCTCACCGTGACCAACGATGGGCCCTCCGACGCGCTCGACGTGCAGGTCGGCGATCCGTTGCTGCCTGAACTGACCCTGGTCAGCGCGAGCGTCACGGCGTCCGGTTGGACCTGCCAGACCACCGCCGGAGTTAGCTGCACCGGCCCGCGCCTACAGCCGGGGGCGGCCCACGCGGTCAGTATCACGGTGGTGGCCAAGGTCGCCAGCTCGGTGCCGGACCAGACGGTTCTGACCAACACCGGCACCGTGCACTCGCCGACCGATCCCAGCGACAGCACCGATTCCGCTACGGTCACCGTGGACACCAAGGCGGACCTGACCCTGAGCAAGACCCACGAGGCGGCCAAGGATCCGATCCTGGCCGGCGACGAGGTCGAGTTCACCCTGATCGCACACAACGCCGGGCCTTCGGACGCGCTGCCTACGCTCACGATCGTGGACACACTGCCGGTGGGGATGAGCTTCGTCTCGGCATCCGGCTGGACGTGTGAGGCTGCCCCGGCCACCGACAAGGGCCAGGTCGTGACCTGCACCCTCGCCGAGACCACCTTGGTAGCCGGTCAGGATGCGCCTGCGCTGTTGCTGACGGTCGAGGTCGATCCGGAGCTCGATCCCCAGCTGACCTCGCTGACCAATCAGGCTGAGGTGACCAGCGGCACTCCGGGCGAACCGGGAACCGCCACCGACCTGGTGCCGGTCGGCTACCGGGCCGACCTGGCGATCACCAAGGTGCACGATGCCGCCAAGGTTCGCGTTGGCGACGTCACCGCCTTCACCCTGCAGGTGGCCAATGCGGGGCCGTCCGCGGCCCATCACGTGGTGGTCACCGACGCGCTGCCGGCCGGGCTGGAGTTCGTCTCGGTCGCCGGCACCGCCACCGCCTCGACCTGGACCTGCACCGAGGCGGTGGGCCTGATCAAGTGCGACCTGGCCGGCCTGCTCGACCCGGACGAGGCCGCCGAACCGATCCTGGTTCGCGCCAAGGTGCTGGCCACCGCTCACCCGAAGGTGACCAACGTGGCCGAGGTCGGCTCGACCACCCCGGACGGGAACCTGACCAACAACAAGGCGTCCGACCAGGTCGTCGTCCCGCCGCAGGTAGATCTGGGCATCACCAAGTCGCACGCCCCGGAGCCGCTGCAGGTGGGCGCGCAGGGCACCTACACCCTGACCGTCACCAACACCGGCAATACAGCCGACCCTGGCCCGATCACCGTAAAGGACACGCTTCCGGCCGGCCTCGCCTTTGTCAGTGGCACCGGTGAGGGCTGGTCCTGCACGGCTGCCGGACAGGACGTGACCTGCGTGCTCGCGTCCGGGCTGAAGACCGGGGCGACGACCGCGATCGCGCTGGTGGTGGACGTGCTGCCCGCCGCCTACCCGGCGGTGACGAATGTCGCCACGGTGTCCAGCCAGGCCGAGGATCTAGAGCCGGAGAACAACACTGCGACCGACCCGGCCACGGTGCTGCCGCTGTACGGACTGAGCATCGTCAAGGATCTGGTCAGCCTGAACCGGCCGACCGCGATCTGGTCGATCACAGTCACCAACAGCGGGCCGAACGTGGCTCCGAACGGCGTGGTCGTGACCGACGACCTGCCGAGCGAGCTGATCTACGACGGCTTCACCGGTGAGGGTTGGACGTGCACCGATGCCGGCCAGCTGGTCACCTGCACCTTCGCCGGCGCGATTGATCCCGGCACGAGTGTCAGTTTCGAGCTGACCACCGGTATCCGTCCGGGGACCCCGGCCGGCACGGTGGTCAACCATGCTTCGATCGTCGGCGGCGAAGCCGACGACGCCGAAGGCGAACTGCCCAGCGAGAACGACGGCGACGGCGACGACCTGGCCTACACCGGCGGCGCGGCCATCGGCGCAGGCCTCCTGGGCATGGCACTGCTGGCCGGAGGAGGGTTGCTCCTAGTGCTGCGCAGGCGTCGCCTGAACTGAGCCCTGCGGGAGCATCGACCGTGTGGCTCGGGCCAGACGTTCCCTGAGGAGGTTTGTGAGCTTGCGAGCAAGCCGTCACGAAGGGCCTTCGCCCACGTCCTGGAACGCCAAAGTGGTCACCCGCGTCCCGTCACGGGACTCAGGTGACCACTTTGCGACAAGCGGACGGGCGGTGGCCGCCGCCCGGCGGTCAAGTATCAGTCGAGCAGGTCGGCGTACAGGATCGTCGAGAGGTAGCGCTCGCCGAAGGACGGGATGATCACGACGATCGTCTTGCCCGCGTTCTCCGGACGGGCGGCGAGCTCACCGGCAGCGGCCAGGGCAGCACCGGACGAGATGCCGACCAGCAGACCCTCCTCCTTGGCTGCACGACGAGCCCACTCCACGGCGGTCTCCGCGTTCTGCGGCAGCACTTCATCGATCACCGAGCGGTCGAGGATCTCCGGAATGAAGTTGGCCCCGATGCCCTGGATCTTGTGCGGGCCGGGCGCACCACCCGACAGCAGCGGCGACTCGGCCGGCTCGACAGCCACGATCTTGACCTCGGGCTTGCGCTCCTTGAGCACTTGGCCAACACCGCTGATGGTGCCACCGGTACCGACGCCGGCCACAAGATAGTCGACCGCGCCGTCGGTATCCGCCCAGATCTCCTCGGCGGTCGTGCGGCGGTGGATGTCGACGTTGGCCGGGTTGGCGAACTGCTTGGCCAGCACAGCGCCGGGGGTCTCGGACGCGATCTGCTCAGCGCGATTCACCGCGCCGCGCATGCCCTCCGAACCCGGGGTTAGCACCAGCTCGGCGCCGAAGGCCCGCAGCAGCGCCCGGCGCTCCTTGCTCATCGTCTCGGGCATGGTGAGGATCACCTTGTAGCCGCGAGCGGCGCCCACGAAGGCCAGCGCGATGCCGGTGTTGCCCGACGTCCCCTCGACGATCGTGCCGCCCGGCTTCAGTTCGCCGGACGCCTCCGCGGCGTCGATGATCGCCACGCCGATCCGGTCCTTCACCGAGTTGGCCGGGTTGTAGAACTCCAGCTTGGCCAGCACGACGGCCTGCGAGTCGCCGTAGAGGCGGTTGATCTTCACCAGCGGGGTGCGGCCGACCAGCTTGGTCGCGTCTTCGAAGTAAGCCATTTTCCGTTTCCTGTTCTTTCGTTCTGCTGAGTCGTGATTACTGCGTCAGAGCTGGGCGAGCGCCTGGTCGAGATCGGAGATCAGGTCATCGATGTGCTCAATACCCACCGAGAGGCGGACCATCTCGGGAGCCACGCCCGCAGCAACCAATTCATCCTCGGTCAACTGAGAGTGTGTCGTGGTTGCGTTGTGGATCGCCAGAGACTTCGCGTCCCCGATGTTGGCAAGGTGGGAGAACAATTGCAGAGCCTCGATGAACTTCGACCCTGCCTCGCGTCCCGCCTTCAGCCCGAACGCGAGGATGCCGCCGTAGCCGCGTCCGGTGAACACCCGGTCGGCGATCTCCTTCGAGGCGGACGATTCCAGCCCCGGGTAGTTCACCCACGCCACCTTGTCGTGGCCCTCCAAGTACTGCGCCACCGCCAGCGCGTTCGACGAATGCCGCTCGATGCGCAGGTGCAGCGTCTCCAGACCCTGCAGGAACAGCCAGGAGTTGAACGGGGTGATCGCCGCGCCGGTGTTGCGCAGCAGCACCGTCCGGGCCCGGATGATGTAGGCGGCCGGGCCGGCGGCCTCCGTCCAGACCACGCCGTGGTAGGCCGGGTCGGCCGCGGTCAGGCCGGGGAAGCGCTCGGCGTGCGCGGCCCAGTCGAACTTGCCCGAGTCGACCAGCACGCCGCCGATGGACGTGCCGTGGCCGCCGATGTACTTGGTGGCCGAATGGACGGCGACGTCCACGCCGTGGTCGAAGACGCGGGCGAGCAGGGGAGTGGGGACGGTGTTGTCCACGATGAACGGCAGGCCGAGCGCGTGCGCCGCGTCCGACCAGGCGTCCAGGTCGATCACGTTGATCGCCGGGTTGCCGATGGTCTCACCGAAGACCAGCTTGGTCTTCTCGTCGACGTGCTGGGCCAGGTCCTGCGGCGAGCTCGGGTCGACGAACCGCACCTCGATGCCGTACTGCGGCAGGGTGTGGGCGAACAGCGCGTAGGTGCCGCCGTAGAGCGTGGACAGCGCCACGATGTTGTCGCCGGCGTAGGTCAGGTTCAGCACGGCGTAGGTCACCGCCGCGGAGCCGGACGCGGTCGCGAGGGCCCCGATGCCGCCCTCCAGCGCGTTCACCCGAGTCTCGAAGACCGACTGGGTGGGATTCATGATGCGGGTGTAGATGTTGCCCGGCACCTTCAGCGCGAACAGGTCGGCGGCATGCTCGGTGTCGTCGAAGACGTAGCTCGTGGTCTGGTAGATCGGCACCGCGCGGGCATTGGTGGTCGGATCGGCCTCTTCCTGTCCGGCATGGACGGCGAGGGTGTCGGGATGTTGGGACATTTCGCTCCTGAGTTTGCGGCTGAGTTACTGGTCGGCCGGGATCCGGCCAGGTGTGGGCATGCGTCGATGATCCGATTGGATCGGTGATGGATTCGTCGTCTTCTGAGTGTGCGCGATCAGCACATTCGACAGCGGGCCACCGACGGCAGGCAACAGCAACACATGGTCGCGGCGCACGTCGAGGTCATGGACGAAGGCTAGTGGCGTGTCCATTGAATGGTCAACCGTATCTTGCTATCCGAGAACGGAGGCCCCACTGAGCGGACGGTTCGCGAAGGCGGCGGTCGCCATCGCGAGTGGGCGCACCCCCGAACCCTGAGGAGCGGCCGTGAGGAACGAGCGGACCCCCAGACCGGTCCCTGAGGAGCGGCCGTGAGGAACGAGCGGACGCGTCACGAAGGGCCGCCGTCCCGTCGATGAGTGGTGGCGGACGCGCTTCGTGACGGCTTGCTCGTTCCTCGCAAGCCTCCTCAGGGATCGTTCACGGGAAGCGTCGGCGAATGAACGAGCGGACCCCCAGACCGGTCCCTGAGGAGCGGCCGTGAGGAACGAGCGGACGCGTAACGAAGGGCCGCCGTCCCCATCGGTGAGTGGTGGCGGACGCCCTTCGTGACGGCTTGCTCGTTCCTCACAAGCCTCCTCAGGGATCGTTCACGGGAAGCGTCGGCGAATGAACGAGCATCGTCTCCGATCCGGTCACCGAGGAGCCGTCCGATTCGGCCGGCGCTGGTGAGCTTGTCGAAGCACGAAGACACCTGACCAATAGAATCCACTCCCATGAGCGCCGAACACGATCTGGTGCTGGTTGTCGACTTCGGCGCCCAGTACGCCCAACTCATCGCGCGACGGGTGCGGGAGGCGCGGGTCTACTCCGAGATCGTGCCGCACACGATGCCGGTCGCCGAATTGCTGGCCAAGCGTCCCGCGGCCGTGGTGCTGTCGGGCGGACCGAGTTCGACCTACGAGCCGGGTGCTCCCCAGTTGGACGCAGCACTTCTCGAAGCGGGGGTCCCGGTCTTCGGTATCTGCTACGGCTTCATGGCGATGGCCCAGGCGCTCGGGGGGACGGTCGCCCGCACCGGGCAGCGGGAATACGGACGCACGGTGGTCAGCGTCCTCGAACCCGGACGCCTGCTGGCCGGCCTGCCGGACACGCTGACCGCCTGGATGTCGCACGGCGACGAGGTGACCGCGGCACCTTCCGGCTTCACGGTGAGCGCACGCTCACCCCGGGCCACGGTGGCCGCGTTCGAGGACGATGAGCGTCGGCTGGCAGGCGTCCAGTGGCACCCCGAGGTGCTGCATTCCGAACATGGGCAGCGCGTCCTCGAGCACTTCCTGATCGACATCGCCGGCTGCCGGCAGACCTGGACCTCGGACAACATCGCCGAGGACCAGATCGCCCGCATCCGCGCCGAGGTCGGGGACGCGCGGGTGCTGTGCGCGCTTTCTGGTGGAGTCGATTCGGCGGTGGCCGCGGCGCTGGTGCAGCAGGCGATCGGCGATCAGCTCACCTGCGTGTTCGTCGACCACGGCCTGCTGCGCAAGGGTGAGGCCGAGCGGGTGGAGCGCGACTTCGTCGGCTCGACCGGGGTGAACCTGGTGGTCGCCGACGAGCGGGAGCGCTTTCTCGGTGCGCTGGCCGGGGTGAGCGACCCGGAGACCAAGCGCAAGATCATCGGCCGTGAGTTCATCCGCACCTTCGAGGACGAGGCCCGCAAGATCAACGCAGCCGGCCCGATCGACTACCTGGTGCAGGGCACGCTGTACCCGGACGTGGTCGAATCCGGCGGCGGCGAGGGCGCGGCCAACATCAAGAGCCACCACAACGTGGGCGGGCTGCCCGATGATCTTCAGTTCAAGCTGATCGAGCCCTTACGCACGCTGTTCAAGGACGAGGTGCGCCAGGTTGGCCGCCAATTGGGCCTGCCCGAGCACATCGTCGACCGGCATCCGTTCCCCGGCCCTGGCTTGGGCATTCGCATCGTCGGCGCGGTGGACGCCGAGCGCCTGGCGATCCTTCGTGAGGCGGACGCGATCGTCCGCGAGGAGACCACGGCCGCCGGCCTCGACGGCGAGATCTGGCAGTTCCCGGTGGTGCTGCTGGCCGACGTCCGCTCAGTCGGGGTGCAGGGCGACGGACGCACCTACGGCCACCCGATCGTGCTTCGCCCCGTCTCCAGCGAGGACGCGATGACCGCCGACTGGAGTCGGCTGCCCTACGACCTGCTGGAGCGCATCTCCACTCGGATCACCAACGAGGTACCCGAGGTGAACCGGGTGGTGCTGGACGTCACCAGCAAGCCCCCGGGCACCATCGAGTGGGAGTGAGGCCGACCCTTCGTCAGGCTCAGGGATCGTACGGTGGCTGAGCCTGACGAAGCTCCAGCGGACATACGGTGGCTGAGCCTGACGAAGCTCCAGCGGACATACGGTGGCTGAGCCTGACGAAGCCCCAGCGGACATACGGTGGCTGAGCCTGACGAAGCCCCAGGGTCGCTTCGCCAGGCTCAGACAACGGCGAAGCCGCGATCAGCGGTAGTCGCTCGGCGGGTTGTTGTTGCTGTTGTTGGAGAAGGTGCTCTTCAGGTCGTCCAGACCCGTCCGGCCGCCCTCTTCGAGCGGGAGCACCAGCCAGGCGACGCCGTAGGCGATCGGCACTCCCCAAGGGAAGAACAGGGCCGCGACAACGGTGAGGATCCGGACGACGCTCGCGTCCCAGCCCATCGAGCGGGCCAATCCGCCGCAAACGCCGGCGATGAACTTGTCGGAACTTGATCGGGTGAACTTCTGCTTCATGATGTCTTTCCTTTCTTGGAAATCTCAGTTGGGTTTGCGCGAGAGCAGGAGCATTCCCGCGCCGATCACGACCAGCACCACGGGAGCCAGAAGCCCCACCTGCCGCCAGTCGATGGTTGAGTAGTGCAGCCACAGCGCCAAGCCGGCGATGGCGATGGCGAGGACGCCGACTGCGAAGGCGGTTCGATCGGTCATGTCCGCACCGTCACTTCACCCATGCCGACCTCGACATCGATCCGCAGGACGGGCGTGCCGGAGCCGAAATCGAACTGCTCAGTGCCGCTGATGTCGACACCCTCGTTCGGGTAGCCGGGGCCGCCGAACTGGCCGGCGCCGATGCGGTACGTCACCACCGAGGTCGTGTCGATCGGCAGGTCGAGCGTAACCTCGCCCGCGCCCAACTTGATACTGAGATGCTCATCGGTCGTCAGGTCCAGTTCGGTGAGGTCAAGGGAGACCTCGCCCGCGCCCAACTCGATGCTCGCGGGCAGGTCGGCAGGGTTCGTGTACGCCTGCACATGCTCGCCGACGCTCGCCGGCACCGGCAGCATCAGCGCTACGGTCAGCACGGCGGTGAGGACGGTGACCGGCAGCATCAAGCTTGGGCGACCGACTTTGGTGGCCGCGACGAGCGTTATGCCCAAAGCGCCCAGGAACGCCGCCGCGTACGGCAACGGGCCCAGAGGGAGTCCGAAGACGACTCCGGCCAGAGTGACCAGGACGATTCCAAGGAGGCTCAGCCCGCCGGCCAGCAGCCAGAGACGGTTGCGGCGACGCCGGTCGGCCACGACGGCGGGGGGCAGGTTGTCCCGGACGGCGACGTCCGCGGGATCGGTGTAGGGCTGCGTCCACTGCTGGACGGGCTGCGCGGCGGCCAGTTGGGCGGGGGCGAAACCTGGGGTCTGCTGCTCGGCCAGCCGATCGCGCCATGCCTCGGCCTGTCGCTCGAACGGCGTGGGCTCGGGGACGGGGGCAGTCGATCGCGTCCCGTGGTTGCGGAAGCCGAAGAACCAGACCGCGAAGATCACCGCGAGCGGACCGAGTCCGATGCCGTTCGACGGAAGGCCGGTCAGCAGGGCGAGCACGCCGATGGTGGCGGCGACGACCCCGGCGGTCGGCCAGGAACGGGTGAACGGCAGCAGCCGACGGACGGGCAGCTCGCCCTGCCCGTCGCGCGGCATCAGCAAGAGGCCGGCACCGTAGGCAGCCAGCCCGAGACCGCCGAAGAACACGAGCACCACAACCGCGATGCGCAGGAGATTCGGATCGACCTGCCACTTGCGCGCCAATCCCGCGCAGACGCCGCCGAGCATGGCGCCATCGCGCGGGCGGCTGAGAACGGGGAGGTTGTCGGGCACGAGTCCATTCAACGCCGCGGACGGCGTCCGCAACATGGGGGTCAACCCTGAGCCGCACCGCATTTGGGGGTTGCCTGCTTCGCGAAGTCATCACTGTCGATCGCGCCGGTTGGCGCGGCAGCGGGGTCGAGCAGCTGCGGCCGCAGCTTCGGATCGCGCCATTCATGGGAACGTTTCCAGCCTTGAGAAACGGCCTTTCCGTAATCCCGTGGGAACGGTCGTGGGAGGGGTATATTCACAGCGCGGGGAGCGTCGCCGTCCAGGCATCCAGCCGGCAAAGGTGCCGCCTCGCGAAGGAGGAACCCGGGTGATCAGGATGATCCACGCCGACCGATCTGCCCCCACACTGGAGGACGTCGCCCGAGTCGCGGGTGTGTCCCGGGCCACGGTCTCGCGGGTGGTCAACGGCGGCAATCTCGTCGCGAAGGACACCACCGAAGCCGTCCGTCTGGCGATCGCCGAATTGGCCTACCAGCCCAACCGGGCCGCCCGCTCGCTGGTCACCCGGCGTACCGGCGTGATCGCGGTGGTGGTTCCCGAGACCGACGAACGCGTCTTCACCGACCCCTTCTTCCCGCAGGCCTACCACGGCGCGCTGCAGGCTTTTCAGGGATCCGACGTGCAGGTCGTGCTCGCCATGGCTCAACCGGGGGACAGCGCCTCGCGGATGGTGCGCTACCTCGAGTCGGGGCATGTCGACGGGGCCATCATCGTCTCGCACCACGGCCCTGACCTGGGCCGGGCCCTGGCCAACTCCTGGCAGCCGGTCGTTTTCGTCGGCGATCCGGAGGCACCCGGGCACTACTACACCGACCTCGACAATCGGCTGGCCGCCGAGGTCGCCACCAAACACCTGATCAGCCGAGGCGCGAAGCGCATCGGCAGCATCACCGGGCCGCTCGACATGAACTCCGGAAAGACGCGATTGCGCGGGTTCCAGGACGCGTTGGCCGAGGCTGGGCTGGACGACTCCCTCTGGGTGGAGGGCGACTACACCACCGGTGGCGGAAGCAAAGTCCTGGAACTGCTCGAGCGGGCGCCGGATCTGGACGGGTTGTTCGTAGCGAACGACCTGATGGCTGCCACTGCCCTGAACCTGCTGAAGGAATCCGGCCGCCGGGTGCCGGAAGACGTGCGGGTGGTCGGGTTCGACGACTCGGATGTCTCTCGGCGCACGAACCCGCAACTCACCACGATGACCAACCCAGCCGCGGAGCACACCCGGATAGCGGCGGAGATGCTGATCGACATCCTGGCGGGTGGAAACCCCGACTCCCCCATGGTTCTGGCCCACAGCGAGTTGGTCGTCCGCGGATCGTCATGAGCGAGGAGGTCGTCCACCCGCGCTCCACGCGTCCGCTCGCGGAGGCGTGGGTGGGTGGGGTCTGTGCTGGGCTGGCCGACCACTTGGGCTGGTCGGTGCTGCTGCTGCGGGTGCTGTTCGTGGTCGCGGGCGCGCTCGGGCTGGTCGGCGTTGCGCTCTATCTGGCGCTGTGGCTGGTGATGCCCCGCGCGATCGAGCAGCGCGATGCTCCAGGTCTTGAGGCGGGGGCGCGCAAGGGGTTGCGTCCGGCGGCAACGCGGGCGCTGACCGCGGTCGACCTCGGTGTGGCGAGCGCGCTGGCACTGCTCGGGGTGGGCCTGGCCTGGCTGGTGCAGGTCTCGGGCTATGGGCCGCCGAACTGGCTGGTCAGCTCAGGCATGCTCGCCGGGATCGGGCTCGGCATCATCTGGTGGCAGGCCGATCATGTGTCCACCCGGGAACTTCGCACCGGTACGGGCTGGCAGCGCCTGGTGGCGCCGCTGGTGGCCCACTGGACGTCCATCGTGGCGATCCTGGCGGGGCTGGCCGCGCTCGGCGGGGCGATCTGGCTGGTGCTGGTGGCTCAGTCGGCGCTCAGCGAGGTGGCCCGGACGGTGCTGCTGCTCGCTCTGGCCATCACGTCGCTGGCGCTGGCGGCACTGCCGTGGGTGCTGCGCGTCCGGCGGGCGTTGGCCCAGGCCCGCGACGACGCCTTGGTTGCCGACGCCCGTGCGGACATGGCCGCGCACCTCCACGACTCGGTGCTGCAGACCCTTGCGCTGATCCAGCGCAAGGCGTCCGACCCCAAGGCGGTGACCGCGCTGGCCCGGCGCCAGGAGCGCGAACTGCGGCAATGGCTCTACGCCGACAGTTCCGGACGGGGGACGCTGACTGAGGCGATCGCGGCGGAGATCATCGACGTCGAGGACCGACACGGTGTGGACATCGAACTGGTGAGCGTCGGCGACACCGAACTCACGCCCGAACTCGCTGCCCTGGTCAAGGCGTCCCGAGAAGCAATGGTGAACGCGGCCAAGCATTCCGGGGCACAACGGATCGACGTGTACGTCGAGGCGGATCCCGAACTTGTGTCGGTCTATGTTCGCGACCGGGGCGCCGGCTTCGACCTGGCGCACATGGACGCGGACCGCATGGGCGTGCGTGGCTCGATCATCGAGCGGGTGAAGCGGGCCGGTGGACGGGCGATAATCAGGACAGCCCCGGAGGAGGGCACCGAAGTGAGACTGGAGTTGCCGCGATGAGTGAAGCCGAGACCGAGACCCAGCAGACGCCCGAGGGGCCGTGGCGGGTGGTGTTGGTTGACGACCACGCGATGTTCCGTAGCGGCGTCAAGCACGACATCGGCTCGCGGGTACGCCTGGTCGGCGAGGGTGAGGACGTACCCACCGCGGTCCGTGCGATCCTGGACAGCCTGCCCGATGTGGTGCTGCTCGACGTGCACCTTCCCGGGGGCGGCGGCATGGAAGTCATCAAGCAGGTGAGCGCAACGCAACCCGGGGTGAAGTTCCTGGCCTTGTCGGTGTCGGACGCTGCCGAGGATGTGATCGGCGTGATCCGCGCCGGTGCTCGCGGCTACGTGACGAAGTCGATCTCGGCCGACGAGTTGGTCGAGGCGATCGGACGCGTGGCCACCGGCGATGCCGTGTTCTCGCCCAGGTTGGCCGGCTTCGTGCTGGACGCCTTCTCGGGCGCCATCGACGTGGCGTCCATCGACGAGGATCTTGACCGCTTGAGTGTGCGCGAGCGCGAGGTGCTCCGCCTGATCGCGCGCGGCTACGCCTACAAGGAAGTGGCCCGCGAACTGTTCATCTCGATCAAGACCGTGGAAACCCACGTCTCCTCGGTGTTGCGCAAACTGCAGCTCTCGAACCGTCACCAGCTCACCCGCTGGGCGACCGACCGCAAATTGGTCTAGACGTTCCCTGAGCTTGTCGAAGGGTCCCTGCGCTTGTCGAAGGCTGAGTTGCGTGATCTTGCCGGGAATCGGACCGGCGATCGCCGGATCGGGCTCGGATCGGCGTCGGTCGGTGATCGTGGGTCCAGATCGCGGCACGGCCGATCGTGGTCTCGATCAGCTGAGGCTTCGTCAAGCTCAGCCGATGTTCCGTGAGCTTGTCGAAGGGTCCTTGAGCTCAGCGAACGGTGCCCGAGCTTGTCGAGACCACGGGGTTTCGGTTGTCCGGGACTGTCGGTACGAGCACTTAGGCTTGTCTGGATATGACTGACACGCTGTTCCCGGATCTGTTCGCGGCCCCCGTCCAACCGTCCATGCTGGTCGCGGAAGCACCGAAGCGTGCCCAGCGCCTGAGCGAGGACGAATTGCTGGCAGACCTGAACCCGCCGCAGCGGGAGGCGGTGATCCATGCCGGCGGGCCGGTGTTGGTGGTGGCCGGCGCCGGCTCGGGCAAGACCCGGGTGCTCACCCGGCGGATCGCCCACCTGGTCAGCCAGCGCAACGTCCATCCCGGGTCGATCCTGGCGATCACCTTCACCAACAAGGCTGCGGCCGAGATGCGCCACCGCGTGGTCGAGTTGGTCGGCAACCGCGCGAAGCTGATGTGGGTCTCGACCTTCCACTCCGCGTGCGTGCGCATCCTTCGCTCCGACATCGGCCGGTTCGGGATCAGCCGCACCTTCTCGATCTACGACGACACCGATGCCAAGCGGCTGATGACCCTGGTGCTGCGCGACCAGCAACTCGACCCGAAGCGGTACCCCGTCCGCGCGGTGATGAACTGGGTCTCGAATCACAAGAACGAGCTCGTCGACTTCGAGGCCGCGCGCACTCGCGCCGTCGAAGGCACCAACGAGGAGACCTACGCCGAGGCCTACGCCGAGTACCAGCGCCGCCTGAAGGCGGCCAACGCGCTCGATTTCGACGATCTGATCATGACCACGGTCCATCTGCTGCAGGCCTTTCCCGACCTGCGTGAGCAGTATCGCCGCCGGTTCCGGCACGTGCTCGTCGACGAGTACCAGGACACCAACCACGCCCAGTACGCACTGGTCCGCGAACTCTGCAGCGCGCAGGCCGACGACGGGGACGCCCCGAGCATCGAGCCACCCGAATTGATGGTTGTCGGCGACTCCGACCAGTCGATCTACGCCTTCCGCGGCGCGACGATCCGCAACATTCTCGACTTCGAAGCAGACTTCCCCGGCGCCAGCACGATCGTGCTCGAACAGAACTACCGCTCGACCCAGAACATCCTCAACGCCGCGAACGCCGTGATCACCCGTAACCCCGGGCGTCCGGAGAAGCGGTTGTGGTCCGACTCCGGCGACGGCGACCTGCTGGTCGGCTGGGTGGCCGACACCGAGCACGATGAGGCGCAGTTCGTGGCCGAGGAGATTGACCGGCTCGCCGACGCCGGTACGTCGAAGCCGGGTGAGGTCGCGGTCTTCTACCGCACGAACGCCCAGTCGCGGGCCTTCGAGGAGGTGTTCATCCGGGTGGGCATGCCCTACCGGGTGGTCGGCGGCGTCCGCTTCTACGAGCGCAAGGAGATCCGGGACGCGATCTCGTACCTTCGCGCGATCGCCAACCCCGACGACGACGTCTCGGTGCGCCGCATCCTCAACGTGCCTCGCCGCGGCATCGGCGACCGGGCGGAGGCGATGATCGAGGCGTTCGCGGCGTCCGAGCAGATCTCCTTCGGGGCCGCGCTCGACCGGGCGTCCGAGGCCGCCGGGCTGGCATCCCGCTCGCTGAGCCAGCTCCAGAGCTTCGCCGCGATGATGGCCGGTTACCGGCAGAAGGTGGCCGACGGGGTGCCCGCGGACGAGATCCTGGCCGGCATCCTGAAGGATTCGGGCTACCTCGAAGAGCTCACCAACTCCACCGACCCGCAGGACGAGTCGCGGGTGGAGAACCTGGTGGAACTGGTCAGCGTGGCTCAGGAGTTCGTCGCCGCCGCGCATGCCGTCGACCTGCCCGACGACGAGAGCGAGTTGGCGGCCGGCGCACCTGAGCCGGACGACTCGCTCCCGGCCTTCCTGGAGCGGATCGCGCTGGTGGCCGATTCCGACCAGATCCCCGACAACGACCCGGATGCGACCGGAGTGGTCACCCTGATGACCCTGCACACCGCGAAGGGGCTGGAGTTCAACACCGTCTTCCTTACCGGCTTCGAGGACGGCATCTTCCCGCACCAGCGCGCGATGACCGACCCCCGCGAGCTGGAGGAGGAGCGGCGCCTGGCCTATGTGGGCATCACTCGCGCTCGGCAGCGGCTCTACCTCACCCGGGCCAGCGTCCGGACGCAGTGGGGCGCGCCGCAGTACAACCCGGCCAGCCGGTTCACCGACGAGATCCCGGCCCAATTGATCGACTGGCGGCGCTTGGGCTACGCGCGCACCGGGTTCGCGTCCGCTTCGTCGGCGCGCACCGAGCAGGCCTGGCGCTCGACGGTCGGGTTCGGGGCGAAGCCCGCGGTCAAGACGGTGGCTTCGGTGAGCGTGGGGGACCGGGTGCTGCACACCACCTTCGGCATGGGCACAGTGGTGGCCACCTCAGGTGTGGGGGACAGCGCCAAGGCCGACGTCGATTTCGGCTCCACCGGACTGAAGCGGCTCTCGCTCAAGCACGCGCCCATGGAGAAGTTGTAGCGCCAGACCGGTCCCTGAGCAGCGAGCGCCGCGCCGCCCCAACCGGTCCCTGATCAGCGAGCGCCGTGCCGCCCCAGCCGGTCCCTGAGGAGCGAGGGCGTCCCGCCCCAACCGGTCCCTGAGGAGCGAGCGCCGCGCCCTCCCAACCGGTCCCTGAGGAGCGAGCGCCAGCGAGCGTCACGAAGGGCCGCCGACGTCCTGCTATCTGGATTGCGGCTGGGCTATCGAGCTCTTGGTGAGGCGGCCCTTCGTGACGCCGCTCGTTCCTCGCGGCTCCTCAGGGACCGTTCGGAGGGGGCGTGCTTGTTCCTTGCGGCTCCTCAGGGACCGTTCGGAGGGGGCGTGCTTGTTCCTTGCGGCTCCTCAGGGACCGTTCGGAGGGGGCGTGC
>Ga0209477_1000504_pt1 | contig 24302 bp, 20 predicted proteins | sample KloWWTupernatant_FD_187180 | JGI IMG/M metagenome (GOLD analysis project Ga0209477, IMG submission 187180) | Active sludge microbial communities from Klosterneuburg, Austria, studying microevolution and ecology of nitrifiers - Klosterneuburg... | ecosystem: Engineered > WWTP > Aerobic digester >... | reverse complement strand
TCGCGGCGAAGCCCCACGCGGCGATGGCCACTCGCTCGGGCCACGGGCGAAGCTTCCGGTCGAACTGCTGCTCGCGAAGCTTCCTCATCAGGTCGGGCAGCGGGATCTTCACCGGGCAGGCGACCGCGCATTCGCCGCAGAAGGTCGCGGCGTTGGGCAGGTCGCCCGCGTTCTCGAGGCCCACGTACACCGGCGTGAGGATCGAGCCCATCGGCCCCGGGTAGACCCAGCCGTAGGCGTGGCCGCCGACGTTCTGGTAGACGGGGCAGTGGTTCATGCACGCCCCGCAGCGGATGCAGCGCAGCACCTCCTGCATCGGGCCGCCGAGGAGCCTGGTGCGGCCCGCGTCCACGAGCACGATGTGCATCTGCTCGGGGCCGTCGGCCTCGTCCGGCATCTTCAGGCCCGTGGTGAGCGTGAGGTAGTTGGTGACCGTCTGCCCGATGGCCGAGCGCGGCAGCAGGCGGATGAGGGTCGCGAAGTCCTCCAGCGTCCCGATCACCTTCTCGATGCCCGTGATCACGACGTGGATGCGCGGCAGCGTCGTCACCATGTCGGCGTTGCCCTCGTTGGTGACGGTGAGCGTGGTCCCCGTCTCCGCGATCACGAAGTTGGAGCCCGAGATGCCCATGTCCGCGGAGAGGAAGTGGCCGCGCAGCGCCTCGCGCGCCTCGCGCGTCATGGCCGGGATCTCGGTGAGCCGCGGCTTGCCGTGCGCCTTCACGAAGAGCTCGGCCACCTGCTCCTTCGACTTGTGCACGGCGGGGGCGACGATGTGCGAGGGCGGCTCGTGGGCGAGCTGCAGGATGTACTCGCCGAGGTCGGTCTCGATCACCTCGACGCCGGCCGCCTCCAGCGCCTCGTTGAGGTTCACCTCCTCGGAGACCATCGACTTCGACTTCGCGGCCTTCCTCACGCCGTTGTCGCGGGCGATGCCGGCGACGATCGCGCAGGCCTCCTCCGCCGTCTCGGCCCAGTGCACCACCGCCCCGCGCCGGGTGGCGTTCGCCTCGAACTCGACCAGGTAGGCGTCGAGGTTGGCGAGCGCGCGGTCGCGCACCTTCGCCGCGTGGGCGCGCACCTCCTCCCACACGCCGAACTCCGCCACGGCCTTCGCGCGGCCGTCGACGAACTTGCCCTTGGCCTTCCTCATGTTCGCCTGCAGGAGCTCGTCGCCGAGCTTCTCGGCGGCGCGCTTCTTGAAGAACATGCTCTGGACCTGCATCGCTACGCTCCTGCTGGGGGCAAGGCGGGGGAACCGCAGATGAACGCGGATGAACGCAGATGCTTCGTGATGGCATTCACGTCCGCGCGGGCTGCGGGCGTCGAGTCATGGAACCCCGCTCCCCGGGTCATCGCAATCCATCTGCGTTCATCTGCGTTCATCTGCGGTTCCCTCGCCTTCCCCCACCCTCATCCCTCGCCGGCGATCACCTGCGCGAAATGGAGCACCTTCGTCCTCGTGTCCCCCGTGCGCCGCAGCCGACCCTCGATGTTGAGCAGGCACCCGAGGTCGCCGCCCACGACGGCGTCGGCCCCGGCGGCGCGGGCCGACTCGCACTTGTTCTCGCACATGCGGGTGGAGATGTCGCCCAGCTTGATGGAAAAGGTGCCTCCGAAGCCGCAGCAGCGCTCGGCGCCGTCCATCTCGGCGATCTTCGCGCCGGCCATCTGCAGCAGGTAGCGCGGCTGCATCTTCACGCCCAGCTCGCGAAGCCCCGAGCAGCTGTCGTGGTAGGTGACGGTGCCCGAGAACCTGCCGGGCACGCGCTCGACCTTCAGCACCTCCACGAGGAACTGCGAGAGCTCGTGCCACTTCGCCGCGAGCCGCTCGAAGTCGGCCTGCTCGGGCTCGCCCTTGAAGAGGTCGTGGACGGTCGCGACCTTCATCTGCCCCGAGCACGAGCCCGAGGGCGCCACCACGTAGTCGCAGTCGCGGAACTCGGCGAGCACCTTGCGGGCGAGCGCCTTGGCGACCTCGCGCCCGCCGGAGTTGTAGCCGGGCTGGCCGCAGCATGTCTGCGTGGCGGGCACGACCACCTCGCAGCCGGCGCCTTCCAGGAGCTTCAGCGCGGCGAAGCCGATCCCCGGCCGCGAGAGGTCCACGAGGCAGGTCACGAAAAGGCCGACTTTCATGGCCGTGAGTGTAGCAGCGCCCCTAGAAGCCCGCCGTGGCGGTCGCGCCGACGGTCCACGCGCGCCCCGCGGCGGGCTCGAAGTGGCGCCCGCGCGACTCGGCGACGATGACCGACCCCGCGTAGGCGCGGTCGGCCACGTTGTCGACGCGCGCGAACGCCGCGAAGCGCCACCCGGCGAGGCGGCGCTCGATGCCGGCGCGCAGGCTCGCCACGGCGAACCCGGCCGCCGCGTCGGCATTGGCGTCGTTCACGAAGACCTTCCCGGCCGCCTGGACCTCGGCCGCCGCGTGGAAGCCGCTCGCGGCGTGGCGCCAGGCGAGCTCGGCGTAGAGCGACGACGCCGGCACGCCGGGCAGGCGCGAGCCCGCGGGCACGGCGGCGGGGGGGCTGCCCGCCGCGAAGCCGTCCCGGAAGCGCGCGTCCAGCCAGGTGAAGGCGAGCGCGCCCGCGAAGCCGCCGCCGAGGCCGGCTTCGGCGGAGAGCTCGAAGCCGTCGCGCCGCGTGCGCGAGGCGTTGCGGAAGGTCGTGCGGCCGGCGGCGGAGGCGTCCACCACGATTTCGTCACGCGTGGCGACGCGGAAGAGTGCCACCGCGAGGCGCCCCGTCTCGCCGAGGCGCGCCTTCGCGCCCGCCTCGGCCTGGCGGCTTCGCGAGGGCCGCAAGCCGAGGTTGGGGCCGGCGCCGCCGCCGGGGCGGTACGCGAGCTCCGCGAGCGTGGGCGTCTCGAAGCCCCCGCCCGCGGCGGCGTAGAGGCGCCAGCCGCCACCCGCCTCGACGGAGACGCCCGCCACGGGGAGCGTGCGCGCGTGCGTGACGCGGCCGCTGTCGTCGGGATTGGCGTCATTGACGAAGCGGTCGCGCGAGACGAACGCCACGCGGCTGTGGCGGGCGCCGGCAGCCGCGCTCCAGCCGGGCGCGAAGCGCCACTCGGCCAGCGCCCAGGCGTCGCGGCTTTCGACGCGGTCGTCCTGGTCGCGGCGAAGCGCCCCCGCCACCCCGCGCTCGTTCACGAATCCGCGGCGGCGCTCGTCCATGCGGTCGGCTTCGACCGCCGCGGAGAGGACGAGGGGGCGCTCGCTCCCTAACGCGTGGCGCCAGCGCAGGCCCGCGCCGCCGTAGCGGCGGTCGAGGTCGACCACGCCGCCGGCCGCGAGCGGGCCGTCGCCCGCCTGCGCGAGGTACTGCAGCACCGTGCGCGTGCCGCCGTGGACGCGCGCCTCGAAGGCGTTCGCGCCGAGATCCATCTCGTGCACGAGGCCCGCCTGCGACTGCCGCACGCTCTTCCTCGTGTCGAAGAGGAGCGCCGCGGCGTCGGCCTGCCGGGGGTCGGCCTCGAACTGCTGGCGCGTGAGCCCCAGCGGATCCTGCGATTCCGGCTGGTCGATGCCGCTCGCGACGAGGGCGAGCCGGCCCTCGCCCAGCGCGAAGCCCAGCTTCGCGTTGAACTGCTCGCGCAGGGCGGCGCTGTGCGCGCGGTGGCCGTCGGTGCGGAAGCGCGAGGCGCCCGCCACGAGGTCGCTTCCGCCCCACCGGCCGCCGGCCCGCAGGCCGTATCGCCGCGTGCCGTGGTCGCCGGCGAAGAGCGAGGCGGATCCCTCGGGCCCGGCCGGGGCGTCCTGCGTGAAGACCTGTACCACGCCGCCGGAGGCGTTGCCGTGGAGCGCCGCGAACGGCCCGCGCAGCACCTCGATGCGCCCGGCGGTGGCGAGGTCGAGGCTCGCGGCCTGCCCCTGCCCGTCCGGCATCGTGGCGGGGATGCCGTCGGCGACCAGCCGCACGCCGCGCACGCCGAAGGAGGCGCGCGCGCCGAAGCCGCGCAGCGACACCTGCAGGTCCTGCGCGTAGTTGTGCCGGTTGCGCGCCACGAGGCCGGGCACGCGCGCCACGGACTCGGAGAGGTTCACGAGCGGGCGGCCCTCGGCAATCTCGCGGGCGTCGACGAAGTCGATGGCCATGGGCAGTTCCCGCGCCGGGCGCGGCTCGCGCGTGGCCGTGACCACCAGGTCGGTCACGCGCACTCCCGCCTCCTCCGCGGCCGCGGCCGCGGCGGGACCGGCAAGACCGGCGAGCGCGGCGAGTGCGGAAAGGGGAATCGTGTCGGGGATCAGCCGGCGCGAAGGGCGCCGGCGAGGCGGGCGGGGTTCTTCTCCAGCCAGCGCTTGATGCGGTTGGCGTCGCCGATGCGCGTGAGCCGGCCCCAGGAGTCGAGGAGCACGATCACGACCGGCGTGTTGGCGATGAGGGCCTGCATCACGAGGCACTTGCCGGACTCGCTGATGTAGCCGGTCTTGGACACGCCGATCTTCCAGTCCCCGGCGCGCACCAGCGCGTTGGTGTTCACGTAGTTCACCTTGCGGCCGGTGTCGGGCAGCGTCACGTCCAGGGCGGGCGTGGTCGAGTATTCGCGGATGATCTCGTACTTGGAGGCTTCCGCCACCAGGCGCGCGAGTTCGGCCGGGCTGGAGACGTTGCCGGGCGCGAGGCCGGAGGAATCGACGAAGCGCGTCGAATCGAGGCCCATCAGGCGCGCCTTGGCGTTCATGGCCTCGACGAAGGCCTCGATGCCTCCGGGATAGGCGCGGCCCAGCGCCGCGGCGGCGCGGTTGTCGGAGGCGACCAGCGCGATGCGGATGAGGTCGTCGCGGCGGAAGTGCGCGCCCACGGGCAGGCGCGACTTCGTGCCCTTGAGGAGGTCGAGGTCCTCGGTGGAGATCTGCACCGGCTCGTCGAGAGGCAGCTTCGCGTCCAGCACCACCATCGCCGTCATGAGCTTCGTGATCGAGGCGATGGGGTGGACCGCGTCCGCGTTCTTGGCGAAGAGGGTCTCGCCGGTGTTGGCGTCGAGCACCAGCGCGGCGGTGCTCTTCAGGTTCGGGTCGCCGTCCCTGTCGACGTCGGCGATGGCGCGGGCCGGCTTCGCCTTCGCGCGCGGGGCGGGCTTGTCCGCGGCGATGGCCGTGGAGGCCAGGGCGAGGGCGGCGAGGAGGGCGGCGAGGCGCTTCATGGGGGCGGGATTCCGGAGGGCAGCCCGAACCATAGCAAAGGTGACCCGTCCGTGACAAGATAAGCCGGCTGAAGAACAAAATCCAAATCCCTGATTCGATGGCCCATTCCTCCCCCAAGACGCCGCACCCCGACACGCTGGCGGTGCACGCCGGCCAGTCCCCCGACCCGGCCACGGGCTCGCGGGCCGTGCCCATCCACCAGACGGCGAGCTACGTCCTGCCCGACACCGACACGGCCGCGGCGCTCTTCAACATGGAGCTGCCCGGGCACGTCTACTCGCGGCTCTCCAACCCGACCGTGGCCGTGTTCGAGGAGCGCATGGCGGCGCTCGAGGGGGGCGCGGGCGCCATCGCCACGGCGAGCGGGCAGGCGGCCCTGCATCTCGCCATCGCGACCCTCATGGGGCGCGGGGGCCACATCGTGTCGTCGGCGAGCCTCTACGGCGGCTCGCACAACCTGCTGCACTACACGATGCCGCGCTTCGGCATCGAGACCACCTTCGTGCCGGCCCGCGACCCGGAAGCCTGGCGGCGCGCCGTCCGGCCGGAGACGCGCCTCCTCTTCGGCGAATCGGTGGGCAACCCCTCGGTGGACGTGCTGGACATCCCCGCGCTCGCGCAGGTCGCCGGCGAGCACGCGATCCCGCTGCTCGTCGACGCCACGGTGACCACGCCGGCGCTGGGCCGCCCGCTCGACATGGGGGCGCACCTCGTCCTGCACTCGGCCACCAAGTTCCTCTCCGGCCACGGCGTCGTGATCGGCGGCGTGCTGGTGGACGGCGGGCGCATGGACTGGGACGCCTCCGGGAAATTCCCGACGCTCAGCGAGCCCTACGAGGGCTTCCACGGCATGGTGTTCACCGAGGAGTCGCCCGTGTCGGCGTTCCTGCTGCGCGCGCGCCGCGAGGGCCTGCGCGACTTCGGCGCGTGCATGGCGCCGATGACCGCCTTCCAGGTGCTGCAGGGCCTCGAGACGCTGCACCTGCGCATGCCGCGCCACGTCGCGACCACGGGGCGCGTCGTCGAGTTCCTCGCCACGCAGGAAGCGGTCACCCGCGTGCACCACCCGGGGCTCGCCTCGCACCCCGACCACGCGCTGGCCGCGCGCCTCTACCCGCGCGGCGCGAGCGCCATCCTTTCCTTCGAGATCCGCGGCGGCCGCGAGGCGGGCCGCAAGTTCATCGAGGCGCTCTCGCTCTTCTCGCACCTCGCCAACATCGGCGACGCCAAGTCGCTCGTGATCCACCCCGCCTCGACCACGCACCACCGCATGGACGACGCGGCGCTCGCGAGCGCGGGCATCACGCCCGGCACGGTGCGCCTGTCCATCGGCCTGGAGCACCCGGACGACCTGCTCGAGGACCTGTCCCGGGCGCTGCGGGCGTCGCAGAAATGAACTTCATCGTGCAGGGCTACCCCGCCTACGCCTACACGGGCGGGCGGGCCTTCGACCCGGCGCTCCCCGCCGTCGTGCTGCTGCACGGCGCCGCGCTCGACCACAGCGTGTGGCACTACCCGGCGCGTTACCTCGCGCACCACGGGTTCTCGGTGCTCGCCGTGGACCTCCCCGGCCACGGCCGCAGCCCCGGCGCCCTGCGCACGAGCGTCGAGGCGCTGGCGGATTGGGTGGCGGCCTTCGTCGAGGCGGCGTGCGTCGGGCGTGCGCACGTCGTGGGCCACAGCCTCGGCTCCCTCGTGGCGCTCGCGACCGCGATCGCCCACCCGGCGCGCGTGGCGCGCCTCGGGCTGCTGGGCGTCTCCGCGCCCATGCCCGTGGGCGAGGCCTTTCTCGCGGCGGCGAAGGACGATTCGCCCGCCGCCTTCGACATGCAGACGGCGTGGGGCCATGCGCGCAACGTGGCGCTCGCCGCGAGCGCGATCCCCGGGGTCTCGCTCGCCGGCGCCAGCCGGCGCCTCGTGGGGCGCGCCCGCCCCGGCGTGCAGCACGCCGACCTCGCCGCCTGCCACGCCTACGCGCCGGATGCGGCGGCGATCCGCGCCATCGCCGCGCCCGCCCTCGTGGTGGCCGGCAGGCGCGACCAGATGACGCCGTGGAAGGCGGGGCAGGCGGTGGCCGGGCTGGTCCCGGGCGCGACCCTCGTCACGCTGGACTGCGGGCACGCGATGACGACGGAGGCGCCGGGCGCCGTCACCGCGGCGCTGCACCGCCACCTCGCGGCCGGCGGCCGCTAGAAGAGCGACACCCCGCAGCGGAACACCGCCGTGAGCGGCGCGCTGCCGTCGTTGGGCTCGACGGGCAGCACGATGCGCGCGTTGGCGGTGCACAGCCGCCGCGCGACCAGCTCGCGCGCGGCCTCGCGCTCCATCACCTGGATCTCGGCGTGCAGGTAGTCCATGAAGGAGGCGGGCGACATCCGCTCCGCCTCGCGGCGCATCTCGAGCGAGAGCGCCGGCCCGAAGCGGACGCGGTAGAGCCCCGGCTCGGGCGCGAGGTCCCAGCGCAGGCGCTCGATCCTCGTGACCGTGATCTCGGATTCGCGGGGCGCCGGGGCGGGCGGGGCCGCGCAGCCGGCGAGCAGCGCGGCCGCCGCCGCGGCCGCGATCCATGGCGTGTTCGTCATGCGTCCTTCCTTTCGCCGGCGCCGGCCTCGTCGCCCTGCGCCTCTTCCTGTTGCTGGAGCCGCCACATCTCGGCGAACTTGCCGTCCCTCGCGAGGAGGTCGCGGAAGGCGCCGCGCTCGACGATGCGCCCGGCCTCCATCACGAGGATCTGGTCGGCGTCGACGATGGTGGAGAGCCGGTGCGCGATCATGAGCGTGGTGCGGTCGCGCGAGATCTCGGCGAGCTCGGCCTGGATCGCCTTCTCGGTGCGCGAGTCGAGCGCGGAGGTGGCCTCGTCGAAGATGAGCACGGGCGGGTTCTTGAGCAGCGTCCGCGCGATGGACACGCGCTGCTTCTCGCCGCCGGAGAGCTTGAGGCCGCGCTCGCCCACGGTCGTCTCCCACTTGTCCGGCAGGCTCTCGATGAAGTCGAGGATGTGGGCGACCTTGGCGGCCTCCACCACCTCCTCGCGCGTGGCGCCCGGCCGGCCGTAGGCGATGTTGTAGTAGATGGTGTCGTTGAAGAGCACCGTGTCCTGCGGGACGATGCCGATGGCCGCGCGCACCGAGGCCTGCGTCACCTCGCGGATGTCCTGGCCGTCGACCGTGATCCGCCCGGCCTGCACGTCGTAGAAGCGGAAGAGGAGCCGGCCGAGCGTGGACTTCCCGGAGCCGCTCGAGCCCACCACCGCCACCGTCCTGCCCGCGGGCACCTCGAAATCCACCCCGGCGAGGATGGGGCGGCGCCCGTCGTAGCTGAAGTCCACGCCCTCGAAGCGGATGGCGGCGCCGGCCACCGCGAGCGCAGGCGCCCCGGGCTTGTCCTCGACCTCGCGGTTCACCGCGAGCAGGCGGAACATCTTCTCCATGTCCGTGAGCGACTGCTTGATCTCGCGGTAGAGCACGCCGAGGAAGTTGAGCGGGATGTAGAGCTGGATGAGCAACGCGTTCACCATCACCAGGTCGCCCAGCGTGAGCGAGCCGTGCACGATGCCGTCGGAGGCGCGCCACATGAGCAGCGACACGGTGACCGCGATGATCGCCGCCTGCACGGTGTTGAGGAACCCCAGCGAGGTCTCGCTCGTCACCACCGCGCGCTCGTAGCGCGAGAGGCTCTCGTCGTATCGCTTCGCCTCGAAGCGCTCGTTGCCGAAGTACTTCACCGTCTCGAAGTTGATGAGGGAGTCGACGGCGCGCGTGCTCGCCTTCGAGTCCGACTCGTTCATGGCGCGGCGGTGGTGGATGCGCCGCTCCGAGATGAGGAAGGTGGCCGAGATGTAGAGCACGAGCGCGCCCACGGTGATCACGCCGAACCACACGTCGAAGCGCACGATCAGGAAGCCGGTCACGAGCGCGATCTCGAAGAAGGTCGGGAGCACGCTGAAGACCATGTAGTTGAGGAGCGTCGAGATGCCGCGCACGCCGCGCTCGATGTCGCGCGTGAGCCCGCCCGTCTGCCGCTCCAGGTGGAACCGCAGCGAGAGCGAGTGCATGTGCTCGAACACCTCGAGCGCCACGCGGCGCATGGCGCGCTGCGCGACCTTCACGAACACCACGTCGCGCAGCTCGTTGAAGAGCGTGGACGACATCCGCAGCAGCCCGTAGGCCGCCAGCAGCGCCACGGGCACCGCGAGCACGGCCTTGGGGCCCGAGAGCCCGTCCACGATCGACTTCATGACGAGCGGTACCCCCAGGTTCGCGACCTTGGCGGTGATCAGGAACGCGAGGGCGAGAAGCACCCGGCCGCGGTACTCCCACAGGTAGGGCAGGAGCTTGGCGACGACGCTCGCGTCCCCGGTGGCGGGGGGCTCGGCGGGCTGGGGAGTCTGCTGCGGAAGGGTGGCGGTGCTCATCGGCGGGGGCGCTTCGTCCGCTATAGTAGCAGCGACCATGCCCCGCTTCGCCGCCAACCTCGGGTTCCTCTTCGCCGAGCTGCCGTTCGAGCGCCGCTTCGGCGCGGCCGCGGCGGCGGGCTTCGCGGCGGTGGAGTTCGCGCAGCCCTACGACCGCGAGCCGCGCGAGATCGCCGAGCTGCTGGAGGCCAACGCGCTCGCGATGGTGCTCTTCAACCTGCCCATGGGCGACAAGGCGGCCGGGGACTTCGGCATCGCCTGCCTGCCGGGGCGCGAGGACGAGTTCCGCGAGGGCGTGGCGAGGGCCATCGCGTACGCCCGCGCGCTGGGCAACGAGCGCGTGAACTGCATCGCCGGCAAGGCGCCGGCGGGGGCGGACCCGGCGCTCGTGCGCGCGACGCTGCTGGCGAACCTGCGCCACGCGGCCGTGGAATTCGCGCGGGCCGGGCTCACGCTGCTCGTGGAGCCCATCAACTCCCTCGACGTGCCCGGCTTCTGCCTCGCGCGGCAGGCCGAGGGCGCGGCGCTCCTGGCGCAGCTCGCCGCGGAGAACGCGGGCCTGCAGTACGACATCTACCACGCGGCGATGATGGGCGACGACCCGGTGGAGGGCCTCGCGCGATTCGCCCCCGTGATCCGCCACGTGCAGTTCGCCGACGCGCCGGGGCGCCACGAGCCCGGCACCGGCCGCGTGGACATCGCCGGCTGCTTCCGGTGCCTGGACGCGATGGGCTACGCGGGCTGGGTGGCCGCCGAGTACCGGCCCAAGGGCCCCACGGCCGAAAGCCTCGCCTGGCTCGCCTGAAGGGCGGGCTTGCGCCTCGTTGGCGCGGTGCTAGGATGGCTCGACCCCTCGCCGGGGCCCCTCACGCGGAGGCGACCATGTTCACGCGCCGGCTCGCACGACTCCTGCTCGCCCTTCCCCTCCTCGCCTGCCCGCCCGCCTTCGGCGCGGCGAGCCCCTCCACCGCGGACAAGGCGGAGGAGAAGCCCGCCGTGGCGCCGCAGGACGACGAGGCCACCGTGCGCGCGCTGCAGGAGGCGGCCGCGGCGGTGGTCTCGGTGCGCACCCGCGCCATCGGCGACGCGCGATCCGTCGAGAGCCTCGGCGCGCAACGCGCCGGGTCCGGCGTGCTCATCGCGCCGTCCGGCCTCGTGCTCACCATCGGCTACCTCATCCTCGAGGCCGACCAGGTGGAAGTCACCGATTCGTCGGGCCGGTCCATGCCGGCCACCGTCGTGGCCTACGACCACGCCACGGGGTTCGGCCTGCTGCGGCCCTTCGGCCCGCTCTCGCCCAAGCCCGTGCGGCTGGGCGCGAGCGAGCGCGTGGAGCAGCTCGACCGCCTCATGGTCGTCACGAGCGGCGAGGGCGGCGTGTCGGTGGCCACCGTCGTGTCGAAGCGGCCGTTCGCCGGCTACTGGGAGTACCTCATCGACGGGGCCATCTTCACCACGCCGCCGCGCACGGACCACAGCGGCGCGGCGCTCATCAACCGCGAGGGCGAGCTGGTGGGCATCGGCTCGCTCTTCGTGATGGACGCCATGAAGCCCGGCGAGCGGCTGCCCGGCAACATGTTCGTGCCCGTGGACCTGCTCAAGCCCGTCCTCGACGAGATGATCGCCACGGGGCGGCAGAAGGGCGGGCGACGGCCGTGGATCGGCCTGAACACCATCGAGGACGACGGCCGCCTCAAGGTGCTGCGGGTGAGCGCCGGCGGCCCGGCCGACCGCGCGGGCGTGCAGGCGGGCGACATCATCCTCTCCGTCGGCGGGCGCAAGATCCGCGACCTGCCGGACTTCTACCGCAAGCTGTGGGCGCTGGGCGAGCCCGGCGTGGAGGTGGGGCTCACGCTGCTGCAGGGCACGGACGTGAGGGAGCTGCGCCTGCGCTCCATCGACCGGCAGGACTTCCTGCGACGCAAGCCCACCATCTGAGCGGGGCTATCATCGCGGCGTGACCGACTCCCCGGCGGGCCTTCGCCGCCTCCTCTACGCCGCCGCGCTGCTGCGCGCGCTCGCCATCGGCATGATGGCCGTGCTGGTGGGGCTTTATTGCGCGAAGCTCGGGTTCTCGGCCGCGCAGATCGGCGTGGTCCTGTCGGCGGCGCTCTGGGGCGCGGCGCTCGCGACCCTCCTCACGATGGTCGCAGGCGCGCGCGTCTCCGAGCGCTCGCTTCTCGTGGCCCTGTGCGCGCTCCCGGTCGCGGGCTGCGCGGTGCTCCTCGCGACCGACGCCTTTCCCGTGATCGTCGCGGGCGCCTTCCTCGGCATGTTCAACGTGAACGGGCGCGACCGGGGCGCCATCCCGATCCTCGAGCAAGCGATGTTCCCGGCGACCACGACGGACGCGGACCGAACGCGCGTCTTCGCCTGGTACAACGTGCTGCTGGACGCGGGCTACGCGGCCGGCGGGCTGCTCGCGGCGCTGCCCACGGCGCTCGAGGCGTTCGCGGGCCTCGCGCCGCTCGCGGCGATGAAGGCGGCGCTCGTGCTCTTCTGCGCGCTCTACCTCGCCTCGGCGGCGCTGTACGCGCGGCTGCCCGCCCGCGTGGGCGATGCCGCGCCATCCCGCCTGCGCGACCTCTCGCCGGAAAGCCGGCCGATCATCGCGAAGATCTCGGCGCTCTTCTTCGTGGACGCCTTCGCCGGCGGCTTCATCGGCTCGGCGATCTTCGCCTACTGGTTCTCGGAGCGCTTCGGGGCGTCGGCGGCGACGGTGGCCGTGCTCTTCAGCGCCGGGCGGCTGCTCTCCGCGGCCTCGCACATCGCGGCAGCGTGGCTCGCGAAGCGCATCGGGCTCATCAACACGATGGTCTACACGCACATCCCGTCGAGCCTGCTCCTCTTCACGATCGTGGCCACGGACGACTTCGCGTGGGCGGCGTTCTTCTTCCTGCTGCGCGAAAGCCTGAACGAGATGGACGTGCCGACGCGCCAGTCGTACGTGATGGCGGTGGTGAAGCCGGCCGAGCGGCTGGCCGCCGCCGGGATCACGAACCTCGTGCGCTCCGGGGGATGGGCGCTCGCGCCGATGTTCGCGGGCGCCCTCATGCAGTCGGCCGGCCTGGGCGTGCCGCTGGTCCTCGCCGGCGTGGCCAAGATCGGCTACGACCTCGCCCTCTGGCGCGCCTTCCGGCAGGTCAAGCCGCCCGAGGAACGGGGACAGTAATCGGGGACGGTTCCGAAGAACCGTCCCCGATTACTGTCCCTCCTTGCGGTCGCGCTTGCGGGCGGCGGGGCGGATGCCGCGGCGCTCGAGGGCGTCGCGCAGGAGGTACTCGACCTGCCCGTTGGCGCTGCGAAGCTCCGACTGCGCGAGGCGCTCGATCTCGGCCCAGAGCGCCGGGTCGATGCGCAGCAGGAAGGCCTTCTTGTCGGGGCTCGCCATCGGCGCTCAGCGCCTCCTTCGCTCGCCGCCGGCCGCCGGCGGCACGCGCCGGTAGCGCGCGAGCCCCCCAAGCGAGAGCGCGACGAGCGCGACGGCCGTGATCCCGGACCAGATTCCCACGCCGTCCTCGCCGACGAGGCGGGCACCCCACGCCAGCGCGGCGACGCCGAAGGACGCCCCGCCGGCGGCGAGGGTGAAGCCCATCCAGCGGCCGAGGCCCTGCGCGTCCGGGTAGCGCTCCGGGTGCGCGCGGTAGTTGTTGATGAGGTTGACCTTGCCCAGCACGCCGATCGCCCAGCCGAGGGCGAGCAGCACGGCGGCGGCGATGCCCAGGCCCCAGGCGCCCAGGACGGCTTCGTCCATGGCCGCCTCAGGTGTAGAGCGTGCCGGCGTTGACGATGGGCTGCGTGTCGCGCTCCGAGCAGAGCACCACCATGAGGTTCGACACCATCGCCGCGCGCCGCTCGTCGTCCAGCTCGACCACGTTCTTCTCCGACAGGCTCTTCAGCGCCATCTCCACCATGCTCACGGCGCCCGTGACGATCTTGGCGCGCGCGGAGATCACCGCCTCGGCCTGCTGGCGGCGCAGCATCGCCCCGGCGATCTCGGGCGCGTAGGCGAGGTGGGTGAGCTTGGCCTCCTCGACCTTCACGCCGGCGAGGTTCACGCGCGCCTGCAGTTCCGCGCACAGGGCGTCGGCCACGGTATCGGCGCCGGCGCGCAGCGTGATCTCGCCGGCCTCGTGCTCCTCGCCCTCGTCGTAGTTGTAGCGCGTGGCCACGTGCCGCAGCGCAGACTCGCTCTGCACGCGCACGAAGTTCTCGAAGTCGTCCACGTCGAAGAGCGCCTGCGCGGTGTCCTCCACGCGCCAGACGACCACCGCGGCGATCTCCACCGGGTTGCCGCGCTTGTCGTTCACCTTGAGCGTGTCCACGTTGTGGTTGCGCGCGCGCACGCTCGCCTTCTTGCGGATGAGCCACGGCCACGTCCAGCGCAGTCCCGGCGAGCGCTCGGTGCCGGAGTAGTCCCCGAAGAGCGTGAGGACGCCCGCCTCGTTGGGCTGGAGCATGAAGAAGCCACCCGCCACGAACACGACCGCGAGCCCGAGGGGCACCGCGATCGCCGGGGCGCGGGCGCCCACGATGGCGAACACCAGCAGCCCGATGAGCGCCAGCAGGGCGAGCAGCATGGCGATGCCGTTGAAGGTGCTGGCGGGCTTCTCGAAATTGCCTTCCTTGCGGTACTGGGCCATGGCGACTCCCCGGCGAGAGCTATTAAAGTGATATCAGTTTCCGGGAAAATCGCCACGCCGTCAAGAGGGACAGGAAATGGGGACGGTTCCGAAGAACCGTCCCCGAAACCTGTCCCTATCCCAGGGCGGTGATGACGGCGTCGGTGACTTCGGTGGTGCGCGCGGTGCCGCCGATGTCGCGCGGCAGCGAGCGGCCCTCGCGGCAGACGCGCTCGATGGCGGCCATGATGGCGCCGGCCGCGGGCTTCTCGCCGAGGTGCTCGAGCATCATCGCGACCGTCCAGAAGGTGGCGACGGGGTTGGCCACGCCCTTGCCGGTGATGTCGAAGGCCGAGCCGTGGATGGGCTCGAACATCGACGGGAACGCGCGCTCGGGATTGAGGTTGGCCGTGGGCGCAATCCCGAGGCTGCCGGCGAGCGCCCCCGCGAGGTCCGAGAGCACGTCCGCGTGCAGGTTCGTGGCCACGATCGTGTCGAGCGAGCGCGGGTCCTGCACCATCACGGCCGTGGCCGCGTCCACGAGGAGCTTCCTCACCGTGACGTCCGGGAACTCGCGCGCCACCTCGCGCGCGATCTCGTCCCACATCACCATGCCGTGGCGCTGCGCGTTGGACTTGGTGATCACCGTGAGGTGCTTGCGCGGCCGGGACTGCGCCAGCCGGAAGGCGAAGCGCATCACCCGCTCCACGCCCACGCGCGTGAAGGTGGAGGTCTCCATGGCCACCTCGATCGGCAGGCCGCGGTGCACGCGCCCGCCGGCGCCCGAGTACTCGCCCTCCGTGTTCTCGCGCACGATCACCCAGTCGATGTCGCCGGGGCCGCGGCCCGCGAGCGGGCTCGCGATGCCGGGGAAGATGCGCGTGGGCCGCACGTTGGCGTACTGGTCGAAGCCCTGGCAGATCTTGAGCCGCAGGCCCCAGAGCGTCACGTGGTCCGGGATCTCCGGGTCGCCCACGGCGCCGAAGAGGATCGCGTCGAAGGGCCTGAGCGCCTCGTTGCCGTCCTCCGGCATCATCACCCCGTGGCTGCGGTAGTAGTCCGAGCCCCACGGGAAATGCGTGGGTTCGCAGCGGAAGCCGCCCAGCCTCGCCTCCACCGCCGCGAGGAGCCGCAGCCCCTCGGGCACCACTTCCTTGCCGATGCCGTCCCCGGGGACGACCGCGATGCGGTATTGCCTCATCCTGGTTCCTCGCTTCGAGCCGGCCCCGAGCGGGCCGCGCCCGAGCCTATCAAAACGCGAGGCGCATGACGTGCTCGCCCTCGCTCACCTCGCCCGTGCGCTCGAAGCCGAAGCGTCGGTAGAAGGCCTCGGGGCTGCCGGGGGCGTCCACGAAGCTGAGCAGCATCGCCTTCGTGCCATGGATCGCGCGCGCGTGGTCGATGAGCAGCCGCAACGCCTGCGCGCCGAATCCGTGCCCCTGCCAGCGCGCGTCGACCATGAAGCGCCACAGCCCCACGTAGGGCGCGCACAGCCAGTCCTCCGGTGCGCTCTCCGCGCACTGCGACCAGTCCTCGAGCATGGCGAAGCCCACCGCCGTGCCGCCGGCCGCGATGCCGCGGAACCACGCCTCCGGGTGGAAGTGCGCCTGCGCGACCGACACCGCGTTGGGGGCGACGAAGCCCTTCTGCGCCGGCGCCACCTCGAGGCGCAGGTAGTCGCGCAGGTTCGCCTTCGTGATGGCGACGAGCGCGACCGGCGAGTCCCGGCCCGGCTCGATCCCCGTGGCGCCCACGAGCCCGGCCCCGCTCAGCCGCCCGCGGCCGGCACCGCGCCGGCGAAGGACTGCCCGCCGCCGTAGCTCGCGAGCGGCGCGAGCGTGCCGCCCTTCGTCACCTTGACGGCGCAGTACTTGAGCTCGGCGATCTTGCCGAAGGGATCCAGCGCCGGGTTGGTGAGCAGGTTCGCGGCCGCCTCGTAGAAGGCGAAGGGGATGAAGACGCTGCCGCGCGGCGTGCCTTCGTCGGCGCGCGCGGCGAGCGCGATCTCGCCGCGCCGCGAGGCCACCGTGATCACGTCGCCGGCGAGCGCCCCGATCGCGTCGAGGTCCAGCGGGTGCATCGACACCACGGCCCGGGGCTCGATCGCGTCCAGCACCGAGGCGCGGCGCGTCATCGAGCCCGTGTGCCAGTGCTCGAGCTGCCGGCCGGTGATGAGCACGAACGGATACTCCGCATCCGGCCGCTCGTCGGCGGGGATGAGGTCGGCGGGAACGAACTTCGCCCTGCCGTCCTTCGTGGGGAAGCGGTCGGTGAAGACCACCGGCTGGCCGGGGTCGTCCTCGGTGCGGCAGGGGTAGGTCACGGCCGACTGCGCCTCGAGCCGCTCCCACGAGATGCCGCCGATGGAGTTCATGGCGCCGCGCATCTCCTCGTAGACCTGCGCCACGCCGCTCTCCGGGCCGGCGTAGTTCCAGTCGAGGCCGAGGCGCCGGGCCACCTGCTGGATGATCCACAGGTCCTGGCGCGCCTCGCCCGGCGGGTCGAGCGCGCGGCGGCCCATCTGCACGATGCGGTCGGTATTGGTGACGGTGCCCGTCTTCTCCGGCCAGGCGGAGGCCGGCAGCACCACGTCGGCGAGGTAGGCCGTCTCGGTGAGGAAGATGTCCTGCACCACCAGGTGCTCGAGCTTCGCCAGCCCCTCGCGCGCGTGATGCGCGTTGGGGTCGCTCATGGCGGGGTTCTCGCCCTCCACGTACATCGCCCTGATGCGGCCCTCGCAGGCGGCATCCATGATCTCCACCACGGTGAGGCCCGGCTTCGTGTCGAGCTTCCTGCCCCAGTACTTCTCGAAGCGCGCGTTGGCCTCCGGGTTGTCGACGCGCTGGTAGTCGGGGTACATCATCGGGATCAGGCCCGCGTCCGACGCCCCTTGCACGTTGTTCTGGCCGCGCAGCGGGTGGAGCCCGGTGCCGGGGCGGCCGATCTGGCCGGTCATGAGCGTGAGCGCGATGAGGCAGCGCGCGTTGTCGGTGCCGTGCACGTGCTGCGAGATGCCCATGCCCCAGAGGATCATCGAGCCCTTCGAGGTCGCGTAGGCGCGGGCCACCTCGCGGATCGTCTCCGCCGGGATGCCGCAGTGCGGCGCCATGGCCTCGGGGCTGAATCCCTTCGCGTTCTCCTTCAGCGCCTCGAAGCCCGTGGTGCGCGTGCGGATGAACTCCGGGTCGACGAGGTTCTCCTCGAGGATCGTGAAGATCATCGCGTTGAGGAGCGCGACATCCATGTCCGGCTTGAACTGCAGCACGCGCCAGGCGTGCCGGGCGATCTCGGTGCGGCGCGGGTCGGCCAAGACCAGCTTCGCGCCGCGCTTCACCGCGTTCTTGATCCAGGTCGCGGCCACCGGGTGGTTCGAGGTGGGGTTGGAGCCGATGAGGAAGATGAGCTCGGCCTTCGCGACATCCGACACCTGGTTGGACACCGCGCCCGAGCCGATGCCCTCCAGCAGCGCCGCCACCGACGAGGCGTGGCACAGGCGCGTGCAGTGGTCCACGTTGTTCGAGCCGAAGCCCGTGCGCACGAGCTTCTGGAAGAGGTAGGCCTCCTCGTTGGAGCCCTTGGCGCTGCCGAAGCCGGCGAGCGCCGCGCCCCCGTGGGCGTCGCGCACTTTCGCCAGGCCCCCTGCGGCGTAGTCCAGCGCCTCCTCCCAGCTGGCTTCGCGGAAGACCTCGCGCCAGCGGTCCGGGTCCACGGTGAAATCGGCGTGCTTCGGGACCCCGGGCTTGCGGATGAGGGGCTTCACGAGCCGGTGCGGGTGGTGCGCGTAGTCGAACCCGAAGCGGCCCTTCACGCACAGCCGGTCGCGGTTGGCCGGGCCGTCGCGCCCGTCCACGCGCACGATCTGGTTGTCCTTCACGTGGTAGGTGAGCTGGCAGCCGACGCCGCAGAACGGGCAGACGGAATCGACCTTGCGGTCCGCCTTCACGGCGTAGGCGCCCTTCGCCGGGGCAAGCGCGCCCGTCGGGCAGGCCTGCACGCACTCGCCGCAGGCCACGCACGTCGATTCCCCCATGGGGTCGTCGAAGTCGAAGGTGATCTTCGCGTGCGAGCCGCGCCACGAGTAGCCGATCACGTCGTTCACCTGCTCCTCGCGGCAGGCGCGCACGCATCTCGTGCACTGAATGCAGGCGTCGAGGTTCACCCACATCGCGGGGTGGGAGGCGTCCGGCGCCGGCTGCTCGCGCGCCGGGAAGCGCGGCTTGCCCACGCCCAGCCGCTCGCTCCAGAAGGCGAGCTCGTTCTTCTGCGGCTTGAGATCGGCCTCGGGGGCATCCGCCTTCAGCAGCTCCAGCACCAGCTTCTGCGAGTGCACGGCGCGCGCCGAGACGCTGGAGACCTCCATGTCCTTCGCCGGGCTGCGGCAGCACGAGGGCGCGAGCACGCGCTCGCCCTTGATCTCCACCACGCAGGCGCGGCAGTTGCCGTCGGGCCGGTAGCCCTCCTTGTGGCAGAGGTGCGGGATCCTGACGCCGTGGCGCTTGGCCGCCTGCAGGATCGTCTCGCCCGCGAGCGCGCTGACCGTCTCGCCGTTGAGCTTGAAGTCGATGACTTCGGCTTCCCCTACCGGGTCGTTCATTTTCATTTCGGGTACCCCTTGGGAACCGCAGATGAACGCGGATGAACGCAGATGGATTGTGCAGGATTGCGGTTCATCGCCACGCGCGCGAATCCCGTTGGTGAACGCAGGAGCGGCGGCAGGCAATCCTTTCCAACCCATCTGCGTTCATCCGCGTTCATCTGCGGTTCCATCGCCTTTCCTCAAACTTCATGCGGGAAGTGCTTGATCACGCACCGGATCGGGTTCGGCGCCGCCTGGCCGAGGCCGCAGATGGAGGCGTCCGCCATCGCCTGCGAGAGCTCCTCGAGGAGCGCGGCGTCCCACTTCGGCGCCTCCATCAGCTTCGCCGCCTTCGCGGTGCCCGCGCGGCAGGGCGTGCACTGGCCGCAGGACTCGTCCTCGAAGAAGCGCATCATGTCGAGCGCGGCGTCGCGCACCTTGTCGTGCTGCGAGAGGACGATCACCGCCGCCGAGCCGATGAAACAGCCGTGCGGCTGCAGCGTGTCGAAATCGAGCGGGATGTCGCCCATCGAGGCGGGAAGGATCCCGCCGGAGGCCCCGCCGGGCAGGTAGGCGTGGAACTCGTGGCCCTCCTGCATGCCGCCGCAGAATTCCGCGATGAGTTCCTTCACGGTGATGCCCGCGGGTGCCACGTGCACGCCGGGGCGGTTCACGCGGCCCGAGACCGAGAAGGACCTGAGCCCCTTGCGGCCGTTCCTGCCGTGGGAAGCGAACCAGCCCGCGCCCTTCTCGAGGATCTCGCGCACCCAGTAGAGCGTCTCGAAGTTGTGCTCGAGCGTGGGCCGGCCGAAGAGGCCCACCTGCGCGACGTACGGCGGGCGAAGGCGCGGCATGCCGCGCTTGCCCTCGATCGACTCGATCATCGCCGACTCTTCCCCGCAGATGTAGGCGCCGGCGCCGCGGCGCAGCTCGATCGCGGGCAGCGGACCCGGCGGGTCGGCCGCCAGCAGCGCGAGCTCCCGCTCCAGCGCCTCGCGGCAGGCGTGGTACTCGTCGCGCAGGTAGATCCAGATCCGCTCGATGCCCACCGCCCAGGCGGCCACGAGCATGCCCTCGAGGAAGCGGTGCGGGTCGCGCTCGAGGTAGTGGCGGTCCTTGAAGGTGCCCGGCTCGCCCTCGTCGATGTTCACTGCCATGTAGCGCGGGCCGGGCTCGGCGCGGACGATGCGCCACTTGCGCCCCGTGGGAAAGCCCGCGCCGCCCAGGCCGCGAAGCCCCGCGTCCTCCATGGTCTTGAGCACGCTCTCGAGATCGCGCTTGCCCGCGAGGCACTCGGCCCACAGCGCGTAGCCGCCGGCCTTGCGGTAATCGGCGTAGCCGATGTGCGAGGTCTGCGGCGCGCGCACGGCGCCCGCCTTCACCACGGTAGCGATCCGCTCGGCGGTCGCGTCGCCGAAGGCATTCTGCCCCACGCAGACGGCGGGCGCCTCGGCGCAGCGCCCGATGCAGGGCGCCGGGATCACGCGCACGCCGGGGCCCAGCATCGCCTTCACGCGCTCCAGCAGCGCGCCCGAGCCCGCCATGCGGCAGGAGAGCGTCTCGCAGACGCGCACGGTGACCTTGGGCGGCGCGCTCTCGCCTTCCTTCACGATGTCGAAGTGGTGGTAGAAGCTCGCGACCTCGAAGACCTCCGCCTGCGAGAGCTTCATCGCCTCGGCGAGCGCCGCGAGGTGCGCGGCCGAAAGGCACCCGAAGCGGTCCTGCACCTTGTGCAGGTTCTCGATGAGGTACTCTGGGGCGCGCGGGGCATCGCCCAGGAGGGCGGCGATCTCCTCGCGGGCGGCGGCATCGACGGCGCGGCCCTTGGGCGTGGGGCGGGCCTTGCGGATCTTGGCGAGCGGAATGGCGACGCGGTCGTTCATGGGGCCTCTCGGGTTCGTCTCGAGGGCCGGCTTGGCTGGCGGCCCCGGGCCCGGACCCGCGCGGGTCGGGGCGCGGGCTGGGAAATCAGGCGATTAGACTACCGAAGGCGAGGCGGGTTTGGGCTTGACCCGAGTCAAGCGGCGGGCCGCCCGGGCCCCTGTGCCAGAATGCGCCCCATGTGCCGCGCCCTCCTCTACCTCGGCGAGCCCGTCCTGCTGGACGACCTGCTCTACCAGCCCGATTCGGCGCTGGTGCGGCAGGCCACCATGCCCAAGATGCTGCACATGCTGAACCTCGCGGGCTTCGGCATGCGCGCCTGGGACCGGCGCTCGCGCGAGCCCGGCAAGCCCTGGGCCTATGCCTCCACGGAACTGCCGGTCTTCGACCGCAACCTGAAGGGCCTCGCCGAGAAGGTCGAGGCCGAGGCGGTGCTGGCCCACGTGCGCGGCGTGGCCTACTCGACGGCGGTGGACATCTCGCTCGCCAACGTCCACCCCTTCCAGTTCCCGGGCGCGGCGCTCGCCATGGCCCACAACGGCGACCTCGCGCGCTTCGCGGAGCTCAAGCCCCGGCTCGCGGCCCACGTGCCCGCGGAGATCGCGCGCCACGTGCGCGGCACGACCGACAGCGAGTGGATCTACGCGCTGGTGCTCTCCGGGCTCGCCGACCCCTTCGCGGCGCCGGCCGGCGGCGAGCTGGTGGAGGCGGTCGCCCGGGCGCTCGCGATCATCCGCGAGGAGCGCGCGGCGCTGGGCATCGACACCTCGTCCTCCGTGAACCTCTTCCTCGCCGACGGCACCCAGCTCGCCGCGGTGCGCTACTGCTTCGACTTCGGGCGCTACGCCACGGCGGACCCCGCGCGCCTCCACGAGGCGAACCTCGGTTTCCTGAGCCTCTGGTACACGCTGGGCCACGGCTACGGCCTGCACGACGGCGAGTGGAGGATGACGGGCGGCGCGCAGGCCGCAGCCTCGATCCTCGTGGCGTCGGAGCCGCTCACGCGCGACGTCGCCTCCTGGGTCGAGGTCCCGGAGTATTCTGTGCTGCATGCCGGCCTGAGAGACGGCCGGCCGGAGGCGACGCTGCGGTTCCTGGACTGAATTCCGCGCCAGCGGGAGGAGGCTACGGCGATGGGCGATTCCACCCGCATCCCCGACGACGCGCGGGCCCGCCTCGCGGTGCTGCGCCAGTCCGCCGGCGAGGCGTCGGCGCGCGCGATCGAGGCCCTGGTGGGCGAGGGACCCGACCGGGCGCTGAACCGCGTGAACGTGCTCGAGTTCGCCGCCCGCCGCGGGCTCGACGAGCAGGAGGCGATTGGCGCCTTCCTGCACGCCTCGCGCCTGGGCATCTTCGACCTCTCGTGGAACCTGCTCTGCCCCGGCTGCGGCGGGGTGCTCGAGGCCAACGCGACGCTCAAGTCCGTCCGGCGCACCGAGTACCACTGCGCCCTCTGCGCCGCGGGCTACGAGCCGACCCTGGACGAGATGGTCGAGGTGAGCTTCACCGTGAACCCGCGCGTGCGCCGGATCGCTGCGCACGACCCGCACTCGCTCTCCATGTGGGAGTACCAGAAGCAGGTCTTCTGGAGCTCGGGCATCGACCTGCCGGAGGAGAAGTTCGACGAGATCATCCGCGAGATCGTGATCGACTCGGTGGAGCTCCCCCCGGGCGAGAAGTGCATCCTCTCGGTGCAGCTCCCGGCGCAGTTCGTGATCGTGTTCGACCCGGTGACCCACGCCACGCAGTTCCTCGACGTGAAGGGCGAGCCCACCCGCGAGCGGCAGGACGTCGCGATGGTGTTCAACAAGGTGCAGGCGCCCTCGGGCACCCTCGCCCTGCGGCCGGGCCCGCTTCGCCTGGCGCTCGAGAACCGCTCCGAGGTGCGCGTGCTGCCGGCGCTCTTCATCGCGGGCGACGCGCTCCACGAGCTCCTCGGCAAGCGCAAGGCGTTCCTCACCGCCAAGCGCCTGCTCACCAACCAGACCTTCCGAGACCTGTACCGCACCGACACGCTCGACGTGGACCAGCGGCTCGGGATCACGAGCCTCACGTTCCTCTTCACCGACCTCAAGGGGTCGACCGAGCTCTACGAGCGCGTCGGCGACCTCGAGGCCTTCGAGCTGGTGAAGGCGCACTTCCGGAAGCTGCACGAGGTGGTCGCGATGAACGCGGGCGCCGTGGTGAAGACGATCGGCGACGCGGTGATGGCGACCTTCCCCACGCCGGACCGGGCCCTGTCGGCGGCCCTGCGCATGCGGGAGGCCATGCGGGAGCTGAACGACCGGCGCGGGCACGAGGACCTGCTGCTCAAGATCGGCATCCACGAGGGCCCATGCCTGGCGGTGACGCTGAACGACCGCCTCGACTACTTCGGACAGACGGTGAACATCGCGGCGCGCGTGCAGGGGCTCGCCACCTCGAGCTCGATCTTCGCGACCCGGCCCGTGGTCGAGCACCCGGGGTCCGCGCAGGTGCTCGGCGAGTCCGGATGCGCGGCCCTCGCGCAGCGGACGGCGCTGCGCGGCATCGCCGGGGAAGTCGCCGTCTACGAGATTCCCTGGGAGGGCGGGGCGGCGGCGTGACCGGGCCTACGCGGCCGCCTCGCCCCGCTCCGACCAGAGCTGGGCGGCGCCCGCCGCCTCGAACTGCGCCGCGTCGCGCCCCTTGTCCGCGAGGCGCGCGTGGGACGCGAGGCGCGTGAGCGCCCGGTTGGTGCGGCCCAGCGACTCGAGCAGGCTGCGCTGCACGGCCGACCGCAGGCGCGATCCGGCCGGGGAGTCGCCGAAGTAGAGCTCGCGGAAGGCGCCGGCGGGAATCTCGAGGAGGGTCGACCCCTCCCGCGCGAAGGCCCAGCTCCCGTGCGGCTGCCCGAGCAGCACGCCCAGCTGCCCGAGGGGCTTTCCCGGGCCCAGCACCGCCACGCGCCGCTCGTGGCCGTCGACGGGCCGCAGCACCTCCACCGCGCCGCGCGCCACGACGAGGACGGCGTCCGCCTCGCCGCCGGGCGCGTGCAGCAGCGCGCCGCGGGGCGCCTCGAGCACCGTGGCGCACGCGAGCACCTCGTCGGCCTCCGCGGCCGGAAAGCGGTCGAAGAAGGCGAGGCGCGGCAGGAAGGCCGGGAGGTCGAACGGGGCGCGGCGCAGGCGCGCCACGCCCGCCATCGGGACAGGCGCCGCGGCGCGCGTCGGGCGGTCTTCCGGCGAGGCGAGGGTGGCCAGCCGTTCATTGACCGCGCGAAGGCGGCCGGCGAGGACCAGCGTCACCGCGTGCTGCAGTTCGCGCGCGGCCGCGCCACGCTGGACGACGACGGCGCGGAAATCCTCCTGTGCGAGGAACCAGCCGTCGACGTGGGCCGTGGCCTCGACGGTGGCGGTGCAGGTGCCGGACTCGACGAGGGCCATCTCGCCGAAGATGTCGCCGGCGGCGAGGCTCGCCACCACGAAGCAGTCGCCGCCCGGCGCGGGCACGCGCGCCTCGGCGGCGCCTTCGCGCAGGACGAACGCGCCGCGGATGCCGACGAGTCGGCCTCGGTTGCCTCTCCGGCCGGCGCCGGCACGGCATCTGTCCTGGCCGAGCCGCCGGCCGCCGGCGGCTGATGCTGGCCATGTCGGTTCTGCGCGCGCCCTGGACCGAGTCGCTGCGCGAGCCGCTCACCATCGGCGT
>Ga0209477_1000503_pt1 | contig 24305 bp, 21 predicted proteins | sample KloWWTupernatant_FD_187180 | JGI IMG/M metagenome (GOLD analysis project Ga0209477, IMG submission 187180) | Active sludge microbial communities from Klosterneuburg, Austria, studying microevolution and ecology of nitrifiers - Klosterneuburg... | ecosystem: Engineered > WWTP > Aerobic digester >... | reverse complement strand
CGGCTGATCGAGCTTGTCGAGATCATGGGCGAGGCCTCGACAAGCTCGACCAGCCAACGCCGGGCCTCACACGCGGTGCGGCCGCGTTGGGCCTGGACGTGGCTCGCCGTGGCCGCTGTGCGAAAATGGCGCCCATGCTGTCTCTGCCGACCCTGCTCAGTGAACGTGTCGCCGCCGTCGCCGGAATCGATCCGGAATTGCGCCCGGCCACGCGTCCGCAGTTCGGCCACTATCAGACCAATGTCGCGCTGCGGCTGGCCAACGCGCAGGGGCGTCCGCCGCGCGAGGTGGCCGCTGCACTGGTCGAGCAGATCCAGCTGGACGACCTGTGCGAGCCGCTCGAAGTCGCCGGCCCGGGGTTCATCAACTTGCGCATCCGGGCGGACGTGCTGGCCGCCGTCGCGACCCAGGTGCTCACCGAGCCGACCGCTGGCATCTCGCTCACCGACGATCCCAAGACGGTGGTGATCGACTACTCGTCCCCGAACGTGGCCAAGCAGATGCACGTTGGCCACCTGCGCTCGACGATCATCGGCGACTGCTTCACCCGGGTGCTGCGCGCGCAGGGACACACGGTGATCCCGCAGAACCACATCGGCGATTGGGGACGCCAGTTCGGCATGCTCGTCGAGCAGATCCTGGACGAGGGGCTGGACGTCGCGTCCCTCGACCTGGCCGGTGCCGAGGAGCTGTACAAACGGGCGAACGACCGACTGAAGGCGTCCGAAGAGTTCGCCGACCGGGCGCGGGCCCGCGTGGTGCTGCTGCAGGCCGGGGACGCCGACACCCGGCGCATCTGGCAGCAGCTGATCGATGTCTCGCTGGCCGGCTTCAACGCCACCTACCAGCGGATGAACGTGCTGCTCACCGACGCCGACCTGGCCGGGGAGTCGATCTACAACGCCGACCTGCCGGTGGTGGCCGCCGATCTGGAGTCGCGCGGCATCGCGGTGGTGGACGACGGCGCGCTGGTGGTCTTCGTGGACGGGTTCCCGGCGCCGGCCATCGTCCGCAACGCCCAGGGCGGGTTCGGCTACAGCTGCACCGACCTGGCCGCCATCCGGCACCGCGTCGGCGACCTGAATGCCAACCGGCTGATCTATGTGGTCGGGGCGCCGCAGGCGTTCCACTTCGAGCAGGTGTTCGCGGTGGCCCGGATGGCCGGCTACCTGCCCGGGGCCACGTCCGCCGAGTTCGTCGGCTTCGGTCAGGTGCTCGGCGCGGACGGAAAGAAGTTCTCGACGCGCGAGGGCACTGCGGTCACCCTGAACTCGTTGCTGGACGCGGCCGAGGAGCAGGCCGCGCCGCCGATCGCGCTGGCGGCGATCAAGTACGCCGACCTGTCCAGCGGCTTGCAGAAGGACTACACCTTCGACGCCGAGCGCATGGTCGCGACCACCGGCGACACTGGACCATATCTGCAGTACGCACACGCGCGGGCGAACCAGATCCTGCGCAAGGCCGAGGCCGAGGGCATCGGGTTCGACGGCGTGACCGTGATCACCGAACCCGCCGAACATCAGGTGGCCCTGCTGCTGAGCCGCTTCGGCGAGGTGGTGGCCGCCGTCGGTGAGAACCTGCAACCCCACCGCTTGTGCGGCTACCTCTACGAGCTCGCCGGCGCGCTCAGCTCGTTCTACGAGCAGTGCCCGGTGCTGCGCAGCGAGGGCGACGTCCGGGCGTCCCGCTTGGCGTTGTGCGCCGCGACGAAGAAGGTGCTCGCGACCGGTCTCGACCTACTCGGCATCGAAGCCCCCGAGCGAATGTAGCGGGCCTTCATTCCCAGCCTGAATGAAAAGGGGACGGTTCCTTTTCCGTTCAGGTTCTCCACAAAAGTTGGCCGATTGGTCGCGTCCTCTGCGTGCGACTGTGGATAAGTTGGACGGAAAAGGAACCGTCCCCCTTTTCGTTCAGTGGGACTCGGCCTTCTGCTCGGCGAGCCAGGCGGCTCCGATGATGCCGGCCTTGTTGCGGAGTTCGGCAGCAACGATCGGCGTCTTCAGCTTGAGCTTGGGGAGGAACTTGTCAGCGTTCTTCGAGATGCCGCCGCCGACCACGATCAGGTCGGGCCAGAACAGGGCCTCCAGACGTTCGTAGTAGCGCTGCAGCCGCGGCACGTACTGGTCGTAGGTGAGCTTCAGGTTGTCGCGGACGGACGCGGCCGCTTGGCTTTCGGCGTCGTGGCCGTCGATCTCGAGGTGGCCGAGTTCAGTATTGGGCACCAGGACGCCCTTGTGGATGATCGCGCTGCCGATCCCCGTCCCGAGCGTGGTGACGATCACCAGTCCATCGTTGCCCTTCGCGGCACCCCAGACGACCTCGGCGACGCCGGCGGCGTCCGCGTCGTTGACGAGCACCACGTCACGGCCGAGCTTTTCCTCGAAGATCTGCTCGGCGGGTGCGTCGATCCACGACTTGTCGATGTTGGCCGCCGACCTCGTGACGCCGTGAGTCACGACTGCCGGGATGGTCACGCCGACCGGCGCGTTACCGAGCTGGTCGGCGAACTCGGCAACGATCTGCGCGACCACGTCGGCGACATTGGTGGGCGTGGACGCCGCCGGGGTGGGAATCCGCACCCGCTCGGACGCGAAGTCGCCCGCGTCCAGGTCAACCAGGGCACCCTTGATGCCCGATCCGCCGATGTCTATACCCAGGACGACTCTGTTCTGCATGGGCTACACCCTAGTGGCCCGTCCCCGTCATCGAAGGCCTCTGGTTCGGTCATTCGCCCGTGCCTGGGTGCGGGCCCTCGACCGAACCGGAGGCTCTCGGCGAGGAGGGGTCACCGCGGATGGCGAAGTGGGGCTTCGGTGAGGAGGGTCGAGGATCACTAGACTCCCGAGCGTGACTAGTTGGCTGGTTACCGGCGGAGCCGGGTACATCGGGGCCCACGTGGCCAGGGCGCTACAGCAGCAGGGGCTGGGGCCGGTGGTGCTGGACAACCTCTCCTCGGGCATCGCGGCGTTCGTGCCGGACGGCGTCCCGTTCGTCCAGGCGGACATCCTCGACACCGCGGCGGTCACCAAGGCGCTCACCGACCACGGCTGCGCGGGAGTCATCCACGTGGCCGGCTACAAGTACGCCGGGGTCTCGGTCCAGCGTCCGCTGCACACCTACGCGCAGAACGTCACCGGCACGGCCAGCGTCCTCGAAGCGATGGACGCGGCCGGCGTGCGCAACCTGGTCTTCTCGTCCTCGGCGGCGGTCTACGGAACGCCGACCACCGAGTTGGTCACCGAGGATTCGCCGAACCATCCCGAGTCGCCCTACGGCGAGTCGAAGCTGATCGGGGAGTGGCTGATCAACGACGTCGCGCGCGCGACCGAGGCCTTCCGCGGGGTGAGCCTGCGCTACTTCAACGTGGTCGGCTCGGCCACCGATGAGGTCTACGACGCGAGTCCGCACAATCTGTTCCCCCTTGTGATCGAGGCATTGCTGGCCGGGCGGACGCCGCGTGTCAACGGCACGGACTATCCCACCCCGGACGGTACCTGCGTGCGCGACTACGTCCACGTCGGCGACCTCGCGAACTCGCACGTCGCCGCCGCTCTCGCCCTCGAGGCCGGACGTGAGCTGCGTCCCGCCTACAACCTCGGCAGCGGGGACGGGCTCAGCGTCCGCCAGATCATGGACGCGATGGCGCGCGTGACCGGCATCGACTTCGCGCCCGAGATCGCGCCCCGGCGTCCCGGCGATCCGGCGCGGATCGTCGCCGCGGGCGCGGCGGCCGCCGCCGATCTGGACTGGCGGATGAGCTACTCGGTCGACGAGATGGTTGCTTCGGCCTGGTCGGCGCGGAAAGCGTCCGGGCCCGCGTCCTGACCGGTTCGGACCAACTCCGAGTGGTCAGACCCACCTTGGGCCATGGGTGAGCGAGAGTCTGACGAGTCGGCAGCGGGAGCAGGCTGCGCGGCCGGCTCACTGAGGTCGAGCGCGGGCAGGTGGTGGACGCGTTCCAGCAACTCCGTCTGCAGGCCACGCACCGAATCCGCGTCCAGGCCGCGGGCACGCGCCTGAATGGTGCCGCCCGCGGTGTGGAACTCCAACTCGGCCAGGCGCAGCCGGCGAGCCAACGGGCCTTGAGAGATGCGCACAGACTGCGTCCGCGCGTGCGGGACGAGGTGCCAGGTGCGCACCAGCCAGCCGTGCCGAGTGACGGTGAGCTGGCCGTCGTGTCCCCAGCGCATGAACGGCGCGGCGAACGGGTGCAGCCAGCGCGCGCGCGTCGGCGGGCGGCGTAACTCGATGGCCTCGAAGTCGGTGCGCGGCCAGATCGCGCGCAGCGCAACCCTGACCTGCTCGATGCCGCCGGCCGGCAACAGGATGGTCGAGACGCCCGTGTCGTTCTCGTCGTTGGTGACGCTTCCCCAGCCGATCACGGCGATGTCGAGCCGGTAGAGCCCGAGCCAGCGCCAGATCGGTGACTGGGTGAGTTGCACGGCCTGGATGCGCCGCGGCGGCAAGGATTGGCTGGTGAGGCTGGTGAGGCCGCGCGAGATGCGCAGCCCGTGCTCGCGGCGCGACAGCGTGTAGTTGAACTGGCCGGTCACACGCCGGCTGATGAACCCGAACAGTGCACTGGCCACCGGCAGCGCGACCGCGAGCCAGCCCCAGCCGAAGCCGAAGTAGACCACGATGGCCGCGGTGACGATGCCGCCGCCGACGATGCTGAAGAACTCGTGCGAGGTCACCGCCGCGAGCAGCAGGGTTTGCGGCGGCACCTTCACGAGCACTTCGTCCTGGGCGTTCAGGTCGGTCAGCACCGAGGCCGCCTGGGCGTGCTCCTGCGCGGCCACCTGATGCCCACGCGCGCGAGCGAGCAGGTAGTCGCGAAGCGCATAGGCCCTGGTCAGCTTCAGGTAGCGAAGGCGGACGCGTTCCTGAGACCCGACGTCGATCTGCAACTCGGCCAGTCCGATCAGCCGGGCGGCGAACGGCTGCACCACGTCGATGGCCTGCACCTTGTCGAACGCGACCCGAACTGAGCGCTTGAACACAGCGCCGGTGTCGACCCGGAGTTCGTCCGCGTCGATCACGAAGTGGGTGAACCGCCACGAGACGTAGCCGACAGCCACCGCGCCAAGGAGGGCGATGCCGATGCCGGACGCCAGGAACTCCAGCGGTGGCAGCTGGGCGGCCTCGGACTGGTTCTGAAGGAGTTCGCGACCCAGCCCGAATGCGAGCGCCAGGATGACGATCCAACCGCGGACGAAGGGTGTCAGCGGGTGCGCGCGCTCGGTGACCTTGGCCGCCGGTGCTTGCTGGGGCGCCCACGCCGGCCCGAGCGCAGATGCGGTCGCGGGCCCCTCGACAGGCTCGGGGAACGTGGTTTGGTTCGCGGGCCCCTCGACAGGCTCGGGGAACGTGGTGGGAGGCTCGGGCCGCTCGACAGGCTCGGGGAACGTGGTGGGAGGCTCGGGCCGCTCGACAGTCTCGGGCTCGGACGCTGAACCTTGGACAGTATGGGCCGGCGGTTCGACGGGCATGGTCATAGCGGCAGGGCCTGGGTCTCCCCGGCTGCGATCAGGCGGTCGCGCAGAGTCGCCGCGTCCGCTTGGGCGAGGCCCGGGATCTGCGCGCCGGACTGCGAGCTCGCGGTGACCAGCTGGACGCTCGCCAGTCCCCAGGCGCGGTCGAGCGGGCCGGATTCGACGTTCACCGACAGCATGCGTCCGTACGGAATGGCGGTCAGCCGCTTGAACCAGAGGCCGTGGGTGATCAGCAGATCCTCGTCCCGCTCGGCGTAGCCGAAGCTGCGCACCCAGCGTCCGGCCCGGATCACGCGCCAGATCGTCCAGAGGATGCCCGCCCCGGCGACACCACCAGCCCATCGCCAGTCGAACAGGAAGCCGAGGCCGAGCGACACAACCGTGGTGGCGATCAGGTTGGTGACGGCCGCACCGACGCGACGGGCGGTTATGTATCGCTGGGGCAGGCGCTGCCAGGTGGCCGTTGGGGTGAACAGGTCGCTCATGGTTGAATCCAACACCGTCCGCGGGTCAGTTGCGATTCCTCCGCGCCTTGGGGTTGCGGATCTCGACGCCGCCGAAGCCGCAGAACCCCTTGAGCCGGATCTTCGGCAGGGACGGATCAGGTGGGGTCAGGCGGCCGACCTCGGTGCCGCCGAAGATCGCGATCACCTGGCTGTCGACGTCGGTGCCCGGGGGCACGGTGACCTCGACGCCGCCGAACAGGCAGAACACATTGAACGTGAGTTCGTGGGCCTCGTAGGTCGCCTGGGTGAGGTCGAGCTCGACCCCGCCGAAGACGGCCATGATCGAGGTGTTCCGGCGGACGCGCCAAGCGTGCTTTCGGCTGGCGCCGGAGAAGATGGCGACGATCTGGTCGGCGGCGTCGCTGGCGTTGGCCGTGTCGTAGTTCACGAGCGGACGGGCCGCTGGGCCGGTCGGGCTGACCAGATCACGGGTCAGCGGCACCAGGTCATCGAAGATCTCGGCAGCCTGGGCTTCGGCGATCCGGTCGTCGCGCTCGACAGCGGTCAGGCGGCCTTCGGCCTGGGCCGAATTGAGCAGGGTGATCACATGGCGGCGGTCCGCGTCCGAAACGGCCAGGTGGCCGCCGACGGCAGGACCGACATCACTGGGTTCGATGGGATTGGTCATGCTTCGACGTTAGGCCACGAGTGCCGCCTCGGGATACCTCGGTTCGTCGGTTTGGGGGAGAGTTCGGGTCGATCCCTGAGCCGCGGGTTGTCGGCCGTCCTTGGTAGCGTGCGGATCGTGTTGCGGCGGCTGGTGGTTCCGATGCTGGCGGTGCTGGCCGTCATCGGCCTCGCCGTCTGGGTGGTCGGCTCGCTGCCGCGCTGGTTCCCCGACCTGGTCCCGTCCGCTTCGGCGAGTTCGACCAGGCCGAATCCGAGGCCGACCATCGACGTGTCCGGCTTGGCGAAGGTCAAGGTGGGGCGAGTGGTCGACGGCGACACCCTGGACGCGACGCTGGACGGTGCCCAGACGAAGCTGCGGCTGCTCAACATCGACGCTCCCGAGACCGCACACGACGGCGAGCCCGCCCAGTGCCTGGCGGAGGAGGCGAAGGCGAAGCTGGCCAAGCTGGCCCCGGCCGGGTCGACGCTGCGGATCAAGACCTACGGCCGTGACCGTTTCGGCCGCACCCTGGTCGGCCTCTATGACGGCAAGGGCTACCTGCTGAACGCACACTTGGTGGCGGCCGGGTTGGCCGCGCCGTTCGTGGTGAACGGTCAGGTGAACCTGCTGCAGCCCGTGCGGGACGCTCAGACCGAGGCGGCCGCGTCCGCGTCCGGGCTGCACCAGGCGTCGGGCTGCACCGTGCCCGGACGGATCGTCGCCGCGGAGAAGGCAGTGGTGAAGCTACCGCCGACACCCTCGTCCGCCGCCGAAACGAAGCAGGTGATCGCGTCCGCCGAGAAGCTGCAGCGGACGCTGACCGTGCTCGCCGCCGACCTGAAGGGCGATGCGCGCTTCGTCCCGGTGGACGCACTGACCCGCCAGGAGGTGGCTGAGTTGAGCAACCGGGTGGGCGCGGCTCAGGACGCAGTGGGACGAGCCCTCGCGAATCTCCGCGGGAGGCGCTGAGCAGGGTAGATTTCCGATCATGATTCGAATGCTGATCCGGGGCGGCATCTTCTTCGGCACCGCGGTGGTCGGACTGCTACTGGCGGCTCTGGTTCCTGGGGTGCAGCTGAGGCTCGGCGGGTTCCTGGTGGCGGTGTTGGTGTTCACCGTCGCGCAGAGCCTGATCACCCCGGTGGCGATGCGGTTGGGACGCAAGACCGGGCAGGCGCTGATCGGAGGCCTTGGCCTGATCTCGACGGGTCTGGCATTGATCGTGGCCAGCCTGTTCGAGGGCGGGATCAGCTTCGTTGGTGGTTTCCTGCCCTGGTTGGGGGCGACGCTGGTGGTGTGGCTGGTGACCGCGCTCGGTGGTTGGCTGCTGCCGATCTGGCTGCTCAAGGATAAGGTCTCCCAAGCCCGTTCACGCCGGGCCTGAGTCGCCTGCAGCGGCGCTGGGCGATGGCCGCGCTCGGGTTTGCCGCCCGCTGCGTCAGGCGTCGATCAGTCCGCGGTCGCGCGCGAAGCTGACCGCTACCAGACGGTCGTGCACGCCGAGCTTGGTGTAGACGTTGCTCAGGTGCTTGTGGACGGTTCGTGGTGACAGGCCAAGGCGGGCCGCGATGGTTCGGGCGAGCAGTCCTTCGGAGAGCAGTTGAAGCACCTCTACCTCGCGGGAGGTCAGGTTGAGTGCCGCGGCCGCGTCCGCTGCAGCTTTGGAGTGCTCGGCCGATTGGCACGCTTCGCCGACCTGGGGAAGGAGTAGGTGCAAAGCCGGGCTGGCTTCGGAGAGGAGGATTCGAGCTTCCGGCGTGAACCGGGCCCGGCGGGAGAGCACGAGCGTGCGAGCTTGGGAGCCGGGATGCGGATCGCCGGCGAGGCTGGTGCCGAAGGTCAGCAACTCGCCGAGCACCGGATGGTCGCCGCTGGTGTGCCCGTGGGTGGAGACGACTGCTTCGGCGAGGGTGCCCGCCGCGCGCGGATTTGGCCATGCTGCGTGCACGCGGATGCGACGGGCCGCGTCCGCTCCGAGAAGGACGGCCGCGTCGGCGCCGGTCGCCCTGGCGAGGCCGTGACAAACCGCCTGCTCACCACGTTCGCCGTCGTTGAGTACCGACATTGTCTGGTTGATCAACTCGACAATGGTGACGGCCCGGTCTTCCCTGCTCACCCGCCTACCTTCTGGGATTGCCTTGTGTCTGTGCAATGCAGTCTGGCAGAGGAATCGATCTTGTAAGTAGAGAATCGCTGTAGCCCGCATGGTGAGCGGCCCTGGGCTGCGATTTGTGCGCTCTCATCCTGGGTGCGGCTAGACTGCTGGCTGCACCGCCGCCGAGTGGCGCGCGCGGATGTAGTTCAATGGTAGAACATCAGCTTCCCAAGCTGACAGTGCGGGTTCGATTCCCGTCATCCGCTCGAGTAAAAGGCCTTGCCAGGGGCACCTTCCGAAATCGAACAGGTGCGGTTCGTGGACCGTGTTACCTGAAATTGTTACCTGATGAGGTCGCATTTGAGGTAACACGGGTCATGGTGACCGGCGGCCTCGAGCGGCGAGAGCGGCGTTTGGCTAGGGGAAATGCCTTGGGAAGCTGCCCTCGCGACCTGCGCGGAACGTCAGCTCGAGAATTGAGAATGACCTCTTCTCATTGCCCGGTAATAGCCGAATCTGGCCGGTCCTGGGGGAGTCTCGACAACGTTCGGGTCTCCCGACCTCCGCCCGCTCGTCGAGGCTATGCACGTGCCACGACCGGATCTGCCGAAGACGGCGAGTTATGGGCGTGGCTGCCGCTGGCCGACACTTGGTTCTCAGGACCCAGGCTGTTCCGCTGGGATTCGCACGTATTGGAGGGTGGATCCCAATCCGGCGGTCAGGAGCGATTCGACCACGGTTGGCCCGGAAGGTGCTCAAGGAACTCCAGCACCCCGCTGTCGTCGTGGGCTCCAGCCACGACGTCAGCGTGCTTCTTGACATCGTCGGGCGCGTTGGCCATAGCCACCCCGAGGCCGACCAGCGCGAGCATCTCCACGTCATTACCACCGTCGCCGAAGGCGATCATCTCCTCCGCCGCAATGCCCAACCGTTCGCCGAGCCAGGCCAGCGCCACGCCCTTGTTGACCCCGTGGCTCACCAGATCGATCGACCCGTGCCCACTCGAGGTCGGAACGACTCCACGGGGCAGCCCAATGGCCAACTCCGCCAGCAGTGCGCCGGTCCGCTCCGCCGGGCAAGCCAGAGCGAGCTTCACCACGTCGTCGTCGACCTCCGCCCAGCCATCCACGAGTTCGAGCCGCACGTAGTACCGGCGCATCATCTCCAGCACACCGGGATCGGTGTCGTAACGGGCATAGGCGGCCTTCACGCCGCATGCCAGGGTGGAAACGCCGGGCAGGCGGTCCACGAAGTCCAGCGCGGCAGCCACCGCGCTTGGCTCGAACGGCGCCACTCTCAGCACCCGTTCCGCCGTAGCCACCAATGCACCGTTCTCGGCGATGTAGAAAACGTCGGGGAAGCCGTCGAAGTAGGTCAGCAACTGCCAGTACTGGTTGCCGCTGGCCACGACGAAACGGGCACCGGCAGCCTGGAGTCGCTGATTGAATCGGCCGAAGCGGACCCGGTCATACGCGCTCTCGGCATCCAGGAAGGTCCCGTCCATGTCGACCGCCACCAAGCGGGCCGGGCGTGTCATGCGGGCGCTCAAATCAACCACCCACCCATCCTCGCGGTCAGCCGGTCCCGAGTCACCCCGCCGAGCACGAGGCTGCAGACCTTGACCGCATGCAGTCGCGCTCCGCGTCCGACGCCGGAGCGAGACACCCGACTTTAGCCGCCGTCCGCGCGATCGTGTTGCCGAGCAGACGATTCAGAAGTTCCGGGCACCGTGCGTGAGCCCGACGGACGGTTACCGTGCCGCAAAGGCTGCAACAGACCCTGCCCGGGCGTCTTCGCGGTGCCACCCGCCGAACGGCTCAGGTCGGCTTTTCATCGGACTCGGTGGTTGACAACACCCAGACCGGCCATGACTGCGAGGACGGCGAAGACCCAGGCCAGCCCGGTCGCCAGGGATGCCCCGGTGACCAGCAGCCCGAATACCGAGGTGCCCACCGCCCCGCCGAGGTTTCGGGACAGCTGGACCATGGAACTGGCCGAGGCAGCGGCTCCGCGGGCAGCGTCGTCCTGGGCGTCGACCAGCAGGATCGGCTGCACGGTGCCGATACCCACACCCGCGAAGGCCGAGGCCACTCCGGCCAGCCATAGCCCGCCGGTCCCGCTGGCGGCGGTCATCGCGACCACCCCGAACGCGATCGCGGCAGTGGCCCAAGCGGCGACCAACCCGACCCGGCCGCGCCCGGCGGACAGGTTCCCGCCGAGCATGCTCCCGACGCCCACGCCGACCATCAGCGGGATCAGCACCGCGCTCGACCAGGACGCCGGCCGGCCGAAGACGCCCTGGACGAGCAGTGGCAGGTAGGCGGTAGCCGACATGAGCGTCACGCCCAGCAGGAACGCTCCGACGGAGATCCGGCGCGCCTCAGCATTGCGGTGCAGCGTCCGCACCGGCTGCGCGAAGTCCACCTGACGCCAGGCATCGGACCATCCCGACACCGACGCTTTCGGCAGGCCCAGCGCCGCACACCCGATCGCGGCCACTGAGACGGGCACCACCGCCCAAAGCCCCCACCGCCAGCCGGGCCCATCGGTGAACCATCCTCCGACCAGGGGGCCCGCGATGTTGCCAACCACCTGGATGACCCCGATCAGCCCGAATAGCCGCCCCCTGGCCGGCCCGCCGGCCAGGTCCGCGATCCCAGCGAGTGCAGCAGGCACCAGCGCTGCCGCGCCGATGCCCTGCACGACGCGCGCCACGACGAGCACCTGCATCGAAACGGCGAGCGCGGCAGCGGCCGTTCCAACGGCGTAGCCGGCCATGCCGATCAGGAACATCGGCCGGCGGCCGTGGTGGTCGGCGAGTTGGGCGAACACCGGCAGCGGAACGGTCGAGGCGAGCAGGTAGGCGGCGAAGACCCAGCCGTAGAGAAACTGGTCCCCCATTTCCACCACGACCTGGGGCATGGCCGTCGCCAGCATCGTCTGCATCAGCACTGAGGCCGTTATCCCGATCAGGATGGCGGCCAGGCCCAGACGCCGGGTGACCGGGGAGGGTGCAGGTGCTGCAGGCCGCGAAGTCACCACTCATTGTAAACGCCACGTTCACTATTGATACAGTGGACGCCATGTCTACGCCGCTCTGCCTGCCCCTGTCCGACGTGAGCGCCGCCGACCTGGCCATCGCCGGGGGCAAAGGCGCGAACCTCGGCGAGCTCGTCAACTCCGGCTTCAACGTTCCGGCCGGGTTCGTGGTGACCACACCGGCCTACCGGAGTGCAATCGCGGAGGTCGCCGCACCGAGCAGGGGGAACGTCCTGGAGGTGCCGGTGCCGCCGCAGGTCCGGGCTGACATCCTGGCCGCCTATTCCGCCCTCGGACATGGGCTCGTGGCGGTCCGGTCCAGCGCGACGGCCGAGGACCTCCCGGGCGCAACGTTCGCCGGCCAGCAGGACACTCTCCTCGGTGTGGTGGGCGATGACGAGCTGCTCGACGCCGTCAGGAACTGCTGGGCCTCGCTGTGGACCGAGCGGGCGATCTCCTACCGGCAGCGGCTCGGCATCGAGCCATCCTCCGTGGCGATCGCCGTCGTCGTTCAGCGGATGGTGCCCGCCGACCAGGCCGGTGTCATGTTCACCGCCAATCCGGTGACTGGAGCGCGCGATCAGGTCGTCATCGACTCCAATCCAGGCCTCGGTGAGGCCGTTGTGGCGGGGCTGGTCACACCGGATCACGCTGTTCTGGATGCCGACGGCCACATCGCCGAGCGGCGCGCGGGGCGGCGCGAAACCGTGATCCGGGCCGGCGCCGCCGGCGGAACCGAGACCTTCTCGGCCCAGAACGCCAGCGCGAAGGACATCGACCCGATCAGTGCGGCCGACCTGGCCCGGCTGGCGGAGGTGGGACGGCGGATCGAGAGCCACTTCGGTCGCCCGCAGGACATCGAGTGGGCGATTGCGGGCGACGAGCTGGCCATCCTGCAGGCACGACCGATGACGGCCCTGCCGCCACCGCCGATCCCGCTGAACAGATTCCAGCGGTTCGTCGGTCAGGTGGTCCTCGAGCTGCTGCCCCGGCGTCCGTACCCGATGGAGCTGACGGCCTGGATCACGCTCACCGTCGGGCCGATCGTGGAGCGCCTGGGATCGGGGCTGGTCGGCGTCTCGTTCGATTTCGCCGACGTGGTGCCCGCCGAGGACGGCGTCGTGCAGGCCTTCGTGCCGCCCCGGCCGCACCCCACGGCAATGCTTCCGGTCCGGGTCATCCGCTCGATTGCGCGGATGGGCCGCGATCCCGGAGGTTGGGCCGACGACCCCGTCGAGCTGCGCTATGTCGCGCAGGCTTCGCGGCTGTCGGTCCTCGACGTCACCAGGGCGGCGTGGGCGGAGCTGCTCGAGATCCCCACTGCTGCGGCACGACTGACCGACCTGGTCACCGATCTGCGGGTGGAGTACCTGCCCGCGGCGGGTGGGGCGCTCCTCCGGCTGCGGTTGCTGCTCAAGGCCTGCCGACTCGACGGACTCTTCGGTGACCTCATCGTCGATGCGCCCACCATCACGCAGGAGGCCAACGACACGCTCACCGAACTCGCTCGACGGGTTCGGAACGATCAGGCACTGAGCCGAGCCTTCGCCGACCAAAGCGGCGAACAGTTGTTGGACTTCGTCGAGTCCGCTGTGGCGGCCGACGGCTTCCGGGAGCGGTTCTCCGCGTTCCTGGACCGTTTCGGGCACCGCGAGACGGCGAGCATCCTGCTGCTGCGCGATCCCACCTGGCGGGAGTCCCCGACCACCGTGCTCGCCCTGATCAAGGTGCTCGCCGGCGAGGCGCCGACCGAGCCTCGTCCGGCAACCTCACGGGCTGCCCTCGACCGTCTGCTCGCCCACCCACTGGTCCGGCGCACCCGTTCCCAGGACCGGGTGCGGCGGCTGGTCGCCAAGGCTGCGGCCGGGACGGCGCTGCGCGAGGACACCCACTACGAGGCGACCAGGCTGATGCCGGTCGTCTACCGCGCCGTCGTCGAGATCGGCGTCCGCTTGGCCGAAGCCGGCGCACTCGGGGATCCGGACGACGTCTGGTACCTGACCTGGCCCGAGGTGAGTGTGCTGGCCGACCCAGCGCGGACGGCCCCGGGTGAGACACTCCGCGAGAGCGTCCAGCGACGCCGGGCCGCGTACGCCGAGCTCGCCGGAGCCCCGCTGATCGCCACCGCCACGCTCTTCCCGGACCGTGCGAACGCCGAGGACGCGTTGGTGGCCGGTGTCGGGGGCGGCGGAGGACGAGCCGCCGGGCCAGTGAGAGTGATCCGCACGCCGGACGATTTCGACCTGCTCCAAAGCGGCGATGTGCTGGTCTGCACGGCGACCAATCCGTCCTGGACGCCGTTGTTCGCCCGTGCCGCCGCGGTCGTCGTCGACTTTGGCGGGCTCGCCTCCCACGCGGCGATCGTTGCGCGCGAGTACGGCATCCCTGCGGTCATGGGCTGCGTAACCGGAACGACCGCACTTGCCGACGGTCGGCGCGTGCTGGTCGACGGCGACCGTGGCGTGGTCCTGCCGACTGAGGGTGAACGTGGCGCCGATCACGCCGGGCTGTGACGAGAGCCGGCGGCCATGAGCGGCACCGTTGACCATCGCAGCCGGCCGCGGCGCCGCGGCAGAGCCCTTGAGGATGCGATCATGGCCGCGACGATCGAGGAGCTGCGCGAGGTCGGCTTCGCTGCGATGACGATGGGCTCCGTGGCCCGCCGGGCGGGTGCCGGCAAGATCTCGGTGTATCGCCGCTGGCCCGACCGGGTCGAGCTCGCCATGGCGGCGGCCTATCGGCTGATTGGCGAGCCCCCGGCGCTGCTCGAGCCGACCACCCTGCGTGAGGAGCTGCTCGTCCTGCTGCGCCACATGGCCCATCAGATGTCCGGGCCCGCCGGAGAGGCCCTACGGGGGATCATCTCCGAGTCGCTCGGCGCCGATGACGTCCGCGTCGCGGAGCTGTCCAAGGGCAACGGTGCGCGGCTGGTGCGGGGGGTCGTCTGCCGGGCGGTCGCGCGTGGCGAGCCGGTCGACCCCGATCCGGCACTGATCCGGCTGCAGGCGCCAGGGGCGATCCTCCAGCACCACCTGCTCACCCACGGCCCCCCCATTCAGGACGATTTCGTGGTGAGCGTGGTCGACGAGATCGCCGTCCCACTGCTGGGCCGGAACCGCTAGGAGGCTCGTGGATGACGTAGGTCGCCCAAACAGTTCAGCGAGTGGCGCCGAAAGATTCGCCTCGTATTCCAGGCACGCAACGAGGCTGTCCATCCGGGATTCGGGACTCCGAGACCCGATGCTGCACCCTGCGCTGCGTGCTGCGGTGCCGTACCCGGCACACGTCCACCGACTTGAGAACGCAACGGCGGCCGTCGATATTGCCATGTGGACGGCCCTTGAAGTGGGAAGGCGACCGTAGCCTCGGCTCGGCAGTACCTTCCGGGACGCTACGGCCTCGTGGGGGGCCGCCACGGAACTTCTGCGTCAAGGGCAGCAGTACCTGCAGGATGCCGCTCGCCTTGGTCACAACGCATCCCTTGGTGAAGGACTCGTCTTGCATTCAACTGAACTGAACCGTACAGTTTGACTTATGACCGCCGGCACGCTCTCCAAGCGCCAGGTCGCCAAGCGCGAACAGATCGCCACGGCGGGCCGGAGGCTGTTCCTCGCCCACGGCTTCGCGGGCACCTCGATGGACGCAGTGACTGCGGAAGCCGGCGTCAGCAAGCAAACCCTCTACACCTACTTCCCGGCGAAGGTCGACCTCCTCAAGGCGATTCTCGATCGCGAACTCGCTCGCTTCGCGCTCGAAGGGCCCCTGCCCGAGCCGCAGACCCTTCCCGAGCTGCGCGGACTGCTTCTCCAGTTCGCCACTCGGCTCACCCAGACCCTGCTTCATCCCGATTCGATCGCACTCGTCCGTCTGGTGCTGGGCGAGGCCTTCCGTATCCCGGAGCTGCGCGGCACCGTGCGCCAGGCTTTTCCGATGCGCGCCCTGCAGGGCATCTCCACCATCGTCGGACGGGCGGACGAACTCGGCCTTATCGAGGCGCCCGACACCGACCTCACCGCCCGGATGCTGCTGGGGCCGATCATGAGCTACGTCGCCCTCGACGGCCTCCTCACCACGGAGCCCGTCGTGCAACCATCGGCTGACAAGCTCGAACGCATGGTCGACTTGTTCCTCACGATGGTGGCAGTGACCCCATGAACCTGCGCTCGCTCCTCGCCGCCGCGACGGTCGGTACCCTTGCCGTCGCACTGGCCGGCTGCACGGCAGTTCCGTCCGCGCTGGTGGTGTCGGGCACCGTCGAGGACCGGCTCGAGACGGTGGCCGTTCCTGCGGTCAGCGTGCCCGCTGTCAACCTGGACGCCGGGTTCACCACCCTCACCGGGGCCACCAATCCTGTCACCGGGCGCACGGGCGCCAACCTGAGCACCGTCGGGGCCACCTATGGCATCGGCACCTTCGTCCGTCTCGCAGAAGTCAGCGTCAGCGTCGGCGACACCGTCACCGCCGGCCAGCCCGTTGGCCGGGTCGACACCAGGGGCCTCGCTGCCCAGATCGCCGCGGCAGAGGCGGACGCAGCAGTCGCCTCAGCCCAAGTGGGCCTGCTGGGCGATGCGATCGACACCACGTACGACAAGCAGGCAGACGTCAAGGAGGCCAAAGCGAAGGTCCTCGATGCGATCGACAAGATCCACGACGGGAAGAAGAAGCTGCTGAAGGCGCGCAGTTCGGCGAAGAAGACCCGCGTTGATCTGGTGAAGAAGCTGCACGACGCCGAGCAACTGCTGGCGAACTACCCGCCGATGGTTCCGCCCGGCACCAACCTTCCACCCAAGGAAAGCCTTCCCGCGATGATCGCCGGACTCAAGGCGGGGATCAGGAAGCTGGACGCCGGCGTCCGGAAGATCAACTCGACCCTGCACACGCTCGCCAAGGGCCTGAGGAAGGCCACGTCTGGCCTGCGCAAGCTCAACGACGCCCTGGTCACCATCGCCGATGCCCGCGGCTCGTTGCGCGACCTGAAGGAGCTGGCGTCACTCCAGGCCGATGCGCTCAAGGTGTCGGTCGACCTGGCACGGCTGCAGGTCACCCTCGGCGAGTTCACCTCCCCCGTGAACGGCGTGGTTGTCTCCGCAGTCCTGGCGGGCTCCGAGCTCGCCCCCGGCGCGACGGCGGTCAGCATCCGCGCGTCCCGTCCCAGCACGGTGACGGCATGGCTCGCACCGGCTGAGCTCGCCCGGGTGTGTGCCGGTGACTCCGCATCGATCGTCGGTGACTGGATGACCGGCGACGGCGTCCCCGCGACGCTGACGCGCATCGGCACCCGCTCCGACTACCCGCCGACCTCGGTCGCTACAGAAGAAGTCCACCTGACCAGGGCGGTCGAGGTCGAGTTCACCGCTACAGAACAGCTCCCGGCCGGCGTGCCGGTGGAGCTCCACATCAACAGCTGCCATCCGGCAGCAGGCAATTCCGATACGGACAGGTGAGGAACATGGCAGGCGAGAAGCGCAAGCACCCCCCGATCCCGGTGATCGTCGCCGTCCTGGCGTTGCTGATCGGCGGTGGCGCCTGGTGGTGGTGGACCTCGACGCAGTCCGCGACCACCAGCGCCCAGGAGCAGGTGAGCGGATCGGTGGAGGCCAACGAGTACCAGGTCGCCGCGGCGCTCAGTGGACGCATCACCGACGTCAAGGTTGCCGAGGGCGACAAGGTGACCAAAGGCCAGGAACTGGTCCGGCTCGACCAGTCGGCAACCAAGCTCGTGCTCGACCAGGCCAACCAGGGCGTGACGGCCGCCAAGGCTGCGCTCACCAACGCCAAGGACGATGACGACTCCACCAAGGCCGACATCACCGCGGCACGGGCGCGGCTCAAGCAGGCAGAGGCTGCGGTGAAGCTCGCCAAGGTGCAGCTGGGCTACACCGTCGTCACCGCACCGCGGGACGGGACCGTCGTTTCCCTCACCACCAACACCGGCCAGAACGCCGGCCCCGGCAAAACGCTGCTGACGATGATCGATCCCACCGACCTGTTCGTCCGCGTCTTCGTGCCCGAGACCGAGATCGGAAATGTGAAGCACGGCCAGGCCGCGACGCTGGCCACCGACTCCAGCACCACGACCTATCAGGGCACGGTGAGCTTCATCGCCAGCCAGTCTGAGTTCACGCCGAACAACGTCCAGACCAAGGAGCAGCGCGTGAAGCTGGTCTACGAGGTGCGGGTCCGCGTCAGCGACAGCAGCGGCACCCTCAAGGCCGGCATGCCGGTGGACGTGACCTTCGCCTGACCATGACCGCAACCACCACGGCTGGCCCGGCCATCCGCACCTCAGGGCTGCGGCGCAGCTTCGGCGACACCCTCGCCGTCGACGACCTCGACCTGGAGGTCGCCGAGGGTGCCGTGTTCGGGCTGCTGGGGCCGGACGGGGCCGGCAAGTCCACCCTGATCCGGATGCTCGCCACCGTGCTGCGTCCGGACGCGGGCGAGGCGAGCGTGTTCGGCCACTCGGTGAGGACAGAGTCCGACCGGGTGACCCCGCGGATCGGCTACATGTCGCAACGGTTCTCGATGTATCCCGACCTGTCGGTGGCGGAGAACTTGGACTTCTTCGCCACCATCCGCGGCGTCAGCAAGGCCGATCGGCGCACCCGCGCAGCCAGCCTGCTGGAGGGCATGGGCCTGGCGGAGTTCACCACACGGCAGGCGCAGCACCTTTCCGGCGGCATGAAGCAGAAGCTGATGCTGGCCACGACCTTGATGCACGAGCCCGACCTGCTGCTGCTCGATGAGCCGACCACCGGCGTCGACCCGGTGTCGCGTCGCGAGTTCTGGCGCATCCTGGCCGGGCTGCACCGGGCCGGCAAGACCGTCCTTGTCGCCACGCCGTACATGGACGAGGCCGAACGCTGCACACACATCGCCTTCCTCGATTCCGGACGCATCAAGCAGCACGGCACCCCGGACGAGATCAAGGCCCAGGTGCCCGGCCGGCTGATGGAGGTGTCCGCGGCCCAGCCCCGAGCGGCTCTGGCCGCCGTCAGGGCCGTTCCCGGGGTGGAGTCCGCGCACCTGCTCGGCGACGTGGTGCGCGTGCTGTGGTCAGGTTCCGCCGAGCCCGAGCAGGCACTAGGAGCCGCACTCGCCGCAGCCGGGGTGCCCGGTGCCACCACCCGTGAGGTCGCGCCGGACATGGAGTCCGTGTTCGCCTACCTTGCCGACCTGGCGACCGGGGTGGCCTCATGAGGCAGGCCCTGGTCCGGATCGGCGCCATCGTGCGCAAGGAGTTCCGGCACCTCGGTCGGGATCCGCGGATGCTGCTGGCTGTGGTGATGATGCCGGTGATCCAGCTGCTGCTGTTCGCCTATGCGATCAGCTTCGACGTTGACCACGTGCCCACGATCGTGATCGACTCCGACCAGAGCCCGGCCAGCCAGCGCTACCTGCGCCAGTACGAGGCCTCCCCGTTCTTCGACGTGGTGGCCCGCGGCAGCTCCCTGGCCGACGTGGACTCGGCTTTCGACCACAACACCGCCCGAGTGGCGATCGTGATCCCGTCCGGCTTCTCCCGCAGCCTCGCCGCCAGCGAGTCCGCCCAGGTCTCGGTGCTGGTGGACGGCAGCGAGCTGAACGCTGCCAAGGTGTCGCGGGCGTACTCGGTGGCCGTCAACCAGCTCTACGGCCAGCAGTTGACCCGGGACTGGGCCGACGCCCAGGGGATGGACCTGTCCAGCCTTGGCCTGCTGGAGCCGCGGATCCGTACCTGGTACAACCCGGAACGACGCTCCTCCGACTTCCTGATCCCCGGCCTGATGGCGGTCATCATCGCGATCGTCACCGTCCAGCAGACCGCCGTCACCCTGGTTAGGGAGCGAGACCTCGGCACGCAGGAGCAACTCGAGGTGAGTCCGATGCGGCGGATCGAGTTGATGGTCGGCAAGCTGCTGCCCTGGACGCTGATCGCCTTCCTCGACGTGGCCCTGATCACGGTGCTGGGTCGCACCATCTTCGGTGTGCCGCTACGGGGCACTGCCCTGGCCTTCGCGTTGGGCGCGATGCTCTTCGTGTTCGCCTCCCTCGGTATGGGCCTGCTGATCTCGGCGCTGGCACCGACACTGGACTCGGCGAACATGATCGCCCTGCTGGTCGCCTTCCTGCCATCGTTCCTGCTGTCCGGCTTCGCCTTCGCGCTCGACCAGATCCCGGTCTGGCTGCAATGGATCAGTTACGGCTTCCCCGCCAGATACATGGTGACGATCGCCCGGGGCGTGTTCCTCAAGGGCGCCGGGTTCACCGAGCTCTGGCCGGAGATGGCCGCCCTGGCGCTCTACGCCCTGGTGATGGTGCTGGTCTCCTCGCTCCTCTACGGACGGCGGGCCTCCCGATGAGCCTGAAACGAATCCGGCTGCTGATCTGGAAGGAATTCATCCAGCTCAGGCGCGATCCGCTGCTGATCCGGCTGCTGCTGCTCATGCCGGTCCTGCAACTGATCCTCTTCGGCTACGTCGTCGCCGTCGACGTGCGCAACCTCTCCACAGCTGTGGTGGACCTCGACCGGACGGCCACCTCCCGCAGCCTGGAGTCGGCCTTCGGCAGCTCGGGCTACTTCACCATCACTGGGCATGTTGCCAGTGAGGACGACCTTCGCCCGTTGCTGGACAGCGGTGTCGTGAAGGTGGCCCTGGTCATTCCCGAAGGCACCCAGGACCGGCTCACCCGAGGCGAGACCGCGCCGATCGGGATCATTGTCGACGGCTCGGACTCGCAGATCTCGGCAGTCGGCAGCGGCTACGCTTCACAGATCGTCGCCCAGTTCAATACCGAGCGGCGCGACGCCCTTGGCATCCAGCTGGCAGCGCCCGGGATCGACGCGAGGGTGCGGGTGATGTTCAACCCCACCCTCGACCCGATCAATACGATGATCCCCGGACTGATCGCGGCGATCATGATGATCTCGTTGCTGGCGATCATGAGTCAGGCCGTGGTGAAGGAGCGCGAGTCGGGAACCCTCGAGCAGATGTTCGTCACCCCGGTGAAGGCCACCGAGTACCTGATCGGCAAGCTCACCCCCTACGCCGCCCTTGCCACGGCCCAGATGTTGCTGGTGGCCGCCGGCGGGCTGTTCTGGTTCGAGGTGCCGTTCAACGGCAGCATCTGGGTGGTGCTCACCGGCCTCGCGCTGTTCATGTTCACCTGCCTGGGGCTCGGGCTCCTGATCTCCCTCGTGTCGCGCACCCGCCACCAGGCCCAGCAGGCCGTGATGTTCATCATGATCCCGACCATGGTGCTCTCCGGCTTCATCTTCCCGATCCAGTCGATGCCGGCCATCATCCAGCCGCTGACCAACCTGATCCCACTCACGTTCGCGCTGCAGGTGCTGCGCGGCGCCTTCGTCAAGGGCAGTGGTTTCGAGGCCCTCGCCGTGCCGATGCTCGCACTGGTCGGGTTCGCCGTTGTGATCTTCGGAGCGGCGATCGTCGCCACCCGCCGCCGGATATCGGAGTAGGAGCACCCATGAGTAGGGAAACGGTCTCTGAGGAGCGTTCGGGAGCACAGCGACCGAACGCGCCACGAAGGGCCGCCGACCCCTCCCCAGCGATCTCCGTCCGGGGGCTCACCAAGACCTTCGGCGACTTCACAGCCGTCGACGGCATCGATCTCGACGTTCCCCGCGGTGAGGTCTTCGGCTTCCTCGGCCCGAACGGGTCGGGCAAGACCACCACCATCCGGATGCTCACCGGCACGCTGCGGCCCAAGTCCGGCAGCGCCGAGGTGCTGGGTGAGGATGTGGTGCGGCACCCCGACCGGGTGCAGCGACGGATCGGCTACATGTCCCAGAAGTTCTCGCTATTCGAGGACATGACGGTCGATGAGAACCTGAAATTCTACGCCGGGGTCTATGACCTGCCGGCGGAGAGGTTCGCCGCGCAGCGCCAGTATGTGCTGGAGATGGCCGACCTGGTAGGACGGGAGCGCGAACTCACCCGGAACCTCTCGGTCGGCTGGCGGCAGCGACTGGCCCTGGGCGCGGCCACCATCCACGAGCCGGAACTGCTGTTCCTCGACGAGCCCACCTCCGGGGTGGACCCGGTGGCGCGGCGCCAGTTCTGGGACCTGCTCTACGACATGGCCAGCCGGGGCGTGACGCTCTTCGTGACCACCCACTACATGGACGAGGCTGCGAACTGCAATCGGCTGGCCTTCATCTACCGGGGACGGATCATCGCCGAAGGCAGCCCCACGGAGATCCGCGCCAACCACATGGAACAGCGCATCTTCGACATCACCACCACACAGGTCGACCCGGCACTGCAGTGGCTGGAGACCGCGCCGGGCATCGACGAGGCCTACCTCTCGGGGGCGTCCCTGCATGCCGTGGTGCCGGCCGATTCGCCACTCGACGACGCGCGACTGCGCAGCCGCCTCGTGGCGGCCGGATTCGGTGACGCCCTGGTAGCGGAGGTGGACCCGACTATCGAGGATGTGTTCGTCAACCTGGAGTCGCGGCAACGCTGACCAGCCGAGCAGCCCGGGCAGCAACAGCTGAGCACCGGCCAGCAGGACGCCGACGGTGACCCCAGTCAGGCGGCGTCCGGTGACGTCGTGTGGGCCTTGGCTGATGTGATGCCGGAGTTGTGGACCGGCACGGCCGACCTGGCCGGGTCGGACAACATCGCCGAACTACGAGGATGAGGCGCGCGACCTGGTGGCCCGCTACGGGCTTGCCGGCCGCATGGCCCGCTTGCGGCTGGACATCGCACAGAACCCGGACGCCGTGTCCTCGGCCGACGTCGTCATCTTGAACCGGGTGGTCTGCTGCTACGCGGACTACGCCAGCCTGTCGTCCGCCGCGGCCAGCCATGCGCGCTCGCTCCTTGTCATGAGTTATCCCACTCCGAACCCGTTGACCCGGCTTTCGCTCAGAAGTGACACCCGAGTCCCATCTGCGAGGACCCCTGCCGGGCTCACAGCTTCTCCCCCGGGCGCATGTGGAGTCTGAGAACGCGCTGACCAGACATCCGCAGATCGGCAGTTCAGGTCGTTTCGGTGGCGCCGAACGCAGACGCCGGTTTGGAGGCTCATCACAATCCACGGTGTAGCTGGGGCCTGAATCCGCCGGTTTCGAGCAGGCTGCGGGCGATGTAGTTGGTGATGTTCCGGAAACCGAGCGCGGAGCCGCGGAGGTGCTCGAGGCGGCCGTTGATGGCTTCGGTCGGGCCGTTCGATGTGCCTGGCCGGTCGAAGTAGGCCAGAACGTCAGCGGCCCGCTGTTTCAGGGTTCGGCCGAGGGTGCGGAGCTCGACGAGCGCGGCGGGCACGCCGCTGCTGAGGCTGGTGATGAGTTGCTGCATCAGGCCGCGGCTGCGAGCGGGGTCGGGTTCTCGGTAAGCGGTGATCATCTGCTGGTAGGCAGCCCAGGTGACCTCGACCTGTACGTGGTGGTCGTCGGCGAACAGGGCGTCGAGGCGGGTCTTCTGTTTGTCGGTGAGCAGGCTGGTGCCGGTGTGCAGGGTGCGCCGGGCGGAGTACAGCGGGTCGCCGGCACGGCCGCGGTGGCCGTGGAGGTCTTGCTGGATGCGGCGGCGGCACCGGTCGAGGGCGTCGCCTGCGAGCCTCACGACGTGGAAGGGATCCATCACCGCGACCGCGTCGGGCAACTCTTCGGTGGCGGCGGTCTTGAACCCGGTGAAGCCGTCCATCGCGACCACCTCCACCGCGTTGCGCCACGCCTGGTCTCGTTCAGCCAGCCAGGTGGCGAACACGCTCTTGGAGCGGCCCTCGACCATGTCGAGCAACCTCGCCGGCCCCTTGCCGGTGCGGGGACCGGTGAGGTCGATGATCACGGTGACGTACTTGTCTCCGCGGCGGGTGTGGCGCCACACGTGCTCATCCACGCCGATCGTGGTGACTCCGTCGAACCGGGCCGGATTGTTGATCAGGACCCGCTTGCCCTCGGCCAGGACCGCGTCGTTGGCGGTGTTCCAGCTGACGTCCAGGCCTTCGGCGATCCGGGCCACGGTGAGGTGCTGCACCACGATCCCTTCCAGCGCCCACCGCAGGCCACGGCGGGACAGCCTGGCCTTGGGCTCGGCGGCCCGGCTGGTGTCCTGACGCCACACATGCGAGCAGTCGGCGCACCGGTACCGCCTGATGATCATCTCCAGCACGGTCGGCCGCCACCCGAGCGGTTCGTGAGCGAGCCGACGCACCACGGTGTCACGCAGCAGGCCGTGCTGGCCGCATCGGTGACACCACTCATCAGGCTCCACCACCCGGCAAGCGATGACCGCTCGTTCTGGTTCGACTCGTTGGCCGACCGCGACGAGCCCCAGCTCGTCGAGCCGGCAGAAGGTGGTCAGGTCAGGGGCCGCGAAGGTAGCGTCAGGCACGTCGAGGTCTTCCAGATGGTTGGCGTGAGAACCTCCATCCTCGGAAGACCTCGACCCCTACCCGGTGACCGACGCGCCGACCACGATCACACCGCTCCTACACCCCCGATTGTGATGAGCCGCCAAAGGCCGGCCGCTGTGCCTGATCGGGGACTCCGGCACCGGGAAGACGCACCTGCTGATCGGGCTCGGGACCGCCGCCGCCGAAGCCGGCTACCG
>Ga0209477_1000501_pt1 | contig 24363 bp, 18 predicted proteins | sample KloWWTupernatant_FD_187180 | JGI IMG/M metagenome (GOLD analysis project Ga0209477, IMG submission 187180) | Active sludge microbial communities from Klosterneuburg, Austria, studying microevolution and ecology of nitrifiers - Klosterneuburg... | ecosystem: Engineered > WWTP > Aerobic digester >... | reverse complement strand
GGCTTCGAGGACGAGGATGAAGCCGGCGCGCAGATGGCCTTCAACACCCTGATCGCCCTGGTGATGATCTACGTGGTGATGGCGGCGATCTTCGAGTCGCTGCTGTTCCCGCTCGCGATCCTGACCACGATCGTGTTCTCGATCTTCGGCGTCTACTGGTTCTTCTGGCTCACCGGCACGACCTTCTCGATCATGGCCTCGATCGGGATCCTGATCCTGATGGGCGTGGTCGTGAACAACGGCATCGTGATGGTGGAGCACATAAACCAGTTGCGGCACGCCGGGATCGCGCGCACCCAGGCCCTGGTGCAAGGCAGCCGCGACCGCCTGCGCCCGATCCTCATGACCATGGGCACCACGATCATGGGCATGGCGCCGCTGTGCCTGGGCAGCACCCAGATCGGCGGCGACGGCCCGCCGTACTACCCGATGGCGCGCGCCATCGTCGGCGGCCTGATCTTCTCGACCGTGATCACGTTGCTGGCGCTGCCGACGATCTACTCGCTGCTCGACGACTGGCGCCTGCGCACCCGCGACATGTTCCGCCGCGCCCGTGGCACGGCGGACCCGGAGCCGGCGCCTGCCGCGAGCGGCTAGCCGCGCATCGGGGCTTCAGCCCGCCAGCTTCGCCGCCATGCGGAAGCCGGCGACCCAGACCCCGATCGCGGTGCCGAGGCTGGTGAGGAAGAAGACCAGGAACACGCGCGCGACCCGATTCCGCCACCAGCCGCGCAGGCTGGTGACGTCGTCGCGCAGGCGCTGGAAGTCGCCGACGCGGGGCTTGCGCGCCCACAGTTCCACCGCGCCGCTGACCATGCCCGAAGCCAGGGCCGGATGCAGCGGCGTGAGCGGCGAGGCGATGAACGCGCTGGCGATGCTGGCCGGGTGCGCGCCGGCCGCGGCCGCGCCGATGGCGCCGAGGATGCCGGTGGTCAGCACCCAGATCGCGACCACGTCGAAGCCCATCGCGCTGCCGCGGGTGAAGGCCCAGGCAAAGCCGCCGAGCACGAAAACCACGAGGAAGATGCCGAACCAGCGCGCGAAGTGCGAGGGCGGTGGTTCGCGCCGCAATGGCGCGAGCACGGCATCCGGCGCGGCCTGCTCGCTGGCGAGTTCGCGCGCGATGCCCTCGAGGTGGCCGGCGCCGACCACCACCAGCACGCGTCCCCCGGCCCACTCCGCGGCATGCTGGCGCAGCGCGGCGGCCATGTAGCGATCGCGTTCGGCGATCAGGGCCTCGTACAGCGGCGGCGAGCTGCGCGCGAATTCGGTGAAGGTGCTTTCGAGCAGGTCGCCCTGCTTGAGGCGCTCGATCTCGCCCTCGGCGACTTCGGTGTCGTCGAGCAGGCCTGCCACCAGCCCGGCGCTGAGCTTGGCCCGTTCCCAGAAGCCGACCGCCGCGCGCGCCCGGCGCAGGGTCAGGCCCACGTCGCGGTCGACCAGCCAGCACGGGATGCCGCGCGCGTCGGCGCCATCGAGCCCGGCGCGCATCTCGGCGCCCGGCTCGATGCCGAACTGTTCGGCGAGGCGGCGCTGGTACGCGCCCAGGGCGAGGCCCGCGGCGACCACGCCGGCGCGGCCCTCGCGCAGGACCCGGAACAGGTCGAGTTCGCGCACCAGCTCCGGGCGCCGCAGCGCCTGTTCGCGGTGCGGGCACAGCTCGACCGCGACCGCGTCGTAGTACTCGGCCGCCAGCATGTCGACCACCGCCTCGGCGCTGGCGCGCGAGACATGCGCGGTGCCGAGCAGCACGAATTCGGTGTTGTCGCGCCGGATGCGGCGGATCGGCTCGGCAGTGCCGGGCGTCGCGGGAGTTTCGGTCACGGGGGGGAACTCGAGGTTTGGTGGCAATTCAGCCGCGTCGCGCGTCACGCGCAGGATAGCGGTCCTGGCGGCCGATGCAGCCCCGGCTCAGTCGCGATAGCGCTTGAGCAGGTCGTCGTAGGCGTCGATGCGGCGGTCGCGCAGGAAGGGCCAGATGCGGCGCACCGACTCGCTGCGCGCGAGGTCGACCTGCGCGCGCAGCAGCTGCGGCTGGTCGGTACCCGCCTGCGCGACCAACTCGCCCTGTGGCCCGGCGACGAAACTCGAGCCCCAGAACCGGATGCCGCGACCGGCATGCTCCGGACTGGGTTCGAGCCCGGTCCGGTTGCAGGCCAGCACCGGCAAGCCGTTGGCGATCGCGTGGCCGCGCTGGACAGTGATCCAGGCCTCGCGCTGGCGTGATTTCTCGGCCGCATCGTCGGCCGGGTCCCAGCCGATCGCGGTGGGGTAGAGCAGCAGCTCCGCGCCGGCCAGCGCCATCAGCCGCGCGGCTTCCGGATACCACTGGTCCCAGCACACCAGCACGCCGAGCTTGCCGACCGAGGTCGCGATCGGCGCGAAGCCGAGGTCGCCCGGGGTGAAATAGAACTTCTCGAGGAAACCCGGATCGTCCGGGATGTGCATCTTGCGATAGCGGCCGAGCAGGCTGCCGTCGGCTTCGAACACCACGGCGGTGTTGTGGTAGATGCCGGCGGCGCGCCGTTCGAACAGTGAGCCGACCAGCACCACCCCATGACGGCGCGCGAGTGCGCCCAGCCGTTCCGTGCTCGGGCCGGGGATCGGCTCGGCGCGGTCGAACTCGGCCACGTTCTCGTGCTGGCAGAAATAGGCGCCGTTGTGCAGTTCCTGCAGCAGCACCAGGCGCGCGCCGTCGGCCGCGGCTGCGGCTACGCCGGTCTCGATGGCGGCGAGGTTGTCCTCGCGCGTCCCGTGGTCGCGCGCCTGCAACAGCGCGACTTCAAGCAGTCCCGGCATGCAGCACTCCACGCGGCAACTGCATGGTCACGCAATGCAGGCTGCCGTTCTGTTCGATCAGGGGCCGGCAGGGTACCGGCACGACCTCGCGCCCGGCAAACGCGCGCGCCAGCAGGGCGCGCGCGTGCCCGTCTGCCGGGTCGCCGTAGGCCGGCATCAGGACCGCGCCATTGATCACCAGGAAATTGGCGTAGGACGCGGCGAGGCGGCGGCCATCGGCGGCGCGGATCGGCCGTGCCCAGGGCAGGGCGGTGAGCCGGTAGGGCCGTCCATCGGCCTGCACGAAGCCGGCGAGTTCCGCCGCCATGGCGCGCAGTTCCTCGAAATGCACGTCGCCGGCGGTGTCGCAATGCTGGTGCACGATATGGGCGCTGCCGGCGAAGCGGGCGAGGGTGTCGATGTGCGCGTCGGTATCGTCGCCCTCGAGCCAGCCACGCTCGAGCATCAGCACCCGGCTGGCGCAGAGCTCGCGCGCGAGCGTCTCGCGCAGTTCGCCCCGGCTCAACTGCGGATGGCGCTGGTGCAGGCAACGCCAGGTGGTCAGCAGGGTGCCGGCGCCATCGGCGTCGATGGCGCCGCCTTCGAGCGCGAAGTCGATCCGGCGCCGTTCGCTGGCGCCGAACAACCCCTGGGCGGCGAGGTTCTCGACCAGGAGATCATCGCGCTCGGCGCCGAACTTGCCGCCCCAGCCGGTGAAACGGAAATCGAGCAGGCGCCGCCGCGCGCCCGCGACCAGCGTGATCGGCCCGGAATCGCGCAGCCAGGTGTCGTCGTACTCGACCCGCACGAAACGCACGCGCTCGATCGGGGTGCCGGCCGCAACCAGCCGGCGGCGCGCGCGTTCCTCGATCGTGGCATCGGCCACGCAGACCACGGCCGGCTCGAAGCCCGCGATGGCGCGCACCAAGGCGACGTAGCTGCCCTCGACTTCGGCCAGCCGCGCCGCCCAGTCGGTGCCCTCGTGGGGCCAGGCCAGGAGCACGCCGTCCTGCGGCTCCCACTCGGCCGGCAGGCGCCAGCGTGCGTTCGCCATCACTGCGCCGGGCGCGGCCCCTTCTCGGTCTCGGACACGCGGTTGATCACGCTGTCGATCACCAGGCTGCGCTCGAAATAGACCGAGAATTCGGCATAGTTCCAGCGCGTGATCGGCGGATGCTGCGGGCGATCTCCGCCCACCGGTCCCGCGACGCTGACGGGCTCGCCGAAACGCGCCCGCACCTGGTCCATGCTCATGCCGCGGGAGGGAACGGGCTGTCCCGCCTCCTGTTGCACGCGATTGATCAGCAGGGTATCTGCCGCAGCCAACGGCGGCACCAACAGTCCGGCGGCCAGCGTGGCGGCCAGGAGAGCAACGATCTTCATGGGAAACCTCCGGAAAGGCGGGAAGCCCCTGTCCCGAATGGATTTCTAGCAGAAGGCACCGGCCAGTACCATCGACGCGTTCACGACCGGCCCCGAGGGGCGGTTGTCAACCGCCGCTTGGCGGCTGCGTTGAGTGGCATCAGGGCAGGCGCTGCGCAGGGTCGGCGCGTACCATTCCCGCACATTGACTGGCGGCCGGGAGGGCAAATTTCGATGTCGAACGCGCGCCGAGCCATTCTCGGCCTTGCCGGCGGAACCCCGGCCACCCCGTCGGGCTGGCCCGTGGGCGACAAGCTCGACGATGCCACCATCCCGCCACCGGATGCGGTCACGCTGTTGGCGGGCCGCACCAGCTTCGGCGCGCGCCAGGAAGAGATCGACGTCGCCCGCCAGCTCGGTTACGACGCCTGGCTCGAGTACCAGCTCGACGACGGCGCGATCGACGACGATCCGCTCGAGTCGCTGCTGGCCACCAGCCTGCCGACCCTGGCGATGAGCAACCGCCAGCTGCTCGACCTCGCCAACAGCAGTGGGCGCCAGAACCAGGCCGTGGACGAACTGCGGGCCGCGACCTTCCTGCGCCAGATCTACAGCCCGCGCCAGCTGCACGAGGTCATGGTCGAGTTCTGGACCAACCACTTCAGCGTGCAGCACCTCGATGGCCCGGTGCGCTACTTCAAGACGGTCGAGGACCGCGAGCTGATCCGGCGCCATGCAATGGGCCGCTTCGGCGACCTGCTGCGCGGCAATGCGCGCAGCCCGGCCATGCTCTGGTACCTCGACAACTACACCAACATCGCTGCCGGCCCGAACGAGAACTACGCCCGCGAACTGCTCGAACTGCACACCATGGGCGCCACCGGCGGCTACACCGAGACCGACGTGCGCGAGGTGGCGCGCTGCTTCACCGGCTGGACCATCAACGGGCTCGGCCGCGCCACGGGAGAGATCGAGTTCCTGTTCTACGGCGCGACCCACGACTACGAGGCCAAGACCGTGCTCGGCAATCCGATCGCGGCTGGCGGCGGCGTGACCGACGGCGACCGCGTGCTTGACCTCCTGCTCGCGCACCCCTCCACCGCGCGCTACCTCGCGTCCAAGCTGGTCCGGCGCTTCGTCTCGGACACGCCGCCCGGCACGCTGGTCGACGCGGTCGCGGCGACCTACACCCAGACCGGCGGCGACATCCGCGCGATGCTGCGCACGCTGCTGCGCTCGGCCGAGTTCAAGGCCTCGGCCGACCTCAAGTTCAAGCGGCCGGTGGAATACGTGATGTCCACGCTGCGGGTGCTGGCGCCGGCGCTGTCGGGCGGCAGCTACCTGCGCGTCATCGGCACGCAGCTCAACACGCTCGGACAGTTGCACTATTCGTGGCCGACGCCCGACGGCTACCCGGACACGCGCGACTACTGGACCAACACCTCGGGCATGGTCAATCGCTGGAACTACGGCTTCGGCCTGGTCGAGGGCACGCTGGACAACGGCATCGTGGTCGACGTCGCCGCGCTGGCCGGCGGCGCGCGCACGCCCTTCGAACTGGTCGACCGCATGGCCGAGCGCATCCTGCGCCGGCCGCTGGCTTCCAACGACCGCTCGTCGCTGGTTTCCTTCGTCGCCAATCGCCAGTTGCCGCATCGACCGCTGCCCGAAGCCACGCGGCTCGCGCGCGCGCGCGAACTGGCCGGGCTGCTGCTCGGGTCGGCCTATTTCCAGTACCGCTGAGGACCCGGCCATGCACGTCACGCGCAGGGACTTCTTCCGCACCGCTGGCGCCGCCGCGCTGCCGTTGCTGGCGCCGCGCCTGGTGTTCGCGCAGGATGCCAAGGCGGCCGCGGGCGGCGACACGCTGGTGGTCGTGTTCCAGCGTGGCGGCATGGATGCCCTCAACGCCGTGGTGCCGCATGGCGACGCCGACTACTACCGCTTGCGTCCGAACATCGGCGTGCCGCGGCCAGGCAGCGGCGCCACCGCGGCGCTCGACCTGGATGGATTCTTCGGCCTCAATCCGGCGCTGGCGCCGCTCCAGCCGCTGTACCAGTCGGGCCGCCTGGCGGCGGTGCACGCGACCGGCTTCCAGCTCAGCAGCCGCTCGCACTTCGATTGCCAGGACTTCATGGAGCGGGCGGCGTTGCAGAACGCCGGCGTCTCCAGCGGCTGGCTCAACCGTTTCCTCGAGATCTCCGGCGTCACCCGCACCTTCGAGGCGGTGGGCATCGGCGCCGCGGTGCCGTACGCGCTGCGCGGCGCCGCCCCGGTGATTGGACTCAGTACCTTCGACGAGTTCGCGTTGCAGAGCGAGTCGCCTCGCGGGCGCGCCATCGCGGACACCTTCGCCCGGCTCTACGACGCCGGGACGGTGCTGGCGTCGAGTTCGCGCCGGGCCCTGGCCGCAGTGGACGAACTGGCGCTGGTAGATCCTGGCCAGTACCCGCTCGAGAATGGCGCTGTCTATCCGGCCACCGCGTTCGGCGCGCAGCTGCGCCAGGTGGCGCAGCTGGTCAAGGCGGACGTGGGACTGCGGGTCGCCAGCGTCGACATCGGCAACTGGGACCACCACGACAACCTGGTCGCGGAACTGGCGCCGCTGCTCGACGACCTCGGCCGCGGCCTGGCCGCCTTCGATGCCGACCTCGGCCCACGCATGGCCGGGGTGACCGTGGTGACCATGACCGAATTCGGCCGGCGCGCGCAGGAGAACGCCTCGCGCGGCACCGACCATGGCTCGGGCTACGGCATGTTCCTGCTCGGCGGCGGGGTCAATGGCCGCAACGTGTACCGCAACTGGCCCGGCCTGGCCGACAACCAGCTCTATCGCGGCGACCTCGCCATCACCACCGACTACCGCACGGTGTTGTCGGAGTTGATCGAGAAGCGCATGGGCGGATCGGATCTCGCGCGCGTGTTTCCGGGCTTCACGCCCGGGCCACGACTGGGTGCCTTCGTCGCGCGCTGACGGTGCGCTGCCAGCAGTACGCCCGTTGCGACGCGGGCATTGACCGATCGATGCCGGCCTTGCGACAGTTGCCCGGAGGGACAACTTGTCCAGGCAGGCGTCGATGACCAACGATCGCATGAACGCGACCGGCCTGGCCGCAGCAGTGCGCGCCGCGATTTGCGCCACGGCCGCAACGACGACCGCCACGCCAGTGATGGCACAGGACGATGCCGAACCACTGGCCACCATCACCGTGGTGGGTTCGCGCATCAAGCGCACCGACAGCGAAACCTCGCAGCCGGTACTCGTGATCGAGCGCGCCGAACTGCTGAAGACCGGCCTGACCTCGGTCGGCGACATCCTGCAGCAGCTGGTCAGCAACGGCGCGGCGCTCAATACCGCATTCAACAATGGCGGCAACGGCGAGACCCGGGTCGACCTGCGCGGCCTGGGCTCGAATCGCACCCTGGTGCTGGTCAACGGCCGGCGCTGGGTGACCACGCTCGATGGCGCGGTCGACCTCAACACCATCCCGCTCCCGGCCATCGAGCGCGTCGAAGTCCTGAAGGACGGCGCATCGGCGATCTACGGTTCGGACGCGATCGCGGGCGTAGTCAACATCACCACCCGCGACGTCTACGAGGGCGCCGAGGCCACGGCGTACCTGGGCGGGAACGGCGAGGGCGACGGCCGCACCCAGGCCTACGATTTCACCCTCGGCTCGACCACCGATCGCGCCAACATCGTGATCAACGCCTCGTACCTGAAGCAGGAACCGATATTCGCCGGCAACCGCGAGATCTCCGCAGTGCCGGCCTATGGATTCCCGGGCAACAACGTCAACGCCGGCGCCTCGTCGACCACGCCCTTCGGCCGCTTCGACGGCGCCGGCATTCCGGCCACGGTGGTGTTGATTCCGGGCCGCCCGGGAACCTCGCCCGGCGACTTCCGCCCCTACGATGCCGCGACCGACGGGTTCAACTACGTGCCGGACAACTACCTGCTGACCCCGCAGGAGCGCAGCAGTATGTTCGCCCAGGGCCGCTACCAGCTCACCGACGCGATCGGCTTCAACACCACGATCCTGGTCAACGAGCGCAAGTCGGAGCAACTGCTGGCGCCGATCGGCTTCGCGCTGGGGCCGATATTCGGCAACACCGTCACGGTCTCGCCGCAGAATCTCTACAACCCCTTCGGCGTCGAGATCACGCGCGCGCAGTATCGCAACACGCTGCAGCGCCGTTCCTTCAACCAGGATGCGGACACCTTCTACTTCGGCAGCGGGTTCGATGGGGTCTTCGAGCTGTGGAACCGCTCATTCGGATGGGACCTCAACGCGATCTACTCGGACAACGAACTGCGCGACGTCACCTTCGGCCAGTTCGACCTCAACCGGCTGCGGCAAGGCCTGGGTCCTTCGTTCATCGACGACTCCGGCACGCCGCGTTGCGGCACGGCAGCCGCGGTGCTTGCCGGCTGCGTGCCTGTCGACCTGTTCGGCGGGCCGGACGCCTTCACCCGCGAGATGGCCGATTTCACCGGCGTCACGCTCAAGGACGAAACCAACAAGGAACTCTACGACTACACCGCGAACATCACCGGCGACCTGTTCGAGCTGCCGGCCGGCCCGCTGGGCTTCGCCGCTGGCTACGAATACCGCCGCGAGCAGGGTTACTTCCTGCCCGACGCGATCACCGCGTCGGGCGCGACCACCGGCAGCGCGGCGCAACCGACCAACGGCGGTTTCTCGCTCGACGAGTTCTACGCCGAGTTCAACGTTCCGGTCCTGAAGGACCTGGCTTTCGCCCAGGTGCTCGAGATCTCGCTGGCCGCGCGCTACTCGGACTATTCGAACTTCGGCGACACCACCAACCCGAAGACCGGCCTGCGCTGGAAGCCGGTCGACGACCTGCTGGTGCGCGGCAACTGGTCGCGCGGCTTCCGCGCGCCCTCGGTCAGCGAGTTGTTCCTCGGCGCCTCCGACAATTTTCCCGACGTCACCGATCCCTGCGCCGAGACCTCGAATCCGCAGGGGGCGACGCTGGCCAACTGCCGCAACGGCATCGGCGCGCTGCCGCCGGTGCCGCCCGGTTACGAGCCTTCGGGTGGCCAGGCGCGTTCGACCGTCGGCGGCAATCCGCTGCTGCAGCCGGAGTTTGCCACCAGCAAGACCCTGGGCCTGGTCTACAGCCCGGATTGGGCGTCAGGGCTCGACGTCTACCTCGACTGGTACAACATCGAGATCGAGAACGCGATCTCGCGGCCCACGGCCGGCTTCGTGCTGCTCGACTGCTACACCAACGGCGAGCTCGGCAATTGCGCCAACATCACGCGCCTGCCCGACGGCACCATTGCCGCGCTGCTGACCAACAACCAGAACCTGCCCGACGGCACCGAGACCGAAGGCTACGACCTGAGCCTGAACTATCGCTGGGACAGCCGCTGGGGCCGGTTCAACGCCAACTGGGACAACGCCTACGTGTCGTACTACGGCGACGTGGGCCAGCCCGAGGGCGGCAACGTGAGCGGCGAGTACTTCGGCACGACTTTCGCGATCTGGCGCTGGAAGTCCAACCTCAACCTCGATTGGGAACATGCCGACTGGGGCGCGCGCGTGGGCTTCCGGTACCTGTCCGCACTGGACGAGGATTGCACCGCCGCCGCCAACCTGGCGCGCCTGCTCGGCGATGCCGGAAGCCCGACCGCCAATCCCTGCTCGGATCCGGATCGTTTCGTGGAGATCGGGGGCGTCAGTACCTACGCCCCCGTGAACAGCCTGGGCTCGACGCTGTACACCGATGTGCAGGCCACCTGGAACACGCCCTGGAACGGGCGCATCACCGCCGGCATCAACAACCTCTTCGACGAGGATCCGCCGGTCTCGTACTCGACCTTCATCAACAACTTCGATCCGGCCTACGACATCCCGGGACGCTTCTGGTACCTGCGCTACGCCCAGCAATTTTGAGCCGCGTCCGGTGCCCATCGCGCGCAGAGCGCGCTCCTACAGAGCTGGCGTTGCAGGAGCGCGCTCTGCGCGCGATGGGCGCTCGTTACAACCGTACCCTTCCTCACCAAAGAAAAAGGCCGGCATCTCTGCCGGCCTTCTTGCACCGCGTCCGTGGACGCGAGCGCCTCAGCGCTGGCGCGCCTTGAAGCGGGGATTCGACTTGCAGATCACGAAGACCTTGCCGCGGCGACGCACGATCTTGCAGTCGCGGTGGCGGGACTTCGCCGACTTGAGGGAGGACAGGACCTTCATGATGGCAACCTAATGAGAGTGTGGGACGGGTAAAACAGCCGTGCATTCTAGCCGGGGTTCCCGCGAAAGGCAAACTCGATCAAGTACTTGGGGAGTCGTCGCCGGGACCTGCCTGGAACCGCCCGCCTACTGGGCCAGCCCGAACAGCGGCCGCACCAGTTCCGGCCCGTCGTTGCGCACGCTGTTGACCGTGCGCGCCACGGTCGTGAAGGTGTAGGGCAGGGCGGCGGCCTCCAGCACGGCGGGCACCTGCGGCAGCTTCGGATCGAGCCAGCCCGCCCATTGCGCGGGCGCCAGCACCAGCGGCATGCGGTCGTGCACCGCGGCCAGTTCCGGCCGCACCGGCACCGTGATGATCGCGCAGGAGTGCAGTTCGACGCCCTGCGGGTCGAGCCAGCGCTCCCACAACGCCCCCAGCATCTGCGGATTGCCGTCGCTGGCGCTGACGTAGTACGGCTGCTTGAGCGTCCCCACGGCCTTCCATTCGTACCAGCCCGTGGCCGGGACCAGCGCGCGGCGGCGGGCGCGCCAGGCGCCGCGGAAGGCGGGCTTTTCCGCCACCGTCTCGACCCGGGCATTGATGGTGGCGTAGGCGATCTTGGTATCGCGGGCCCACGAGGGCACCAGGCCCCAGCGCATCAGGCGCACGGTGGCGCCATCGGCGCTGGTGACGAAGACCGGCACCTCCTGCGAGGGCGCGATGTTGTAGCGCGACTCGCCATGGGTGGCGGTGACGAGTTGTTCCATCCAGGCCGCGACCCAGGTCGGGTCGTGGCGCGAGTAGGGTCCGAACAGGGCATAGCGGCCGCACATGGCCGCAGGATAGCGAGCGCGAAAGGGCGTGGTGCCGGGGCCGGGGCGCAGGCATTGCGGGGCGCTGCCGGGTACTGTATGAATATACAGCATGTCGCCCACCGACCTCACCCCCCGCCAACGCGAGATCCTGGCCCTGGTCGAGGACTCGATCGCGCGCCGCGGCATGCCGCCGACGCGGGCCGAGATCGCGCAGGCCTTGGGCTACGCCTCGGCCAACGCGGCGCAGGAACACCTGCGCGCGCTGGCACGCAAGGGCGCGATCACGCTCGAAGCCGGGCATCGCGGCATCCGCCTGCGCGACAGCGGTGCGGCCGGCGCGCACCTCGCCGCGCGCGGGCGCCTGGCCGTGCCGCTGGTGGGCCGGGTGGCGGCGGGCCAGCCGATCCTGGCCGAGGCCCATATCGAGCGCCAGGTCGCGCTCGACCCCGGCCTGTTCCACCCGCGCCCCGATTATCTCCTGCGCGTGCACGGCACCAGCATGCGCGACGCCGCCATCCTCGACGGCGACCTGGTGGCGGTGCGTCGCGGCAGCGAGGCCCGCAACGGCCAGATCGTGGTGGCGCGCCTGGGCGACGAGGCCACGGTCAAGCGCTACGAACGCCACGGCGAACGCGTGCGCCTCCTGCCGGCCAATCCCGAATTCGCGCCGATCGAGGTCGACTTGCGGCGCGAGGCGCTGGTGCTCGAAGGGCTGGTGGTCGGCGTGCTGCGCCAACTGGGCGGCGCGGCATGAATGCCGCGAAAGAAAAAGAAGTCGGGGCGCCTGGGGGTGCCAGAGTGACTCTTGCAGGCAAAAGCCACTCTGGCACCCTTTCGCCTGCGCTCGACCCGGTGCTCGCACGCCGCGACGTCTGGCGCGGCCGCGAACCGCACGCCACCACGCCGACCGTGGCCAGCGGCCGCCGCGTGCTCGATGCGGCCCTGCCCGGCGGCGGCTGGCCGCTGGGCGCGCTGACCGAGATCTGCAGCGCGCAGGCTGGCCTGGGCGAGTTGAGCCTGATGCTGCCGGCGCTGGTGCGGCTCGCGGCGCCGGATCGCTGGCTCGGCTTCGTCGCGCCGCCGTATCCGCTGTACGCGCCGGCGCTGGCGCAGGCCGGCTTGCCGCTCGCGCGCTGCCTCGTGGTCACGCCGCAGAAGAATGCGCCGTGGGCCGCGGAACAACTGCTGCGCGGCGGTGCCTGCGCCGCAGTGCTGCTGTGGTCGGACGAGGACGACGCGCAGGTCCTGCGGCGCCTGCAACTGGCCGCCGAAGCCGGTGGCGCGCTGGCGGTGCTGTACCGCCCGCTGCAGGCGGCGCAACGCGTGTCGCCCGCGGCCCTGCGCCTGCGCCTGGGCGCGGACCGCCGCGCCGAGGTCTTCAAGTGCCGCGGCACCACCTGGCATGCGGAGCGCGGCCTGCGTTTCAACCTGTCTTCGCCGTGCGGGAACGGCTTCAGCCTCGACTGGGCCTATCGCGCGCAGAGCGCGCTCCTACAGAGCCGGCTTTGTAGGAGCGCGCTCTGCGCGCGATAGGCCCAGTCGCGGCTGAAGCCGCTCCCACAGACAGCGGCCCACGGCGGCGCCCGGCGCACGCCATCCATTCCCATCTCGCACCATGCTCTGGCTCGCCATCCATTTGCCGCAGTTGCCGCTGGACCTGTTGTCGACGCCAGGCCCCGGGAAAGCTGCGGATGCGACTTCGATCCCGCTCGCGATCGAGGAATCGAGCGGCCAGGCGCGACGCCTGGTCGCGTGCAACGCCGCCGCGGCCGCGCAGGGCGTGCGCGCGGGGCAGGCGACCGCGGTGGCCATGGCCCTGTGCGGCGCCCTGCAGTTGCGCCCGCGGCAATTGCCGGCCGAACGTGCCGCGCTGGAACGACTCGCGACCTGGGCGATGGGCTACACCTCGCAGGTCGGCGTGCAGGGACCCGATGGCCTGCTGCTCGAGATCGCGGCCAGCCAGCGCCTGTTCGGCGGCATCGTGCCGCTGCTGCGCCGGCTCGAAGCCGATCTGGAAGCACTGGGCTACCGCACCCGGCTGGCGGTGGCGCCGACGCCAGCGGGCGCGCGCCTGCTCGCGCGCGCGGGCGAGCGCCGCATCGTGCGCGGGCAGCCGGCGCTGGCGCGCGCGATCGCAGCGCTGCCGCTGACACTGGCCGAAGCCAGCGCGGAAACGATCGGCGACCTCGCGGGCATCGGCGTGCATCGCTTCGAAGCGCTGCTGCGGCTGCCGCGCGCCGAGATCGCGCGCCGCTTCGGGCACGCGCTCATCGGTTACCTCGATCGCCTGCTGGGCCAGCGCCCCGAACCGGTCGCGCCCTTCCAGGCGCCGCAGCGATTCCGCGCCCAGCTGGAACTGCCGTACGCGGTCGAGCACACCGAAGGCCTGGGCTTCGCCCTGCAGCGCCTGCTGCGCGAACTGGCCGCCTGGCTGCTGGTGCGCCAGTTCGCCCTGCTCAAGGCCACGATCACGCTGGGCCACGAGGGCAGGGAACCGAGCCGGGTCGTGCTGGGCCTGTGTGCACCCAGCGGCGATGCCGCGCATTTCGCCACGCTGGCGCGCGCGCAACTCGACCGATTGCAATTGCCGGCACCGGTGCTGACCCTCGCGCTGGAGGCGCAGGAATGCGTGGCCCTCACCGGCGCCAGCCACGATCTCTTCCGCAGCGCGCACGAACGCGAGGACATCGCGCGCGCGATCGAGCGCCTGTCCAGTCGCCTGGGCGCCGACGCCGTGCACGTGCCCGCGCTGGCGGCCGACCACCGGCCCGAACGCGCAGGCACGTGGCGCGCGCCCGCGGCCGGCGTGCGCGAGGCGCCCGTCCCTTATGCCGCAGGCCCGCGCCCGCTGTACCTGCTGCAGACCCCGCAGCCGCTCGACATCTGGCTGCAGCGCCAGGGCGCGGCGCTGCTCGAAGGTCCCGAACGCCTCGAATCGGGCTGGTGGGATGGCGCACCGGTGGCGCGCGACTACTACCGCCTGCGCACGTTGCAGGGCACCGACCTGTGGGTCTACCGCGAACGCGAACCGCGCGATGGCTGGTTCGTGCATGGCCTGTATGCGTAGCCATGCCCAACGCCGTCATTCCCGCGCAAGCGGGAATCCATGTTGCCGTCGGGCCAGCAGCACAATGGATTCCCGCTTGCGCGGGAATGACGGCTAACGGAAGGGCAGGGCGCGCTGCATCGCAATTGCATCGATTCCCACGCCCTGAGACGAGAACGACGCACGGTGCCTGACCTTTGCAATCGAACGCTGCGCCATGCCGAATCCACCGCCAGCCCCGGGCTATGCCGAACTGCATTGCCTGAGCAACTTCAGCTTCCAGCGCGGCGCATCCACCGCGAAGGAACTGTTCGAACGCGCCAGGCGGCTGGGCTATCGCGCGCTGGCGATCACCGACGAATGCACCCTGGCCGGCATCGTGCGTGCTTACGAGGCCTCGCGCGAACTCGAACTGCCGCTGATCGTCGGCGCCGAGTTCAACCTCGTCGACGGGCCGCGCTTCGTGCTGCTGGTGGAAGACGCCGACGGTTACGCGAACCTGTGCCGCCTGATCACGCACGCGCGACGCGCGGCGGAGAAGGGCGAGTACCGGTTGACGCGCGAGGACCTCGCGGCGCATCCGCGCGCGGGATTGCTGGCGCTGTTGCTGCCCGATTCCCGACAGCATCGATTTCCCCTCCCCCTGGAGGGGGGAGGGCAGGGTGGGGGTGGACCCGATCGCGAAGTGGGGGCGGAAGAGTCCGCTGCCTCGACACGCAAGTCCGATGCGACGAGGCAACGTGGTCACCCCCACCCCAACCCTCCCCCCTCAAGGGGGAGGGGGAAGAGCACGGGGCAGGGAATGAAGCCGGCAAGCACGAGCGCGACGGCGGCCGATGCAACGACGACGACAGCCGCAAGAACATCAACATCAAGGTCATCGTCGTCGGTGTCGACGCCAGCAGACATACCCACGCGCGCCGACGCCGAATGGCTCCACTCCCTGTTCCCGCAACGCTGCTGGCTGGCGCTGGAGTTGCACCGCGGCCCGCACGATGCGGAAACCACGGCGGCCATGCGCGAGTTGTCGGTGCAGGCGGCGATTCCCCTGGTCGCCTGCGGCGACGTGCACATGCACGTGCGGCGGCGCAAGGCGCTGCAGGACACGCTGGTCGCGATCCGGCTCGGTGTTCCGGTGGCTGCGGCGGGATACGCGCTGTGGCCCAACGGCGAGCGCCACCTGCGTCGTCGCGAGGACCTCGCGCGGCAGTATCCGGCCGACGCACTGGCCGAGAGCGAACGCATCGCCGCGCGCTGCCGCTTCTCGCTGGCCGATCTGCGCTACGAGTACCCGCGCGAGCTGGTGCCGCAAGGCCTCGGCGCAGAAGCGCACCTGCGCGAGCTCACCGAGCAGGGCCTGCGCTGGCGTTTCCCGCTGGGCGCGACGGCCAAGGTGCGGGCCCAGGTCGAGCACGAGCTGGCGCTGATCGCCGAGCTCGGCTACGAGAGCTACTTCCTCACCGTGCACGACATCGTGCGCTACGCGCGCACGCAGTCGATCCTGTGCCAGGGGCGCGGCTCGGCGGCCAACTCCGCGGTCTGCTACGCGCTGGGCATCACCGAGGTCGATCCCGCGCGCATGAGCATGCTGTTCGAGCGCTTCATCTCGAAGGAACGCAACGAGCCGCCCGACATCGACGTCGATTTCGAGCATGAGCGGCGCGAGGAGGTGATCCAGTACATCTACCGCAAATACGGCCGCCAGCGCGCCGCGCTCGCCGCTACCGTGATCTGCTACCGGCCCAGGAGCGCCGTGCGCGATGTCGGCAAGGCGCTGGGGCTCTCGCTCGACCAGCTCGACCAGGTCACCCGCGCGCTGGGCTGGTGGGACGAGGCCGCCGACATCGGCCAGCGCCTGCGCGAGGCGGGCTTCGATCCGGAGTCGGCGCTGATCCGGCGCCTGCTGGCGCTGTCGCGCGAGTTGCTGGATTTCCCGCGGCACCTGTCGCAGCACGTGGGCGGCTTCGTCATCTCCGAGCACCCGCTGCACGAGCTGGTGCCGGTGGAGAACGCGGCGATGCCCGACCGCACCGTGATCCAGTGGGACAAGGATGACCTCGACACCCTGGGCCTGCTCAAGGTCGATTGCCTCGCACTCGGCATGCTGACCTGCCTGCACCGCGCCTTCGACCTGCTGCACGCGCACCGGGGCCTGCACCTCACCCCGGCGACGGTGCCGCCGGAGGACGCCGAAACCTACGCCATGATCCAGCGCGCCGACACGCTGGGCGTGTTCCAGATCGAGTCGCGCGCGCAGATGGCGATGCTGCCGCGCCTGAAACCCGCGAATTACTACGACCTCGTGATCGAGGTCGCGATCGTGCGGCCGGGCCCGATCCAGGGAAAGATGGTGCATCCCTACCTGCGCCGCCGGCAGGGACTCGAGCCGGTGACCTATCCCTCGGAGGCGCTGCGCGAGGTCTTCGGCCGCACCCTGGGCGTGCCGATCTTCCAGGAGCAGGTGATGCAGCTGGCGATCGTCGCGGCCGGCTTCACGCCCGGCGAGGCCGACCACCTGCGGCGCTCGATGGCGGCGTGGAAGCGGCGCGGCGGCCTCGAGCACTTCGAGGCGCGCATCCTCGACGGCATGCGCGAGCGCGGCTACGCCGGCGAGTTCGCCGCGCAGGTGTTCGAGCAGATCAAGGGCTTCGGGTCCTATGGTTTCCCGGAATCGCACGCCGCCAGCTTCGCGCTGCTGGTCTACGTGTCGTGCTGGCTGAAATGCCACGAACCGGCAGTGTTCGCCTGCGCGCTGCTCAACTCGCTGCCGATGGGCTTCTACCAGCCCTCGCAGATCATCCAGGACCTGCAGCGCCACGGCGTGCAGGTGCGGCCGGTCGACGTGACCCACAGCGCGTGGCATTGCACGCTCGAAACGGAAGCGTCCGATTCGCTGGCCCTGCGCCTGGGCTACTGCCTGCTGCAGGGCATCAGCGCCGATGCCGCCGGCCGCATCGTCGCCGCGCGCATCGAGCGGCCGTACACCGACGTGCAGGACCTGGTCGATCGCGCGGCGCTGAACCGCTTCGAGCGCACGCGACTGGCCGAGGGCGGCGCCCTGCGCACCCTGGCCGGGCACCGGCATCGCGCGCACTGGGCGGTGGCCGGCGCCGAGAGCCTGCCCGCGGTGCTCGATGGCAGCGCGATCCCCGAGCAGCGCGTGCCACTGCGCCCGCCCACCACCGCCGAGAACGTGTTCGGCGACTACGCGCGCTACGGCTTCAGCCTCGAGCGTCATCCACTGGCGCTGGTTCGCGCGTCCTTGCGCGAGCGCCGCGCCCTGAGCGCGCAGCAGCTGGGCGAACTCGCCGACGGCAGCACGGCGCGCACCGCGGGCCTGGTCACCGTGCGCCAGCGCCCCGGCACCGCCAGCGGCGTCACCTTCGTCACCCTCGAGGACGAGACCGGCGTGGTCAACCTGGTGATCTGGCTCGCGCTGGCGCAGCGCCAGCGCCGCGTGCTGATCGAGTCCACGCTGCTCGCGGTCGATGGCGAGTTGCAGGTCGCCGACGGCGTGCGCCACCTGGTCGCGCGGCGCCTGCACGACTGGAGCGGCCTGCTCGAGGGCCTGGACGCGCGCTCGCGCGATTTCCACTGACCCGACGCATCCTGGCGACTCCGACGTCATCCCGGCGCAAGCCGGGATCCAGTAACGCCATCGTCCGGCCTGGCCTTGCGCTGCTGGATCCCGGCTTGCGCCGGGATGACGCCATCAGAACGGCATGCGCACGCTGGAAAAACGCACTGCTTCAGACCCGGCCACTGACCGGGATCAACGCCCCAGTGATCGCGCGCGCCTGCGCCGACAGCAGGAAGACGATCACGTCGGCAAGCTGCGCGGGCTTCACCCAGCGGTCGAAGTCCGCCTTGGGCATGTCGGCGCGGTTGGGCGGCGTGTCGATGATGCTGGGCAGCACCGCATTGACCGTGATCGCGCGATCCTTGAGCTCCTCCGCCAGCGCTTCGGTCAGCCGCGCCACCCCCGACTTCGAGGCCGCATAGGCGCCCATGCCCGCGCCGGCCTTCGCGGCCGCGCCAGCGCCCACGTTGACGATGCTGCCGCCGCCGCGCGTGATCAGGTGCGGCAGCGCGGCCTTGCTGGCGGCGACTGCGGTGCGCAGGTTGACCCGGTAGAGCAGGTCCCAGGTGTCGAGGCTGCCGCCCTCCACCGTCTCCCAGCGGAACGTGCCCGCGACATTGACCAGGGCATCGAGGCCGCCGCCGGCGGCGGCGATGCGATCGAAGGTCGCCGCGGCCGTCGCCGCATCGGCCAGGTCCACGTCGCCGACCAGTTGCGCACCCGCGGGTGCATCCGCCGCTGGTGCCCGCGCGCGGTCGACCGCGGTGACCCGGGCACCGGCGGCGAGCGCGGCCTGCACCACGGCCATGCCCAGCGTGCCGAAGCCACCGGTCACGACGACATGCTGGTCTTGCAGTTTCATGGGCGGATCCTGCAGCGATGGCAATGGCGCAATGTAATCGCAGGACGCGCCGCGTGCACGCACCGTATGCAGTCGCCGCCGATGAAGCTGTTGCTTCCGCTGGCCGCGTTGTCGTAGCCACCAGTAGGAGCCGGGGCACCAGAATGCCGCTGCGCGCCTGTCGCATCGACGCGGTTTTCACGCGCGGACGACGACTTGAAATCCGTGGCGACGGGGCCAATTTCGTGCTGCAATCGAGGCTCGCGAGTGGCCAACCGAAGGAACCGACCATGACGGGAATCGCACGCCCCATCGCAGTACCCGCCAGCGCGCTGGCGACCAACAAGGTGCTGCGCAACGCATACATCCTGCTAGGCATGTCGCTGGCGGTGGCCGCCGTCGCGGCTCTCGCGGCGATCTCGTCGAATGCGCAGCCGGTGCACTGGATCGTCATGCTGGCCGTCTTCATCGGCGGGCCGTTCATGATCGCAAGGGTCAGCCGCACCGCGGCGAGCCTCCCGGCGGTGCTGGTCTACACGGCGCTCACCGGCTGGTTCCTCGGGCCCTTCGTCGGCATGTACCTGACCCGAGTGCCCGGCGGTTCCTTGATCGTGTTCAACGCGCTGGCCACCACGGCGTTGGTGTTCGTGGCCATGTCGGGTTATGCGATCGCCTCGAGGCGCGACTTCAGCTTCCTGCGCGGCTTCGTGCTGACCGGGATCATCGTGGCCCTGGTCGCGATAGTGGCCAACATCTTCCTCGCCATCCCGGCGCTGTCGCTGGCGATCTCGGCGGCAGTGGTGCTGCTGATGTCGGCCCTGATCCTGTATCGCACCAGCGAGGTGGTCAACGGTGGCGAGGACAATTACGTGATGGTCACGGTCGACCTGTACACCTCGATCTATACCTTGTTCGTCCACCTGATGAACCTGTTCGGGTTCATGTCCGGCGACGATTGATCCGGCAGGGCGGGGCGCGGCATTCGGCTCCAGCATTCGACCTGGTCGCGGCTATGCCCTGCGCGCGGGCGCGATCAGTTCGCGCCCCGTGTGCCCGCGGCGAAAGGCAGGCCGCGCCGGATCCAGGGGGTGCACAGGATCACCGACGCCACCGAACCCGCGGTCGCGAGCAGCGAGTCCTTCTGCGCGTCCCATACGTCGCCCTGGGTGCCGAGGTAGGCCTGGCCCAGGTCGCCGCCGAAGACCTCGGCGGCCAGCCACTCGATCATCTCGTACAGCACCGAGTGCGACATCATGAAGCAGACCGGCAGCAGCCAGCGCCACAGGCCGCGCGGCGGCGCGCGCGCCTGCAGGATCTCGATCGCCGCGGGCGTGACCAGCAGGCCGTAGAGGAAGTGGACCATGCGGTCGTAGTGGTTTCGCTCCCAGCCGAGCAGGGCATTGAGCGAGGCGCCGGTGACGGCCTCGAATGCGCGGTCGTAGGGCACCTCGGAATAGGTGTAGTGCGCGCCGATCGCGTGCAGCACCAGGAACACGAACAGGCACGCGTAGGTGCCGCGGGTGAAGGGCAGCGTGCGATAGCCCCAGGCCAGCAAGGGCAGGGCGGCGAACACCAGCATGTTCTCGAGCAGCCAGTCCTGGCGGTACCACGGCGCCAGCGCCAGCGCGGTCCAGATCGCGGCGAACGCGGCCAGCAGGCCGAGCACGAAGGGGCGTGGGGCGGCGTTCGCCGGCGCAGTCGTCGTCACCGTGCGCTTCCTCGTGCCGCGAACGCCGCGCCGGTGCCGGCAGGACGCCAGCCCAGCCGCGCCAGCACGGCGAAACCCAGCAGCAATGCGGCAAGGACCAGGGCCACGGCGAGCCAGGTCTGGGGCGCCGGGGACGCGAAGCGGAACAGCCGGCCCAGCGCGGGCCAGTACAGCGCCGCGGCCAGGCACGCGAGGCTGCCTGCCACGATCCACCACAACGCCGGGTTGCGGTTGCCGGCGGCGTGGCGGATACGGGTGCGGTGCGCGCCGATCAGCGCCAGGTTGCCCAGCACCAGCATCGTGAAGACGGCGGCGCGCGTGGCTTCCGCATCCAGTGCCATCGCCCTGGCGTACAGCATCACCGCCAGGCAGGCGGCGAGCGCGACCAGGCCGAGCAGCGCGCTGGGCAGCAACGCGCGCAGGCGATAGGGCGAGTCCGCGCGCGCCCGTGGCGGGCGTCGCATCAGGTCGGCCTCCTCGGGCTCGGCCTCGAAGGCGATCGCGCAGGCCGGATCGATGATCAGCTCCAGGAAGGCGATGTGCGCGGGCAACAGCACCAGCGGCCAGCCGAACAGGACCGGCACGAAGGCCACGCCCGCGATCGGCAGGTGCACGGCCACGATGTAGCCGACCGCCTTGCACAGGTTGTCGTAGATGCGCCGGCCGAGGCGCACGGCGGCCACGATCGAGGCGAAGTTGTCGTCGGTCACGACCAGCGCCGCCGCCTCGCGCGCGACATCGGTCCCGCGTCCGCCCATGGCCACGCCGATCTCGGCGGCCTTGAGCGCGGGGGCATCGTTGACCCCGTCACCGGTCATCGCCACGGTCTCGCCGCGTGCCTGCAGGGCACGGACGATGCGCAGCTTGTGCGCGGGCGTGACTCGGGCGACGACGTCGCAGCCCGCAAGCCTCGCGCCCAGCGCGGCCTCGTCGAGTCCCTCGATCTCGGCACCGGTGAGCGCCACCCCGGCTGAAAGGCCGGCACTTTGCGCGATGTGACGGGCGGTGGCGACGTGGTCGCCGGTGGCCATGATCACGCGCATGCCCGCCGCCCGGCACTCGGCCACCGCCTCGTTGACGCCGGCGCGCAGCGGATCGGCGAAGGCGATCAATCCCACCAGCTCGAATGCATAGCCGCCCAGTTGCTCCGGCAGCGGCTCGCCGGCATGCATCGCCGTGGCCACGCCAAGCACGCGCGCCCCGCGCGCCCCCAGGCCTGCGGTGGCGGCCTCGATCCGGCGCCGCGCATCGGGCGCCAGCCGGCACAGCGCGGCCACCGCTTCGGGCGCGCCCTTGCAGGCGACCCGCACGGCGCCATCCGGCGCAGGCCACGCGCGCGCGAGGGCGAAGAGCTGCGGCGTCAGCGGGTAGTCGCGCACGCTGCCCGATGGCGCCGGCTCCGGCCCGGCAGGGTCGAATTCGAACAATGCGCGTTCCATGGGATCGAAGGACTCACGATGCGAGGCGAGGCGGGCGACCTGCACCAGCTCGCCTACGCCCGCCCCGGGACCTGACCCGTCGCACGCCGGATCGAGCACCACTTCCGGCGCCTGCGCCATGACGAAGGCCGCGATGCGCATCCGGTTCTCGGTCAAGGTGCCGGTCTTGTCCACGCACAGCACGGTGGCGGCGCCCAGGGTCTCGACCGCGGGCATCGAACGCGCCAGCACGCCGATGCGGGCGATGCGCCACGCGCCGATGGCCAGGAAAACGGTCATCACCACCGGGAATTCCTCCGGCAGCAAGGACATCGCCAAGGCGAGTCCGCCCAGCACGCCATCGATCCAGTCGCGGCCGGAAAGCACATGGATGGCGGCGAGCAGCAGCGAGGCCAGCAGCGCCGCGGTGGCGACGCGGCGCACCACCCGGTCGGTGTCGCGCTGCAGTGGCGTCGGCGGCGTGGCGATGCCGCCCAGCGCGCTGCCGATGCGCCCCAGCGTGCTGTTCGCGCCGGTGCCAGTCACCAGCGCCCGCGCGCGGCCGCGCACCACCAGCGTGCCGGACTGGACGTCGTCGCCCGTGGTGTCGCCGCGGGACCCGGTGCGCGTCACCGGCAGCGACTCGCCGCTGACCAGCGACTCGTCGATCTCCAGCGCGCTCGCATCCAGCAGGCGCGCGTCCGCCGGGACCCGGTCGCCCTCCGCCAGCAGCAGCAGGTCGCCGATCACCACCTCGCGTCCGGGGATCCGCACCACGATGCCATCGCGCAGGACCTGGGCGCGCGGACTGGCGAGATCGCGCAGGGCTTCCAGCGCCCGTTGCGTACGCCGTTGCTGGAACAGCGCGAGGCCGACCACGGCGACGACCGAAATCAGCAGGAAAACCGCCTCGCCGCGGTCGCCGAGCGCAAAGTAGAGCGCCGAGCAGGCCAGCAGGAGCAGGAACATCGGCTGCCGCACCACGACCCAGGCGATGCGGCCCAGGCCCATGTGGCGGCTGCCCGCCAGTTCGTTGGCGCCGTCACGCGCGAGGCGGCTTGCCGCCTCGGCGATGCTCAGCCCGACTTCGGGCGGAGGGTGCCGGACCGGTTCAGGCATCGACGGGGCAGGGGAGCCGGCGGTGCGCATCCGGCATCGGATCTGCCCGGAACCCTACGGTCTCGGCCGCGGCGTCGATGCCACCGTGGGCGGCAGTATCGGCAGCGTGACCTGCGGTTGGTCTCCGGTCAGCGTGCCGAGGAATTGCTCGATCTTCAGGACCTCGTCATCGGTCAAGGTCGCACCGAGCTGGGCGCTGCCCATGATCGCGATCGCCTGGCGCAGATCCCACACCTTGCCGGTGTGGAAATACGGCGCGGTGATGGCGACATTTCGCAGCGACGGCGCCTTGAACACGTACTCGTCGCTGGCGGTCTTGGTCACCTCGAATCGCCCCTTGTCGCCGATCGGCAGGACGTCGCCGCCCGGACGCTCGACGACGCCGAATGGCGCATACATGTGCGCACCGACGTTGATGCCGTTGTGGCACGCCACGCAGCCCTTGTTGATGAACAACGCGAGGCCCGCCGCCTCGCCCGCGTCGAGCGCCTTTTCGTCGCCCTTGAGGAAGGCATCGAAGGGGGCATTGGGCGTGATCAGCGTCGCCTCGAAAACCGCGATGGCCTTGCGCACGTTGGCGAACGTGATGGGCTTGCCTTCGCCCGGAAACGCCGCGGCGAAAACCGGCAGGTAGCCCGGGATGCTCTCGAGCTGCTCGATGACATGGGCTTCGGTGGTATCCATCTCGAGCGGGTTCACGAGCGGCCCGCCGGCCTGCTCCTCGAGGTCCTTCGCACGACCATCCCAGAACTGGGCGACGGCGAATACGGCGTTGTACACGGTGGGTGAATTGCGCCCACCATGCTGCCAGCGATGGCCGCGCGACGTTTCCTGCAGGTCGACGCCGCCCATGCCGACCATGTGGCAGGAGTTGCAGCTGATCACATGGCTTTCGGAAAGCCGTGGCTCGAAGTAGAGCATCTTGCCCAGTTCCACCTTCGCGGGCGTTGCCGCATTGCCTTCCAGCGCCGGTGCACGATCCGGTATGGGCTTGAACAGGCCCTGGGCCTGCTTCATCAGCGCGGATTGCGACCAGGCCGGGCCCGAGGCCAAACTGCCGGCTACAACGAGTGAGGCAAGCAACGTGGCGCGCATGGCGATGGTCTCCAATGGCAGCGTGTTGACCCGAGGCGTGGAGCGGTCGGCGCGGTGCGCGCACGGGCCGCGGCCCGACGCCGCGCCGCTTGGCCGGCATCGTTTCGGGCGGCGTGCCTACTACAACACGCGGCGTGCCCAAGCCGCGGTCGTGAGGCCTGCCCGAAAGAGCAGCCTCGACGGGCTTGTGGCGACACCGCGCGCCGATCTGCACCGAGCAGTAGTCGCGCGTGCGCGGCGTGGATTGCGTTCCACGGCTTGCCACCGCGCGGAAGGCGCTCAGTCGGCGGGGCGCGTGACCAGCTGGCGGAAATTGCCGGCTAGGCCAGTGCGGGGGCTTGCACTTGCCTGGCGATTAAGTGCGTCTAATGTATATTATGTCAATTTCAACAGATTCAGATCC
>Ga0209477_1000499_pt1 | contig 24423 bp, 20 predicted proteins | sample KloWWTupernatant_FD_187180 | JGI IMG/M metagenome (GOLD analysis project Ga0209477, IMG submission 187180) | Active sludge microbial communities from Klosterneuburg, Austria, studying microevolution and ecology of nitrifiers - Klosterneuburg... | ecosystem: Engineered > WWTP > Aerobic digester >... | reverse complement strand
ATTCACATCCCATTGTTTGACATTCACATCCCATTGTTTGACATTCACTGAAAATAATTTCACATTCACTCTTCTTCTTTTGACATTCTCTCCTTATTGTTTGACGTTCACCCTTCATCTTTTGACATTCACACTTCTTCTTTTGACATTCACACTTCTTCTTTTGACATTCACACTTCTTCTTTTGACATTCACACTTCTTCTTTTGACATTCACTTCTCATCTTTTGACATTCACTTCTCATCTTTTGACATTCACTCTTCTTCTTTTAACGTCGTCACTTCATCTTTTGACGTCGACACTTCATCTTTTGACGTCGACTCCTCATCTTTTGGCATCGACCTCTCATCTTTTGACGTCGACTCCTTATCTTTTGACGTCGACACTTCATCTTTTAACGTCGATTTTTCATCTTTTGACGTTTACCTCTCTTCTTTTGACAATTAATCTCCTTCCTCAGACATTCACTCTTATTCTTTTGACAGTTTACATTTATTACTAAAAATCCATTTTTTCAAATTACTATTACATCTGGAACTGATTGTTAATTTCCCTTCATTTCATACTGATTTCTCCGTAAACTCAATTCATCCTTTTTCAAATCATAGAATTTTCCTCTCTACGTATAATAAAAAAAGTCCATCCCTTAATAGTGAGATGGACTTTTAATATCTTGATTATTGATTTATTATCAACTGCCGTAAATTTGAATATTCTTATCCGGCAATTTAGCGGAATCCTAAAAAATTTATTTCAGCAGGATCATTTTCTTCCTGTCGGAAAAATTTTCCGCGCGGAGTTCGTAAAAATAAATACCGCTTGCAAATCCGCTGCCGTCGAATTCTACGTTGTAACTTCCCCTCTGAAGAAAGCCGTTTAAATATTCCCCGACCGATTTTCCGCTGATGTCATATATATTAAAACTTACATTCCCGTCTGCAGGAATTGAAAATCTGATATTTGTATTCGGATTAAAAGGATTCGGATAATTCTGCGAGAGAACATATCCTTCCGGCGTTTCCGATCCGACTGAAGAAATTCCTGTAGTACCGGTAACACTTTCCGTAATCGCCTGCTGAACTTCAGATTCTCTAAGTAATGATTCTTCACGATTTACAAAAATCACTATATTGCAGTTATCTGCGACCCAGGAAGCATCAATAGTTGTCTGAAAATTTTTCGAAATGATCTGCCCGCCTGTCCACATTCCGCCGGTATTAAGGTTTTCGCCGGTTGCGCCGTTAATAAAATTTCTCGTGACATGATTGTGAGTGTAGTTTGTAACAATGCCGGGTATGCCGCACTGAGAGTAAAAATTCTGCTGATGGATTAAATTATCTTCAGCAATAACAGCTGTAATCTTATACTGTCCGGAAAGATCTTCAAGTGCTGATGCTTCTACATTAAATGTAAATTCTCCGGTAGTTTCGTTATAAGTTTTAGAGACAATATTTATATTCACCGGAGCGTCAGTTGAAGAAGCGTATCTGTCGCCTACAGTTGCTGTCCACAATGGATAGTTCAAAGTACCGATAAAGACATTCCTGTCGATCACAGTAGTGGGTGTTGAACTAAACCCCATAAGTCCGACTATTTCATTGCCGTTGAAATTTCTGAAAGGATCATTGCTGAATGCATGGTAAGCGAGAACTATTGTATTCGGATGCTGATTGAGTATGGTGTTTAAAGTCTGATGACCGCAGGGACAATTACCGCACCATGTGCCGGTGACATATTCAATTAAAACATTCCGTGGATTCGGGCTGGCATTTACATTAAGAATTATCAGAAAAAATATTGCGGGAATTAAGGTGAAAATTTTCTTATACATATAATTATTATTTAGATTGATTTAAAATTTAAATACTTTAAGCTTCTCAAAATTTCGTTTTTTAAATTGTTATAATTGTCTGTTAACTTAAGTAACGAAATTAAATGAGCATTGTATTTATTTTAAAAATATAATTTTTTAGATGAATATTCAAAAGAAATAAATCAAGAACCTGCTTTGAGATTTTTAACAGATATTTTATCTGTTTTGGTTTCTGATAAAATAAAACGAAAAGTCCGTTCTGAGAACTCTGAACGGACTTTTTAAGATCTGAATTATAAAGACTTTGGAATTAATTCCCGGCGTCTTCTTTTAAAAGGTCTTTATATTGAGAATAAAATTTCCTGACCTTCGGAGCAATTACAATTGAGCAGTAAGATTTTTCTTTATTATTTTCATAATAATCCTGATGATATTCTTCTGCAGGATAAAACACATCTATTTTGGTTACTTCAGTTACTACAGGATCGTTCCATAATTTTTCATCAGTAATCTTTTTTATTACTTCATCAGCGGTCTGATGCTGACTATCATTATGATAATAGATGACAGATCTGTATTGTGTACCTTTATCGGCACCCTGTCTGTTCAGAGTAGTAGGATCATGGATATGAAAGAAAATCTCTACTAATTGTTCGTAACTGATAATTGCCGGATTAAAAGTAATCTGCACTACTTCTGCATGTCCGGAATTACCTGAGCAGACTTCTTCATAGGTCGGGTTTTTTATTTCTCCGCCGGAATATCCGGAGATCACCGATTCTACTCCTTTTAATTCATTAAAAATTGTTTCTGTACACCAGAAACATCCGCCTCCTAAAGTTGCAAGTTCCAATTTATCTGATGATCCTGCCATGTTATTATTAGTTTTATAATTAATTTCTTTTACAGAATTTGTTGAAGTTTCAGATTTGCTTTCCTTTTCATTTCCGGATAAATATTTATATCCGACTATTGCTAATATTATAACTGATAATACTAAAATTGATTTTTTCATAGTTTCATTTTATACTTAATTAGTTATACTCAAAATGCGTTTTGATTAACTAATAAATCTTAGTATTAGTTCATAAATTGTTTTTTCGTTTTGTATACAAAATTTTAAATTTTTGTATACAATCGCTTTTTATTACAGTTTTAACATAAAGAGATAATTACTTCTTTGATATAGAAATGTTTATAATTCAATATTCCTCAAACTCAATAAATGTTTCAAATACCTCAATTAAACGCTGTTTTAAGCATTTTCTCTTAAACATAAAAAAACCCCTGCGCGAATAAAACCGCACAGAGGTAATTAAAGGAAGAACAAATATGAAAGAACGTATCGGCTGGCGCCGATGTATACAAACTATAAAAAATAATTTAATAATCCAATATATATTTTAATATTTTTTCATTTTATTTAAAATTTCTTCGTAGTGTATTTCCATTTTTACTTTAAATAATTCCTTTAAAAGTTCAATCATATTTATATCAATTTTCTTTTTATCCGTAAGGTTTTTTATTTGAGAAAATTCCATTATTGTACCAGGCGAAACTAAGTTTAATAAATAATTGATTAAACTATTTTTTTAATTCTTTTAGTTAGTGTTCGAAAATTTTATTTCCATACTAATAACAATTTAAACTCATTTGATTGTATTTATTATGATCAACATTATATTTATTTTAAAAATACTTTCTAAATAAAATCATATTACTGAATATTAGTATCTTCAAAACTGCTAATTTTATAAATCTATCATTTGAATGAAAACTCTTCTCACTAACGCTAAGGTAAGACTTTCGGGAAATAATTTTGTCAGCTCTGTTGGTTTTGATACTGAGACAGGAAAGATCACATTCACAGGAAACCCGACTGAAACTGAAAAGATACGAAATGAATATGATGAGATAATTGACTGTTCAAAAAAGCTTGTGATGCCGGCTTTTTATGAGGGTCATTGCCATTTTATCGAAGGTGCATATGTAAATTCACTGCTTGATCTAAGAGATGCTTCTACAAAAAAAGATTTTAGAGAAAGAATCAGTAAGTACAGAAACGCTGCAGGAGTCAGTAGTATAGAAGGCGGATTTTTTGCTGAGTCGAATTTCAAAGAGGAAATAAATCTGGATGTGAATTTTCTTGACAGTATATGCAATGATGTTCCATTAATAATTTCAAGATTTGACACACATGCTGCATTTGCGAATTCAAAAGCTATCGAGATGTCAGGACTATTGTCAAATGAATGTGAATATACTTCAGAAGAGATAATCAAAGAAAACGGTGTGATCACAGGTGAATTAAAGGAGCGTGCACGGGACTATGTATTAGATTCTTTACCAAAACCCTCTTTACAGAAACAAACTAAGGTCGCAAAGGAATTGATGGAGAGATTTAATTCATACGGAATTACTTCTATTTCAGATATTACACTTATACCTGATCTGGAAGTATATAAAGAACTTTTAAACAGTAATTCACTGAATTTAAATGTTGATGCAAGATTAAATATTTTAGAGTTTGAAAATATTGAAAAATATAAAAATGCTTTTGAGAATTTTTATCCGCAGATCAAATTCAAATCTTTTAAAGCATTTTATGATGGATCACTTTCGAGTAAGACAGCATATATGCATGAAAATTACAAAGGTACAAATCACAATGGTATCCGAACTGAAATTGTGAACAGTGGTGCATTCAGTAAAGTATGTAAAGAAATCGATAACAGAGGGTATCAGCTTTCAGTACATGCAATCGGAGATAAAGCTGTAACTGATCTGCTTGACTTTAATGAAGAGCTAATTAGATTAAATGGGAAAAAAGACAGGAGATTCAGAATAGAACATTCGCAGCATATTACAGAAAATGATTTTGAAAGATTTCGGGAGCTAAATGTGATAGCTTCTGTTCAGCCTTCGCATTTATTCAGTGATGCAAAAACTGCATCCCAAATATTAGAAGATCCTTCACTGGAGCATAATTATGATAAACTGTTCAAAAACGGAACAACTGTTTGCTTTGGAACGGACTTTCCGATAGTAAATGAAAATCCTTTTGAGACAATTTATTATGCAATGACTCGAAAGGCAGTAGGTTTTGAGGATGGGTTTTATAAGGAAAAAGGGATTTCACTGGATGACTGTTTAGATGCTTATACAATAAGGAATGCTTTTGCTTCATATATGGAAAAAACTCACGGAAAGATTGAGATTGGTATGAATGCAGATATAATTATTTTGAAAGATGATCTGTATGAAATGAATGCGGAAGAAATAAGGAATGCGAAAGTGGAGACGACATATTTTAATGGGAGAAGGATTTATTCTATATAGAAATAAATATTTGATGACTTACTTATTTCATTTACAAAACAGATTTTTTATTATTAATGGTTAAGTTCCTGTGAACAGCTGATTTTGTTAACGCCGTTATTACTGAAATTTAAGATGCATTTACTTTTGAGAAGTGGGGGTTTTTCTGAAATAAACCGTTTAAACGGTTTATATCAATCATAAACCAAAACTTATATAAGCTGCTCAACTCAAACATTAAAAATGGATCTCCCCAATTGAACTACCTGTTCACCAAATTTTTTAGCACAGAAATCCAATATCTCAGTTAGTCTGTCTCAATAATTCACCTGCCACCTTATATGCATTCAGCATATCGATCACACCACCGGATTTTGATAATTTCGAAAAATCATATTTCGTATTTGAATCTTTAACTTTTACTTTTAGTCCGTCATATTTTCTTACAGAAGATAAGATCGCTTCTTTTAGCTGAAATGCTGTAAGCTGAGGATAATATGATTTTAATACCGCTGCTACACCCGTTACTGAAGGTGATGCCATACTTGTTCCGTCAATTGATTTATACTTGCCTCCGGGAATTGTAGAGTAGATCTGAACTCCGGGTGCGAATACATCAACCACCTCATCTGAATAATTACTGAATGGTGCCAGTAGATCGAACTTTGCATTCTTATTTTCAGGATCTTTATCTTTACTCCATTTTTTCATCCATGAGCTGGCTCCGACTACTATCATATTATCAAAATATTTTTTCTCTCCGTTTTCTTCTGTATATTTCCTCGGATAATTTACTATGTCTTTTACATCATCTCCTTCATTTCCTGCTGATATCACAAACAGTACTCCCTTTTCTTCTGCATATTTAATTGCATCTACTACATATTCAGGATACGGCGAGAAATATTTTCCCGCTGACATATTTATTATACTTGCACCATTATCAACAGCATACCGGATCGCATTTCCTACATCCTTATCTCTTTCATCTCCTTCATTCGGCACTGCTCTGAGAAACATTATCTTCGCATAAGGAGCATGACCCGTCTTTCTCGAAGCAATTACACCAGATACGTGAGTTCCGTGCTCTTCATCTTTCTCTGTTACATCATTATTCCCATAATTGGTTTCATCTAATTTTAACGGATCGTCACCGATTAATTCACTTACATCTATCGAATCAAAAAGTACTTTACTTTTTAACTCATACTCATCCGTTACTTTTGCAAGATCATCTTTTTCCATTCCAAAAAGAAGATATACTCCGAGAATTATTGAAGCAGCATCACTTGTCTTTCCTTCCGGAAGTGACATTGAAATGCCCTGTAGTTTTTTTGGATCAGTTGTAATATTATTTTTTCTAAGGACGTCTTCTGCAGCTTCCATTTCTATAAGTGTTTCATTTAATCCTTTATATGTAGCCATAATTTCATCCTGCTTTTCTACAAATTCTTCTTCCACTTTTATAAAATATGGATCCGAAACAGGTGTGTTCAGTTTTTTCAATCTAAAATATTCTCTTGAAAATTCATAAGGAAGATGTTTTGCATTTCCCAAAAAATTCCATCCGTTAAAATCATCCACATATCCGTTTTCATCATCATCGATTCCACTCACTCCATTAACTTCGGCTGAATTTTGCCAGACATTATCATTAAGATCGGGATGATCAATATCAAATCCCGAATCTATCACTGCAACTATTACATCACTTCTCACAGGTTCAGGGGAAAGTGTTTTAAGATATTTATAAAAAGACTTTGTACGGGTACCTTCATATCCATCAATTTCAGGATCGAGCTGAGTCCAGTCCGGAAGTTCTTTTCCCGGGTTTTTATGATTATTAAGTAATTTTAATAATTGGCCTTCATAATTTTTACTAAATACTTCGAGATCTATTTTTGAATTATTTTCCGGAGAGTCAAAACTAAGGAATGGAATTAAAACAAACAACATTAACACAGACATAAATAATCTGTTAACTTTACTTTGTATTTTCATATAACTAATAGCTTTAAATTTATATATTGAAGTCTAATTTATGTATTACGGCTAACATTTATAAGTCTCAAATAATTACAATCTATCAACATTACCTTATTAATCCAATATGTCTGACCATTATCAAATCTATCTGAAATTCAAAAAAAAGATAGATGATATTTTATTTAACATGATCAAAAATGAACAGCCGGTAACTTTATACGAGCCGATCAATTATCTTCTGAGCAGCGGCGGTAAAAGGATCCGTCCAATTCTTGTAATTTTTTCATGCGAAGCAGCAGGTGGTGATCCTGATAAATCAATAAATGCTGCTGTTGCTGTTGAGCTGCTGCACAACTTTACACTCGTACATGATGACATTATGGACAATGCAGACACCCGAAGAAATCTCCAGACAATTCATAAAAAATGGAATGAGAATGTAGCCATTCTTACCGGTGATCATTTGATAGGACTTGCTTACAAATATCTTTTTAAAACAGATACTCAAAGATTAAAGGAAACAGCAGATTCGTTTACAGAAGGCATTATAGAAGTATGCGAAGGACAAAGTTATGATAAGGAATTTGAAGACAGAAATGATGTGACTCTTGATGAATATATAATGATGATAAATAAAAAAACAGCGAAGATGCTTGAAACTTCCGCTGCTATCGGTGCCTTGACCGGTAATGTTGATACTGAAATGCTGAGTAATCTGAAGAATTTTGCTTTAAATATCGGACTGGCTTTTCAGATTCAGGATGATATGCTTGATATTATGGCTGATGAAAATGAACTTGGAAAAAAGATTGGTGGTGATATTCTCGAAAGAAAAAAAACTTTTCTTTTGATAAAAGCAATAGAGACCATAAGCAATGAAACAGACAAAAGACTTATAATGGATATCTGTCAAAATTCAGAACTCGGGATCACAAGTGAAATTATTGAAAATGTAAAAGAAGTATATATTAAAAATGGGATCATAGAATCTGCAAAAGCTGAGATAATAAATTATACTTTAAAAGCTGATGAATATCTCAATAACATAAAGGACACTAATTCGCGCAACAGGTTAAAATGGTTTTCAGGAATGCTTATGGAAAGAAAGTTTTAAAACAAAATTTTGGATCAGAGTTAGAATAATAAATTACTTAACCGCCACAACAATATAATGCTGGAAAAAGAAGTAACCATTTTAAACAAAGCGGGAATGCACACCAGACCTGCTTCTGCAATAGTAAGAATTGCTGCAAAATATAAAGCCGATTTTTTTATATCCAAAGATAACTACGAAGTGAATGGAAAAAGTATAATTGGAGTGATGACTCTTGCAGCAGAACAAGGCTCTACACTGATCCTGAGGTTTGAAGGTGAAGATGAGGAATTGCTTGCTGATGAAATGCTGGAATTTTTTGAAGACGGTTTCGGAGAAGTAAAATGAATGAGCAAATTAAGGAGATCAGAAGTTTAGTCTTTCAGTCTGACCTTTTTAAAAAAATTTCAGAGATAAAAAAACTCAATTCAGAGAAATTTTTATTTAGAGGAATTCATGGTTCTCTGATTTCGCTGGTAAATAACTACCTCTACAATAACGTATCCAAAAGATTAATTTTTATTACTCATGACGATGACAGACTTTCCAAAATAAAAGACGATACTGAATTTTTACTTGAGTCGGGAAATATCACATCTTACACTGGAAGACCAAATGAAAGTGATCCGGTTTCTAATCTGCTGATGAACCTCTCAGGTCAGGACGAATTCATTATATTCCTTCATATCAGCGGTCTTGAAGACAGGACCATCTCAAAAGATAAATTTTTATCTTCAATAATCGAAATTAAGAAAGGCGAAGAGTTCAGCTTTGAGAAACTGACTGAACTTATGTTAGAATATAAATTTGAAAAAAAAGATTTTGTAGATGCAGAAGGTGATTTTTCTGTAAGAGGAGGGATCGTAGATATTTTTTCTGAAAATCATGATACGCCTGTCAGGATTGAATTTTTTGGAGATACTGTAGAATCAATCAGAGAATTTGATCTGAATTCTCAGAGATCTGTAAGGGATGTAGATTCTATAAAAATAGGAATGAATTTATCTACCGAAGAAGATCTTGAAATCCCTTTGACTGAAAATATCACAGATTATTTTCCGGATGATGCGATGCTGATAATTGATCAACCTGAAATTACTTTGAGTGAGATTAAAGATGAAAAAATATTATCCATTTTAGATAAACATAAACAAATACACATAACTGCATTTTCAGGAAGTGACCCGCAGCAAAGCAGTGAAAATAATTCATCAGCAGAAATTAACATTAACTTCGGTTCAAAAACCCAGCCTGATTTTCATTCGAATTTAAAGCTGCTTTATCAGAATCTATATGAAAATATAAAAAATGGATACAAAGCATTTATTATGACTTCCGATGAAAGGCAGGCTGACAGGATAAAAGAGCTGATAGAAGACTTTGAAGATGAATCTGTAATGGAGCAGGATGACTTTATTCATCATGAAGATGCAGATTCTGACAGATCCAAGATAACTGTTGACAAAAATTTTACTATAAAAAATAAATTCACTGTCATACCCGAATCATTTCATTATGGATTTATATATCAGGAATCAAAAATACTTATTTATACAGAGCATCAGATCTTTGGCAGATATTTTAAGCAAATTAAAAAGCGGAAACAGAAATTCAAAGGTCTTACCTTCAATGAACTTAAGGAACTCACTTATGGAGATTTTATAGTTCACAGAGATTTTGGTATCGGAGTTTATTCAGGTTTAAAAAAAATTACTGTAGGCAATAGTCATCAGGAAGTAGCCGTCCTTTCCTATAATGGTAATGATAAACTTTTTCTGAATCTGAACAGCATTAACCTGATCAAAAAATATTCAGGATCAGAAGGTCATGTGCCTGTGCTGACAAGGCTTGGCGGAGGTGAATGGGATAAGCTCAAAGCCCGGACAAAGAAACAGGTAATGGACATTGCAAGAGACCTGATCTTACTTTATGCAAAAAGAAAATCTGAAACGGGACATAAATTTTCGTCAGATACTCATTGGCAAAAAGAGCTTGAAGCAAATTTTATGTATGAAGATACACCTGACCAATACAGCGCTACAGTAGATACAAAGACTGACATGGAATCAGAAAACCCCATGGACAGACTCGTTTGCGGTGATGTTGGATTTGGTAAAACCGAAGTAGCCGTCAGGGCTGCATTCAAAGCAGTGCTCGAAAATAAACAGGTTGCTATTCTTGTACCAACTACAATTCTTGCTGTTCAGCATTACAATACATTCAGAGACAGACTGGCGTCATTTGCTGTGGAAGTGGATAACATCACAAGACTCAAGTCTGCAAAAGAGCAGAAGAAAATTCTTGCAAAACTTCTGGAAGGCAAACTAAATATTCTCATCGGTACTCACAGAATACTTTCAAAGGATATTGCATTCAAAGATCTCGGACTTTTGATAATTGATGAAGAGCAGAGATTCGGCGTAAAGGCAAAAGAAAAGCTAAGAAGTATTAAGCCAAATGTAGATACATTAACACTAACCGCAACTCCGATCCCCCGAACTTTAAATTTTTCTCTGCTTGGTGCGAGAGATCTTTCAATTATTAATACTCCCCCAAAGAACAGAAAACCGATCATCACAGAGATTATTAAACTCGACTGGAGTAATATTGCAGGACTGATCAGGACGGAAATTAACAGAAGCGGACAGGTTTATTTTGTAAATGATAAGATTAAAAATCTACATCAACTTGGTGATACTATTAAGACTTATGTCCCTGAAGCAAAGATCGGTATTGCTCATGGTCAGATGGACGGTAAGGAACTTGAGGATATTGTGATCAGATTTATTGAAAAAAAATTAAATGTTTTACTTTGTACAAAGATTATTGAATCCGGTCTGGACATTCCAAACGTTAATACTATTATAATAAACAATGCAGACAAATTCGGTTTGGCAGAATTGTATCAGCTTCGCGGAAGAGTAGGCAGAAGTGATGTTCAGGCATTTTCTTATTTGATAGTTCCTCCTGAAGGCAAGATAACAAAGACTGCGGTCAAGCGGCTTCAGGCGATTGAAGAATTTACTGATCTCGGTTCAGGATTTAATCTTGCAATGCGGGACATGGAGATCAGAGGTGTCGGTAATTTACTCGGCAAAGCTCAGAGCGGGTTTGTACAGGACATGGGATTTGATATGTACATCAGTATTATAGAAGAAGCAGTTCTCGAACTTAAAGAAAATGAATTCAAAGATCTTTTTAAAAGTGAGGAATCACTTAAAAAGATCAATGAAAGTATTGAAAAGAAACTTGAGGAAAAACATTCTCTTATTGAAAATGATATCAATGCATTGATACCTAAGGATTATATAAGCAATGACACAGAGAGGCTTAATATTTACAGAAGACTTTATGAAATAAATGATCAGTCAGAACTGGAAATGATCAGTCTGGAACTAAGAGACAGATTTGGTGATTATCTCGATGACGTGGAAAATCTGCTGAAGATAATTGATCTTAAAATTGCAGCTACTAAACTCGGTATTGAAAAAGTGGTAATCAGAGACAAAACTATTTCAATCCACTTTCCTCAGGATAAAGACAATATGATATTTGAAAGCAGTTTTTATAGTGACCTTATTGAAAGAATTTCGAATGACCGTTCAAGGAAATATACAATATCTCCTGAAAAAGAAAGACTAGTAATAGAAGTAAACACAAATAATACAGATGATAAAGTAAGACTGACCGAAGCAAAAAATTTATTAAAAGGATAATTATGAATATTCACAATTGATAAACATTTAAAACAAAAATTTTTAAATTTGAAAAAAAGTAACAAACAAATTAATTTTATTATGGGTAAAACAAAAATTAACTGCCCTAACTGCGGCGTAGACATTGATGTGGACGAAGTTTTCAAACAGAAAGCTGAGGAAGATATTAAAAAGGATTATGACGAAAAATTATCCCGTCAGGTACAGCAGTTAAATATAAAGAAAGAAGAAGTTGATGCTGAGAAGCTAAGAGTCAAAAGACTTATTGAAGAGCAAGATGATATCATCAGGGGAAAGTTGATTCAGGAAAGAGGAAAGCTCGTTAAAGAAGCCGAGTTTGCAGCAAAAAGAGAGCTTGAGTTTGAAATGGTGAAACTCAAACAGGATGTTGATATTAAGTCGAAAGAAAACAAGCAGTATAAAATGAAAGAGGTGGATCTGCTTAATAAAGAAAGAGAGCTGAAAGAAAAAGAAGAGCATATGAAAATTGACATGAAGAAGATGATGCTTGAAAAAGAGGAAGAGATCCGTGAAAAAGCTGTGAAAGCTGAGCAGGAAAGAAATGAGATAAGAATGATGGAATATGACAGAGAATTAGAAGAACAGAAAAAACAGCTTTCAGAAATGAAGAAAAAAGAGATTGAGTTTAAGAATAAAGAAAAAGAGCTGAAGGACAGTGAGGAACAGCTCAGGATCGATCTCGAAAAACAAATGCTCGACAGAGAAAAAATGATAGAGGAAAAGATTCAGAAAAGAGAGCAGGAAAAGAGTGAGTTAAAGAAAATGGAATTTGAGAAAAGATTGGAAGATCAGAATAAAGAGCTTTCGGAAATGAAAGTAAGGGAAGTTGAATTTAAAAATAAAGAAAAAGAGCTTAATGAAAAAGAAGAACAGCTTAAACTGGATATGGAAAAACAAATGTCTGATCAGTTAAAGATGGTTGAGGAAAAGACAATAAAAAAGGAGCAGGAAAAAAATGAATTAAGACAGAGAGAATATGAAAAGCAGCTTGATGATCAGAAAAAAATGATCGATGAATTAAAGAAAAAAGCTGAGCAGGGTTCAATGCAGCTTCAGGGTGAAGTTCAGGAACTTGCTATAGAGGATTTTCTGAAGAACACTTTTCCTTTTGATAAGATAATAGAAGTGAAGAAAGGCGAGAAAGGTGCTGATGCTGTTCAGCTTGTAATAAATAATCTTCAGCAGGAATGCGGCAAGATTATTTATGAAAGTAAGAGGACAAAAAATTTCAGTGAAGGGTGGATTGAAAAACTTAAAGATGATCAGATCAAACAGCAGGCTGACATTGCTGTCATAGTAACTGAGACCATGCCAAAGGATATGGACAGATTCGGACAGAAGCAGGGTATCTGGATCTGCAGTTTTTCTGAGATAAAAAGTCTGTCTATTGTATTTCGCGAGATGCTTCTCAGAACACATGCAGTAAGATCAGTGAATGTTAACAAAGGCGACAAGATGGAAATGCTGTACAGCTATCTTACGAGCAGTGAATTCAGACAGCAGGTCGAGACAATAGTGGATGGATTCTCAAACATGCAGACAGATCTGAACAGAGAAAAAATTGCAATGGAAAAAATATGGAGCTCCAGAGAAAAACAGATCCGAAAAGTTTTGTTAAGTACATCTTCGATGTTTGGATCAATAAAAGGTCTGGCCGGAAGTTCGATAGAAGATATCAAATCACTGGAAATGCCTGACGGAGAATAAAAAATACCGCATTATATTTTTTAAAAAATAATACGGTATTTTAGAATTACCCGGATCAGAAAGAATAAGATGTGCCAATAAAGAATCTCAGATCATTCTGTGGCTGCAGTCCATATAGATTTTGTGTGATTGGAAGCTGAATAGTAAAATTCAGAGAATAATTTGAATAATATAGATCTAGCCCACCTGTTCCAAAGAATGCAGTACCTCCGCTGGAATTAACAGAAACATCATCCTGTGTATCTCTTTCTGCAGTTTCAAAATATATTCCTGCATGAGGAATGAATGTAAAATCTGTAGCTTCGAATTGATAAAAACCTGAAAAAGTAACATTAAACTGATTTGCAAATCTGTAACCGTTTTTATTTTCACCGTTAACGGTATAAAATATATCAGTACCAAATCCTATACCGGGTTTTTCAAATTTCATAAGATGACTTGCAGAAAGCAGCAGATCAAAGGCTCCTGTACCCGGCTGAAAATGCGGGTCTATAATTCCGTAAACCAATTGCTTATTATAAACACCGGTAGGAATTTTAACTCCCGCACCCATAAAAAATCTCTGCCAGAAATTTGTTTCGCGAACCATATCAGTATTATAAAGCTGATACTGAGCAAATACTTTTGCATCTCCCATTCCGTTCAACTGCAATTTATCAATTTCATTAAACGAGAAAGGTATGTTGAAAAATAATCTGATCTTTGGAGTAATGTAATATCTTCCGAATAGTTCAATGTTTCTGTAATACTCGGCATACTCAACTCCCGGCTCGATTTCATGATCTGTCTGAGGTTCCGATTCGGGAACGATCAATTCTCCATCCGCTCCAAAAAAATTAAAAGAACTATATCTTACACCGATCTGATTGTCACTGTAATTCGGATCAAGTCCCATAAAGCATCCGCACAGGTCACAACCGGTTTCCTGAACATCACTCCTGTCATTTAATTCATTTATAAAATTTACATCATTTATATCAGACAGCCTTTTAGGAGATGATACTTTTAAGCCGGTGTTTTTGCAAAGACATTCAGCATAAAGTTCAGCAGAGCTAATAGTAAATAACAATAATACAGTTAGAATATATTTCATAATTTATTATTAATTCGTTATATCAAAAAATGTATCATACGACAGTGTATTTTTCGTCAGTCTGATCTTTAATCTCCATGCTCCGCTTTGGTCAAGATTCACTACACCTTTATAATGTCCGAGCGAAGTATGAGAAGGAGTAACATTATTTCCGCTCATATGTCCGGTTGACAAAAACTCAGGTGTAGAAGTGATTGTATAAGATCCGTCATAAGGAAAAAGTTCAGGTTCATTTTTGTGAATTACGAATTCAAAATCATTCAGTCCGGTAACCGGGGTTTTCGGAGTTATATACGAAACATAAAGTTTTGTACTGTCAGGCATTATGATAGATTTAAACCTGTCCGGATTATCCAGAATTCTTGGTACTTCAAATTCGACTTCACCTTCAGGCTCTCCCTGAGCCTGATGATTATGCACTCTGAAATTAAAATGCCAGTGTAGATCACCGTTAGGAAATGCCTGGGTTAAAACAATTGCTCCCGGAAATTTCCCGTCAATTGCAGTTTCGCCCGGATTTTCTACAGGTGCGGAATGTCCATGATTCACCGGTAAAAATTCAACATGAGAATTTGTGATAGAGAAATGTGTAGCTGAGTCATATAATACAATATAAATTTTATTGTAACCGAGTTTTAGAGAATCCTCAGCATAAAAAGACATTATAGCTGATGCTCCGGGCACATAACCTGAATCTATTTTTACCAGATCTACTGTTACAGGTGGATCAGGAGCAACACTTACTGTGTCATCACTGCAGGAATAATAAACTGTAGCAAATAATACGATTACAAATATTGAGGAAATTATTCTTATTTTCATTTTAAGAAATTATTTTTAATTAATATATAATTAACAGTCAGGAAATATTTTCTGCCTGACTAAATCGATAAATTTAAAATAAGATTAAGATTTTGGTGGATCGAACTTTAACTGCGGGTACCCGGAAGAATATTTTTGAGAATTATTTATTAATTGATCGGAAATATTTATTGGACTGTTTAATATTGTAACACCTGAAACTATAAACTCTGAGACCTTTAATTTCATTTCTTTTACGGGTGTATTACTTTTTGCATCTGAATCATTCTCTTCATTTATTTTTTTCTCAAGAAAACACTTTGCTTCACAGCTGTCATTTTTTTTCTCACAGACAGATTCTACAAGCTCTTTTTTATTTATTGAATAAAGAGAATAGTATAATCCTATAAAATTGATATGTAAAAACAAAATCAATGAAAGTGAAATACACGTTATATTTTTAAGAATTTGTCTCAAGTCAAATTAAATTGGCTGTAAGTTTAGAATATTCGGATTTTAATGCAAGTCATTTTTCAGAATCAGCATTTTTTTCGAAATCAATCGATACAGAATTAATACAAAATCTAGCACCTTCCGGACCCGGACCATCATCAAATACATGTCCCAGATGAGCATCGCATTTTGCGCATCTGACTTCTGTCCTTACCATGCCGTGGCTTGTATCTTCTTCATAAATTACTGAGTCCTCATTCAAAGGCTCGGTATAGCTTGGCCAGCCGCATCCGGAATCGAACTTGGCTTTAGAGTCAAACAGAAGATTTCCGCAGCAGATGCATTTGTAAATACCGTCATCATCCAATGTATAATACTTTCCGGTGAATGGTCTTTCTGTACCCTTCTCTCTGGTTACATGATACTGCTCCGGAGTCAGCTCCTTTTTCCAGTCTTCTTCTGATTTATTGATCTTTTCTGTCATACATTAATAAGTTATAATTGTTTGATTGATAATTTATAATATATAATATAATTTAGAAATATTAATTTTATGCTTAATTTTTGGACAGAGAAAAAAAATCGATTACAACTGATGCAAATCAGCTTTCACATAATATTTATAATGACAAAGAATTTGCTGAAAGCTATTCAAATAAAATTGAATATAATTCTCATAATGCATTATATGAAAGACCGGCAGTTGTTTCTTTGATCGGTGATCCTGTTGGGAAAAAAATTCTTGATGCAGGATGCGGACCCGGCGTACTGGCTTCTTTTCTTGCAGATAAAGGAGCTTTCATCACTGCTGTAGATTACAGCAGCGAAATGATCCGGCTCACAAATGACAGAGTAGAAAATAAAGCCCGTGTCTTAGAATTAAATCTGAACGAACCACTTGATGTATTTAAAGATGAAGAATTTGATATAATTGTTTCTTCTCTTACTATTCATTATCTCAAAAACCTGAGACTTTTTTTAAGTGAATGTAACAGAATTTTAAAAGAAGATGGCTGTATGGTATTTTCTACTCATCATCCCTTTATGGATTTTTCATTTCATTCGGAGGGAAATTATTTTGAAACTGAATTACTGACAGATGAATGGCCGTCATATAATATTAAAATGGATTTTTACAGAAGGTCTTTGAGTGATATTTTTAATCTAATAATGGAATCAGAATTTGTGATAGAAGAGTTAGCTGAACCTATGCCTGTATCCGAATGCAAAGAAAAATTTCCGGATGCTTATGAGACACTTACTCATAAGCCATGGTTCATAATTTTTAAAATAAAAAAACAGCAGTTATAATGAGAGCAGGTTATTTACAGTTCAGACCAAAATTCGGTGATGTAGATTTTAACATTAAAAAAATTAATTCACTTATCGGAAAAAATAAATTTGATCTATTGGTTCTTCCCGAACTTGCAAATTCAGGTTATCTTTTCTCTGATAAAAAAGAACTGGCCGAGCTTTCTGAAGAAATACCAAATGGAAAATTCTGTAAAGCATTACAGGAAATTTGCAGTAAAAATAAATGCTATATAGTTTCAGGTATTTGTGAAGTATCCGGCAACAAATTTTACAATTCATCTATACTCGTTTATCCGGATGGAAAGATAGTGACATATAGAAAAATTCATTTATTCAATACTGAAAAAAAATGGTTTACACCCGGTGATCTTCCGCTAAGATCAAATGATATTACTTTGAAGAGTTCGGAAAAAGTAAAGATCGGAATGATGATATGCTTTGACTGGATATTTCCTGAAACAGCACGTACACTGGCTTTACAGGGAGTACAGATATTGTGTCATCCGTCAAATCTTGTAATGCAGTACTGCCAGCGCGCTATGTTTACAAGAGCACTCGAAAATCATATCTTTACTATCACGGCAAACAGGATTGGGAAAGACATTAAGAAAGACGGTGAAATATTTTTCACAGGTCAGAGTGTGATCGTTTCACCAAAAGGAGAATACATTCATACGGGTTCTAAAAATAAAGAGGAATGTGTGATCGTTAACATTGATCCAAAAATTGCTTCTGATAAATTTATCAATCCTGAAAACAATCTTTACAAAGACAGGAGAAAGAAATTTTACAAAATTCATTAATAATTTTTAATTTTTAATTTTTAATTTTGCGGGATCTGATATTATTGCACGGTGCAATTGGTTCCAGTGTACAGCTTGAGAAACTTGCAGACAGTCTTAAAGACAATTTCAGAATTACTTTACTGAATTTTTCCGGTCACGGAGGGAAGGGAATTCCGAAAGATCCGTTCAGTATAAAATTGTTTGCAGAAGATATTTTATACTTACTGGATAAGGGAAAATTTGAAAAGCCGGATGTCTTTGGATACAGTATGGGCGGATATGTTGCGATTTATATTGCAAGATATTTTCCCGATAAGCTGAACAGGATATTTACACTTGCGGCGAAGTTTGACTGGAATCCGGAAAGTTCTTCTAAGGAATCCAAAATGCTGAACCCGGAAAAGTTAATGGAAAAACTTCCGGATTTTGCAAAAGAATTATCGGATAGACATATGCCTGCTGACTGGAAAATAGTTTTGCAAAAGACAGCGGAGATGATGATCAATTTAGGTAACGGAAATAGTTTATCCAAAGAGGATCTTTCCAAAATAAAAAATGTAGTGAGGATCAGTGTAGGTGACAGAGATAAAATGGTGAGTATTGAAGAGAGTATGGAAGCGTACAGGTGTCTGGATAACGGAAGTTTTTTGGTGATGCCTGATACTCCGCATCCGATAGAAAAGGTTTCGGTCGAAAGACTTTCCGGAGAAATTTCAGAGTTCTTTTCGGATTTATAAATTATTATAGTATTTTAAAAATATGAAGACACAATCAAAAGATACAAGCCCTGAATTTGAGAAGATCTTAATTGAGAAGTTAAGAAAGAAGAGTACTGCCGAAAATCTGAGAACTGCTTTATCTCTTTCTTCGCTTACTATTCAGTTATCAAAGAGAGCTATACTAAGAGCAAATCCCGGCAAAAGTAAAAGAGCACTTGATCTGATTTTTGTAGAAGCTCATTATGGGAAAAAACATGCGGATAAACTTGAAGAATATTTAAATAAAATCGGCGATGAATCTAAATGATATTTAGTGATATTTAATTATGGTGAAAACTCATTCATAATTTTCTAATTCGTTCATATACAATTTTCAAGTTTTATTGGTTTTAACTTACTTTCTTTTGCCCGACCAAAAGAAAGTAACAAAGAAAAGTCGCCCGCGGTGTAAAATTACCGAAATTTATTTCGTAATTGCTATAAAATTTCCAACTCGAAATTTGAAAAATACAAATTTCTCAAACAAGGAAATTTTATTTTAGCAATTACTCATAAATTTTTATCGGTAATTTTACACAGGCGGGTTTTATAATTGTAAAATAATATTCTAATATAAAAAAAATTAATTTTAGTTACCAATTTATCTCATGTATACTTTTATATTTACATAAAATGATTGTTTATTCAGAAAATTTAAAAAACATAACTCCCGAAATGCTTGAAGGATTTTTTGCCGGATGGAAAAAATATCCGGATAAGAATAAACATCTTGAGATTCTTAAGAACAGTGACTTTATAGTGATCGCAATGGATGACAACAAAGTCATTGGATTTATTAACGCAGTAAGCGACAAAGTTCTTTCGGCATATATTCCTTTACTTGAAGTATTACCTGAATATCAGGGAAGAGGCATTGGTACTGAACTTGTAAGAAGGATGAAAATATTACTAAAAGATTTTTACATGATAGATGTGGTGTGTGATGAGGAGCAGCAAAAGTTTTATAAGAAATTTGGATTCAAAAAATTCAGTTCTATGGTGATCAGGAATTACGAGAATCAAAAAGGCATTCAAAATAAATAAGAAATGATAATTGAAATTGACAGTGAACTTCATCTGGAACTATTAAATGAATCTCACGCTCCGGAGATATTTGAACTAACCGAAAGAAACAGACTGTATCTCGACAAGTGGCTGCCATGGGTAAAATATACAAAGTCAAAAGAGGATACTTTGATGTTTATAAAAAATTCCACTGAGCAGTATAAAAACAAAACCGGCATGCAGACAGTGATCAAATATAAAGATAAAATTACAGGATTGATCGGTCTTGTAGAAATCAGTTATGTAAGAAATGTGACCGAGATCGGCTACTGGCTTGGAGAGGAATATATGGGAAAAGGAATTATGACCATGGCATGCAAAGCGCTTACTGATCATACTTTTGATAATTTTAATGTCAAAAGAATCAACATAATCTGCGATGTAAATAATACTGCCAGTCAGAATGTACCGGCGAGAGTCGGTTATTTTAATCAGGGGATTCTGAAGAGAGATAATTTTCTAAATGGAGAATATATAGATCATTATCATTTTGTGATGCGCAGACATGAATGGGAGAAATAGTTAATAGTTAATAGTTAATAGTTAATAGTTAATAAATTATAAAAAATAAAATTTTATAATTACATTTTAAATTGAAAATTATACAATGCGCATTATACATTGCAAATTGAACATTGAACACTGCAAATTGAACATTGAACACTGTAATTTGAACATTATAAATTGCACATTGAACATTGAAAACATCCACACTGTCATTCACGCGAAAGTGGGGGGAGGTACCTTTTGGGTCATCTCCGAATGTAATACTTAGCCAACATTCCCATAATTCCTCATTCAAAATTCGTAATTCCGAATTGAACCCTGTTCCGTGTCTTGACTTTAAAAAATATAGTATTTACTTTCTAAAAAAATTAATAAAGGAGAAATTGTGAAAAACCTAATTGCTACCTTTCAATCTGCTTGCTTGCTTGCTTGCTTTAGTCTTATAAACCCTGCTCAATCCCTTGCTCAGCTTACTTACCCGACACGTTATCCAACAGCAGTGATTCCTAACAACGGTGAAGGCAATAGACTATTTTTCCTTTATATGCCAATAATCTATGAGGATAATGTTGGTCAAGATACTTTTAAAATGTATTATGTAAGAGTAAGAAAGGAAAATAATATTACTAAAGTACACCATTATCTCGCTCGATCTACAAATTATGGAATAACTTGGACAGATACTCAATCAGTATCAGTTTTATCACATGAAACAATAATCTACAATCCTGATTCTTCAAAACATTATCTATCTTTTGGAAAATGGACTACAGGTCTTAACAAGAAATCTTATATGGTTAAATCTCAATCAATTGATGGAGGATTCAATTTTACAGGAAGTGATAGTGTTATGGAACTTGGCGAAGATAAATCTTTTATCTGGAATGAAGAAGAACATGAATATTGGGGTTATGTTCGACCTTATCATATTGAACCATCTTGTTGTAATGGAGAAGATCCACCAACTTGCGTTTCATTTGGAACTGGAGTCAGGAAAATAGCATTAATGAAAAACGATGGATATTTTGGAAGTTCTTCAGCCTGGAGTGCAAGAAATGTAATCCTTGAAGTTGATACTACTGATTATTATTTAAACAGTACTTCACCTGATTACAGGACTCAAATATATTACATGCAGGTTTTCAGAAATGGTAAAGACTGGTGGGGATTAATTGGAATGTACAGAGTTGGAGATAATGGTGGTGAAAACAATCCTCATCCCTCATTTGCAAATACTTTACAATATACAGTTGATGTTGAATTAGTCTGGTCTGATAATGGAGTGGACTGGTGCAGAACAAATAACAGGCAGCCGATTATAGCATTACATGATTCAATAAAGCAGATATTTGCCGTTGGTACGGTAGTTCAGGATTCAGTATATTTTTATTCAATTGAAAGTACTTTGCACCATTCTCAATATTATACTACCAATTATTGCTCATATCCAAACGATACTATAAAGAATGGAAAATATTTTAGTATATATTTATCTAAAATGAGTTTAGATGATTTAAATGAATGGCGTCCTTCTTCAAATGTTAATATATATTGTGCAGTCGAGGGCTTTTTAAACACCGGAACCGGAAAACATAATTTAAGGGACACATTAACTGCTGAATTAAGAAATTCCACTTCACCTTACGGATTAGCCGCCTCAATAAAGTCTGTCATAGATTCCGTAACTTTTCTGGGAAATTTCAATTTTCCACATGTAGATCCGGGAAATTATTATTTGGCTATATATGGAAGAAATTCACTTGAAACATGGAGTGATAGTGCCATTTCTGTTTGTAACGGAATTGATGCTGAACATAATTTTATAACAAGTTACTTTGAAGCTTATGGCGGAAATGTTGTTCTTAAAAGCGGAATTTATTGTATTTTCTCAGGAGATGTTAATAATGATGATGCCATTGATCTTACAGATCTTTCTTTAATAGATAATGATATCTCTAATTCTGTTTCAGGATATGTAAATTCAGATTTAAATGGAGATGGAGAAGTAGATATTGCAGATGCAACAATCGCAGATAATAACTCAAATAATTCAGTAAGCACAATTCATCCTTAAATTACTTTTTAAAAAAATTTATAAATAAAAATATCATGAAAAACTTTACAAAAATAATTTTAGTTACAATATTTTCCTTATTGACTTCATCTGAAATATTCTCCACACCAATTAACCAGTTCATAAATTCCGTCTCCCCTCCCTTGAACGCAAACAGTGTTATCAAATCGTCCGACATTGTTATCACATTTGAACAAGTCATGAACGGTTCGACTATGATAAATGATAATGTTAAAGTCTTTGGATATCAGACTGGGCTGATGAATGTGTCTTTGGATTTTAATTCAGTTGAAAATACTTTGACTATCAATCCTTTAAATCAGTTTAAAAATGGCGAGATAATAAGTGTGACACTTACTGCAGGTATTAAAACCATTTCCAATCAAAATATTTCTCCGCATGTATTTAAATTTCGAGCAAAAGCGCTTGGAGGTACAGGCAGTTTTAACTTATCATCGGAAATAAGCAATACTGTTGATGGATACATCAGATCAGGAGACATAGACAGGGATGGAGATATTGATCTGGTTATAAATAATGCTGTTTATATGAATAACGGAAATGCATTTTTTAATATCTCTGAATCCCTAAACCATCAGGGAAGACCGGATATGTTTGATGCGGATAATGATGGTGATCTTGATATATTAATAAGTAATAATGGTACTTTTTATTATTACAAAAATGACGGTGTTGGAAATTTTCTTTTATTCTCTGTAAACAGTGGCAGTATTTGGGGTTTTGGTGATTTATCAGGAAATGGATATATAGATATAGCATATTATATAAATACTCGGGAATTAATGACTAAAATGAATACAAACGGAATTTTCAATCCCGGTATGTCGTACAATTTACCCGGTCAATGTAATATCAATGAAAATTACTATGATAATCTTTTGTTTGATGATTTCAACAATGACGGTGGAGTTGACATTATTTCAATCAGCGGATGGGTTGGTGGTGTAAGTATTACTGGATATGATTTATGCAGAAAATATAATCAATTAACAAATGACGGAATAGGTGATTTCTCAGTGCAGACAGTATTTAATAATTATATAGAAGGAGCAGCACCATTTATTTTTGACTCATTTGATTCTAAGTCATTTGACGTAAACGAAGATGGACTTGTAGATATAGCATCCCCATATATTGAAATTAGGAACAATGGAAATGGATCTTATACTCAAATTGGAGATTTCGGTTTTCCTTTCAGCAATTCATTGGATTTTGATGCAAATGGGAATGGTTTTATAGATCTTTGTGTAAATTTTAACGGAGCATTAATGTGTTTCAATAACAATGGAACTGGTGTATTTACTTTAACTGTAGCAATAAATAATTTAAACTTTTCATCCGGTTCTGCTTCAGGTGACTTTGATAATGACGGAGATATTGACATTGCTTTCAAAGAGTATAACAACGACAAAGTCGCCATCCTCCTCAACGGTGATTCACCATTGCCTGTCGAACTTTCATCATTCACTTCATCAATAAATCAAAATTCAGTAAAATTCAACTGGACTACTTCTCAGGAGCAGAATAATTCAGGCTTTGAAATCGAAAGGTCTGATAATTCATCTAACGTTCAGGGTGTATGGAAAAAAATTGATTTCATAAACGGCGTTGGAAATTCCAATACTCAAAACAATTATTCATTCGAAGATAAAAACCTGACTTCGGGAAAATATAAGTACCGGCTGAAACAGATCGACTTCAACGGCAGCTTTGAATATCATGAACTTTCGACTGAAGTCGTGATCGGTATTCCTTCTTCCACCGAACTGATGCAGAACTATCCGAATCCATTTAATCCTGTTACAAATATTTCTTACAGACTTTCGGAGAATGGATTTGTTACATTAAGAGTTTTTGACAATTCCGGCAGAGAAGTGAAGACGCTTTTGAATGAATTT